>Ga0307510_10008209_pt1 | contig 12433 bp, 6 predicted proteins | sample 12_EM_MG_FD_207224 | JGI IMG/M metagenome (GOLD analysis project Ga0307510, IMG submission 207224) | Populus trichocarpa ectomycorrhiza microbial communities from riparian zone in the Pacific Northwest, United States - 12_EM | ecosystem: Host-associated > Plants > Roots > Unclassified | place...
TTTTTTCCAAGCATTTTGAGTATATATTATACAGTGTTAATTTATGTTAATTTAATTATTTTATAATTTTATAAAATGAATTTTTTTTAAAATGTTTTTAAATAATTACCGACAGAATTACCGATGGAAATTCCATCGGTAATTCCGTCGGTAAATCCGTTGGTAATAAAAAAATATTATTACCGAGGGATATACCGACGAAATGAAGCGGATAAATTTATTTTTTATTACCAACGGATTTACCGATGGACAAAAAATTACCAACGAAAGATTCACCGACAGAGCATTTCCGTTGGTGATTCCGTCGGTAAATTAATTACCGACGGAATATGTGTCTTATGTCGATGGAAAAATTTCGTCGGTAAAACTGTTAAATCTTGTAGTGAAACTAGCAACACTAACAAGTATATATAGTGTATAACTTTATATGGTCTAGTAGAAACACAGGTAGCATAAAGATAAAAAAATATATATATAAAAAATAAATAATCAAGTGTGAAGACATGATTAAAATCAAAATTTCCATCAAAATTCTCAAGTGGAAGAATATTGAGCGTGCATGCCGGTTGGCACTGAAAGTTGCTCAATTATGGGCAACTTTCGATGCACCATTTGTTTGATGCCTTTTAATGAGGGCAAGATGGGAATCTGCATTACATGCCTTTGATGCACAACATACAAGAGAGAGAGACGACTGAAGGAGAGAAATTTCATAAAATTATGAGATATTTGGGAGAATGTATGTGATATTTTTTTTTATTTACGTGGGTGTCCGGACCAACTTATACGCACCACGACTAATCTTACGGTCCACTAAACATCCTGCAAACCCAGTGAACATGTAAGACACCGCGGTGATGACAGGCGTGCACAATGAGGTTCGAACCCGGATGCAGAGGAAGAGAACAAGTCTCTACCATCACTAAGCCAATACCTCAAGTGCGTACGTGATATTTTTATTTCTATTGAATGAGAGATTTTCAATGATTTTTTTATTAAAAAAAAGTGATTATAATTTCGATGTTACATAGAAAAATTATTTTATACTTAGTCGTAAATATAGCTAAATTTAAATAAATTCTTCAACTTTTCTTTTTTTCTTTTCTTTTCTTTTCTTTTCAAAAGGTACATTCTGAGCTGCTAGTAAAAATCCTCGATCTTAATAGCGCTGCCAGTCTACCACTATAACACATTCCATCATCGCTCAATTGTTTTACTGTATTTTTAGTGTTTCGGCAGGTTACTGTCAAGTCTATTAGATTGTTAGAATGTGCAAATCAAATAACAAAATTAATAAGCCTACTAATATCTCTCAAGAATTAATGGGCTGTGAATGGATTTTGCCTAGAATTTTAGAAGCATTTTGGTTCTATATCCCATTTTGCGTCTAGCTTCCGGCACCCTTTAACCACACTCGTCTAATTACCCAAAACATTAATCAAGGACAAATTAATAAGCCCTTAATTATGTGCTATTTGATGAATAGAATGTAAAGTGAAGAATCATTAATTTACGACAAAAATTAATTGCAACATGGCATGCATTAATTGGGCCAATTATTTATCCATTAATTTTAGCATTTTAGTTCATGTTATCAGTAAATTATTTTAGTTTATATGAATGGAATTATATCTTCAGACAAACTCTACTAATAATATTAAAAAAAAAAAACTCATTAATAAAAAGTTATCATAAATGTTTTTCCATATCTATATTTTTAATATTTTGTGCATGTGTAATTGAAATAAATTCATTGAAATAAAAGAATTCAAAAAAAAAAAAACAGAATGCTATTATTATCAAGTTAGAAGTCAATGAAGACCTCATAAGATTTTTAGTCATTTATGTATTTGTGTTATATATGGACTTTGCTTGAACAAAGGACTAATTGAATAAAAATATAATTCACAAATTTGAGATATATTTTTATCATACAATCAAACCAATTTTTATTTTAAATAAAAATGACAAGATATTTTCTTAATTAAAATAGTTATTTACATGCATTTTTCTCTTTTTTTTTCCTCTTGTATGGTACAATATAAAGAATATTGTTTTAACTATGCTTATAAAATGTGGACGGATGCTTGATTTTCTGGTTGAGTGGGAGGGTGGAATTAATAGATGTTTGTACTTGAGTGTGAATTTTAGTGGGTTAATTCGGATTTTTGGTGGATCATACCCTCTTGAAACCTCGCCTTTATAGCTACAAGACACCTCGCATGGTCTAACGAGGATAGTTTCTCTCCTTTCACGGTGATTAAATTAAGAGTATTCCAACCATCTAGATGGTGGCCCAGTGATAAGAGCTTGGAATCAAGAGGTTTGCTCCCTCTGTGGTTTCAGGTTCGAGCCATGTGGTTGCTCATATGATGGCCACTGGAGGCTTACATGGTAGTTAACTTCAGGGCCCGTGGGATTAGTCGAGGTGTGCGCAAGCTGGCCCGGATACCCACGTTAAACTAAAAAAAAATTAAGAGTATTCCGAAGAATGAAGGAGAAAACCAGTACTACCCAGATTGTATTGAAGTCTATTTCTACTGTTTTCGGATGTTCGTTCTAGTGATTTTTGTTCGGCTTCGCTGGCCCAAAGGATTATAAGTTTATTTCTAGGCATCTTGTTTGTAAGGTGGGAATCATGCTCGCCATTAGTGAATTAAACTCCATTTTTATATATATAATGCACCTGGCTTCAATCTTTTATCATAAAGATTTTGGCAACTGGAGTTCCACCATGTACAGATACGATATCACGCAGCAAGATTTATGCTTCACGCAGCAAGATTCATGCTTCAATAATGTTCTGAGTAACGCTACTCAAAAAAAGATCATATAAAATCTTATTTAATTATTCATATATAATGTATAAAATCTCTTCAAAATTAACAATTTTCTCATAGTTTGTCTTCATGAATTATAAGCATACCAATAGTAAAATTATAATTTTGAACATGGTACTAATTAATAATTTCTAACGTGATAAGCAAGTTTGCAAATTGCAGACCCTATCTTATAATAACGACGAATTTTTTTCAATAGAGAATATGCTTTCAACTCTAACAGTCATTTAATAAATTATTTATTAAAAATAAATTCATCAAAACAAGGAACATGTCTATGAGAAGAGTAAGCGTGAACTAAGTCCAGACATGTTTACAGTTTAGGTTGGTGCTAGCGCAAGCTAATCCAAAGAGGACCTGCAGACACTTGTAGAACATGTTCACAAAATTTCAAATTAATTCAATAATTAATCAGATAAAAAATTATAATTATTTAACTTATCCAGACTTTTTCTTAGAATTGGATTTTTTATATGCATCTCGTGCTAGATAAAAAAAAAATTCAAGAGTTGAATAAGGCTAAAAAAAGATAACCTTGTTCTGTACTATTCAGTAAATAATTAGATTTCATTTTTGTAATTTGGGGTAAAAATAGGTATTATAAATATGTTAAATAATTTGACAAACAATTCTGTATTTCTAACACATTAAAAACTTAAAAGAAGAAGAAGAAGAAGAAGAAGGTGTGACATATTATTACATATTATTAAAAGGATGTTTGAAAGTATGATTGCGGTTGTTTTTCAAAAAGTTTTTCACTCGGAAATGTATTAAAATGATATTTTTTTAATTTTTAAAAATTATTTTTTATATTAACGCATTAAAATAATCTAAAAATACTAAAAATATATTAATTTAAAATAAAAAAATTAATTTTTTTAAATATAGTTTTAAAACACCAAAACAAACTGTCTATTTATATTGTGAACTAGTGCTTTTCTTTGGTAAAGAAAGGCAGTGATATAGTTTTCACTTGCTGTGTGGGATAAGACAGGTACCTCGAAGGAGCGTGGACAAGAACTGTTTACATTGACTGAATGGAGCTATAATCCAAGGGCCGGGATCTTCTGCTTCAGGCACGTGAGATGCACAGAGTCATTCAATGGATCGATAATACAGAGAGCGACAGCCTCATGAAATTCAGGTACGTATTAGCATCTTTCATTTATGACTCGCCACCCTTATCTTATATTACTGTATTTCATATTTATTTATTTTAATGGCTTCCACACCAATATAAGCATGGTGGGAGTTGTGGCTCAAAGCTTATGAGTCCAGATTTATCAACCTTCAACCACCTGCCCCACCCCTCTCTTTGCCCCTTAATTCTCCAGGATCAACTGCATAAAAACAAAACGGAACCAGAATAAATCAGAAACACACGCACACATGGAAGGTATCTCTGCTAGCATGTACACGAAGATGAAAGGGTACTGGAGTAGGAGAGGGTACGAGAGGATAAACGGGTCGGGTCGGATTCGTAGGAAGCGGCCGGTGGAGCTAGGCTCGGGTAGCTCGACTTCAAGGGGGAGGGGGTTTAGTTTGCGGATCAAGATCAAGCCGAAGCTTAAAATCCTCAAAATGTCTTCTCCGAGGAAGTTCTTTGTTTGGCTGCGGGATGCCTACGTGAAGATGATGCTTGGGCTTGCTAATTCCAGGGCAATAGGTACTTCAGGGTACGGTGACGCGTTTGGTGCACGCCGCCCAATCAAGGAGTATGATGAGAAGATGATCGTTCAGATCTACAAGTCGTTGGTGATGACACAGGGCCAGGTGGTGCCACACGACGCAGCCAGGTTTGGCTCCATGTCTAAACTTACTGCTATTTCGGAATAGCTGGCAGTGGAGGTTTTTTGTTTTGTTTTTTTTTTTTTTTTTAATGGTCAAATAAATCAACCCATAAACTCCCAGAGGAAAGAGGGAAAAGATTATTTTCGGGTTTATAATATAATGTCCTTGTAATTGCAACAAGTAGATTAATTCTTCAGGTGGCAATAAACCTAGTTTTTTAGTCACCCCTCACTCACGAAAGAGGAGATTTTATATTTCTTACTTTTTTACTAATGGTTAGAGGGATCAGCCATTTTTCATGATGGTTGTATAATTAGTGAATAAAAAGATGAAATAAACATATTGTGCAAGTCATGCGCATCAAACCCACTTTCTTGATATAGACCAGCTATCAATATTAAATGGCTTTGCTGCTTAGTGGTCCTCGACAGGAGAGTGACCACCGAGCAGCAAAGCCATTTAATATTGATAGCTGGTCTACATCTTGTTTACATACGCGACCAAAATAATAATGAAACATGAAAATTGTTTAAGGAAAAACCAAAATAAAATTGACCATTTGACGTGTCGCAAAATGGCTGTCAGAAATCTTGAAGATGGGAACCAGACATGTGCAGTGCACCGGTAAGGCGACTCCTGCCGGTGGCTTAGCTTACAGAGAGGAGGGCAATCTCTAAAGCCAAAGGATACAAGATTCATAGTCATGATGGCTTAAAAATATTTGAGCAGAATAAGAAATATTAAGAATTTATATATAGCTGTTAAATGAGAATATCCAGGAGTAATTCTATAGCATTGAAGATTAATGTTTAATGGGTTTCAAGAAATTATTAAGAATACATACCAAGAACTCGAAGCCCCATGATCCGGTAATCTTAAAGGATGCTTCATTTCAAGAACATGCAGGCTAGCTAGCTGGGGTGATCACACTGGTTAGGACGGAAGCAAATATTATTTCAACATTTGCATCTAAATTAGTTCCCACTTGCACTCTCTTCTCCCAAAAAACATTGCCCATTAAAATATTATTTCAATTTTGGGCATATACATGCCGACACAAATTCTTAATTTCCACGCTGGTTCCATTACCCACGAAATTATGGTATTTTAATACACTCGCATTTTAACTCTATATACAAACCCGTCCAATTTGGACCAAACTATTTGATAGGAACTGGTAATTAACTAACGAACTAAATACCAAGATGCTTTTTTATTGATCTGACCAAATACCACACCGAAAAGGTTAAGAAAGACAAATTGCAATGGGATTGCTTTGTTGTCTCTATGTTTTTCATTTTTTCCTCAGCTGTCTCGAGTTCATTGGGTAGTCATCGTAATGCATAAGTGATGGCTGCAGCTCACCCATCGGTCTCGGAAAATTTTCTTGCACGACTGCAGAGGACCCTTTTATGTATAATATCATATATTATGCAAATCAGCAAATGCTCTTTAGCCATTAAAAAATTAGGTCGATGTGAATTAGAATTGGGATTCACCAGCCATCCTCTTTAGCCATCGCATGTACAAAGTTACCAATGGTTTGCCGGGTTCAAGTTTAGGCCCGGCGGTTTGTTCGGGTATAGATGAAAAGTTGTATACTTGTATCTATTAAAACTTTGCTTGAAATAGAATTGTGTGCTTTAAAATTTAGAAAGTTGTATCTTTTGTTTTAAAAGTGAGGTTAAAATTAACTCTTTGAATAGCATATAAAAAGAGACAATTCTGACATGGTTTTGATAATGAAAAAAATTTATAGTCTTTCTGAAACTTTTTTTTTTATTTATTGGATCGAAATTATCACAAAAAATAACGTATAAGTTTTGGTTCGATATTTATTCTTGGTTGTGCTACCAAAAATAAAATATTAAGTAAGCTTGGATAATAATATTACAATCACACTGCTAGCTAGTAAAGAGCAATCAATAAATTGTTTTAAGGCTAGTGGGTTGGTGCTGCTTCAATTTACCTCTTCAAGTTTATTTTCTATTAACAAGTATTGTAAGTTAATTTATACTTCAATGTACTTCTCCAAGTTTATTTTCTATCAACAAGTATTGTAAATTAATTTATCTTTACGGTTGTTGATTTATATACATATTTTATGTTTGTAAGAAATCAGATCATAAGAGATGAACTACAATCTTATAAACTATTTAAAGTGTTTCAACAATCTTAGAACAACTTATTTCCTAATATCTTTGTGTGTATGTGCATGATTATACATGGCATATATAATTTGTCCCAAAAAAAAGATTATGCGTTGACATAGATAAAAGAAAATAATGATTCTAGTAGGAAAAGTAAAGTATATATCTTCTGTTAAATTCCATGACTATGTTAAATTCCCTGTTGTGTATTCCCTGCATACTTGTTGTATTGATTCTGCGGGGAAAGAAATTTTGTGTTGCGTGATATTTTCCTTTTGCTGTTGTATTGATAGAAAAAAAAAGTTGCATATGTGGATAATAATTACTGGTGAAAGAATATATTTTTAATGCATTTCTATTTAACTGAATTCTTTTGTTTAAGAAGTTTATTTGAAATTATATTGTTTCTGTTACAAGAAAAAATGTTTTCTGTTGGGGGGGAAAATCTGGTCTTGGATTGTTACTCTTGTTGTACTCCAAGAGGAATTCTTTGCATATATATATGCTGGGATTTGAACCCAGACAATTGGAGAAAACCCAGCAGCCATTGCTGGGTGCTGCAAGGTGTTTGATGCCTTTGAAAAATTAATTTTGTGCATTAATCAAATAACAGTTTGCATTGTACAATTAGTGCTTTTGTTTTGCATAACCAGGGTGTTTATTAAATTGCCTAGCCCGTAACCTTTGGACTGCTATATGTTTTTTGAAATTTGCAGGCAGTATACTTATGGATAGATACAAAAAAAAAGTGTTTATTTAATTATTAAACACATTTATTAAATTGTCTTTTGAAAAATTAGTGTGTTAATTTCTTATGGTTCATTTTAATTAATATTATTTGAGATATATAATTGCAAAGTTAATCTTGTTATTGAGATAACATTTGGATAAAACTAGTGTTAATAATTTCAATGTACCAATTAACCCGGTAATCTTTGTGGTCTCAGTTGATTATTTGGCAAACCCGATTCCTAAACATTCTCCACGTAGGAGAAAACCTAAAATAATTTAAATAAGAATGGTAGTAGCGGTGGCAAAAAGAAGTTCAAAGAAACTTGCTTTATTTGTAAAGATCAAAAAAATCACCATAAGAATTGTTGTTGGAAAGGGAAGAATGCATAAAAGGAAACAATAGCACAACATTTTATTTTATATTATGAATAAAATATCTTATAAGAAATTGAACAGGACACGTTGTGTGTTTTGGAATGGTCAATCACCATCCTATAAATAAATACATGAAAGTACGAGAGTATCTAAAAAAACTTACGGTTTCTCCACACAAAAAAATCAAAATATAGATTATATTATATGAAATATCCAAGCTATACTTAAAAGGTATAGCGATGTTAATCGGATAATTGATACTAAAGATTCAAAATCCACAAAATGGGTTTATCTTTACTATTGGAGGAGTTATGGCCTATTGAAAATTCTCTAAATAAACATGCATATCCAAATCCATGAAGGAATCTGAGTTTATAGCTTTAGACAAAGATAAAAAAGAAGCAAAGTAGCTTCTAAATTTTTTTTGAGGATATTCCAAGTTAGCCAAGATTTTATGCCGATAATTTGTATATAGGGCATAAAATATTATATATAACAATAAATCTTGGTACAATTGTCATAGATACAATACCGTAGGATAGTTGCTTTCAAAGAGGATTATTTTTATTGATTATGTAGAGTTAAAGATAATTAAAGCCTATATTATCCTATATTTAAATAATTTACATGATGGCAACCCAACTTAGTTGACTGGAGATCTTAAGATCTAAATTTAAATGAATAATTAAATCATGTGTCAATTCAGTAGTTGCACTCTTACTCATTTCTACGATAAAAAGTGCTACATGTAGTGAAAACCAGAATAAGTTAAGTTTTTAATGATTCTTATAACTTGATAAAGGAGTATTGTTGGATGTTCTCAATAAGAATCATATATGTGGATGTGAAACAAGACCACTTTTATAAGAATTGAAAATGTTAAATTGTCTAAAGCACTCTCTGAAATCAGGACATGTTTGGGGTCAAAATGAACACAAATATGAGAATCAAAATTGTAGGAAGATGAATTGTGTGATTTCTATTGCCTGGGTTTACATGAAAAGCTTAACAATTCAAAACATCATATTCACTGGTTAGCCGAGTGAATTCAATAGTTTTCACTGAAAAAAAATTTAGGACCAAAAGCTATCTTGCCCAATATAACAACTTTTCGTTATTACTTTCTATTTTCGTTTGTATTTTATATTTTATTATAATTAAATAATTTTTATTCATGTAAGAGAATGTTAGGACATGAATGAAAAGTTATGCATATTAAAACTTAATTTGAAATAGAGTTGTATTTTTTTAAACTAAAAAGTAATATCATTTTGTTTTAAAAGTTGTATTAAAATTAACTTTTGGAATTACCAAAAAAAAAAAAAACAATTCTGGAATGATTTTGATTTTGACAATGAATGTGCTTTGTAAATCTCTTCTCTTTTACATTCATTCAAAATTCTTACATGTAATAATATATAAACTCTTGTTCGTGGTTTATTATTGGTAAAGATTGAATAATTATATGAAACAGTTCTTTTGAGGACAAAATGTTACATGGCACCGTCCAATCAAATTAGGTGGTGGAGTGGATCGTGATATGATAATGGGTTATACAGTGAACCTAAAGTAGGTGATTGTTCTCCTTTCCTTACCTCGGCTTTTATGAAACGCAAGAGTTAAAAATCTTGTGTGCTTCCATTTGTGCGATGTCCCATCGCCATTCTCCCCCCCCTCCACTGAACTTTTTTTTTATTTGGTAATTGTTGTAGGGTTTATACATGTTTTATATATATTTTGATTAATTTTTTGAGATTATAAAGTTTACATATAAATTTTCAATAATCTTAAGATTTGTAGTATTTAAAATGATAATCTTTACAAAGCAAATCCAAAACTTGATCAGTTAAACTACACCCCACCACTAAACTTGCTTTCACTAACTATGGGTTTATGGTTTCGTTTTTATTTTGCATTCATATTTTTTTAAAAAAACTATAATTTATTTATTTTTTTGTGAATTTATTAGGATTATATCATAGTTTTAATACCCGGGTTCCGGGTTTTGACCGGGTCATCGGGTCAATTTTTTTTTTAAATCAAAACGACGTCGTTTTAGTAAAAAAAAAAGTCAACGGATTTGTAATCGGGTCTTGCCGGGTCAACCCCCGCCGGGTTAGCCGGGTAACACCGAGTTTTTCCTTTCCCTGTTTTTTCTTCAACCCGGCCCGGTTTCAGCCCGGGGTCGGCCGGGTCCTGGATCGAGCCGTCGGGCCAGGCCGGGTTTCAAAACTATAGATTATATAGATGGTTTGTCCAATTAAGATTTTATCAGGAAAGAGCCCAGCTGCAATATTAAAAACTAATTAATTGTATAATACCTTGATCTTTGCCGTTCCTCGTAGCGTGGAACCTTTTTAACGATAATAAACACATGCTTTTTCTTTATAGAAAATAAGTTTCTATTTTAATTCCTAAAAGAATACCATGCATGCGAATTGCAAATAAAATATAAATTTATTTATTTTAATCAAATTACCCCATACCTTAGAAAGTATAAGACACTCGAATTTTTGTGTGTTTTTTACTGGATTATCCGGATTTTTTTCTTTCATTTTTTTAAAACTTAATTTGATTCCGGTTTTTTAATCTTTTGCGAATGCTTGCAAGCATACAGATATTTCCACTGCGTATGATCATAACTTCGTCAGTCAATTACTTAAATTAAAATTATTTCGGGGAAATCTCTTTGTTTTGATACTTGTCACAGAAAAAAAAACATCGAAAACCTTCATCTACTAGTAACTTATTTGTTTGATGAAAAATAATTTTTTTAAGTAGTTTTTTAAGAAATTAAATTCTTGAAAATAAATTATTTTTTGATATTTGATAGTGTTATAAAAAATAAATTGAAAAATATTTTCCAATGTTTGGTTATGTCATGGAAATGACATGAAAAATAACTTATTAATGTTTTATTTTTTAAAAGTTTTTTTAAAATAATAAGGAATAAATCTTACAAATTAAAAAGTTGAATGAAAATGAAATTTAAATAAATTCTAATTTCATAAATTATCTCAAATAAAATAAATAACAATCAAAATAATAGAGATCAAATCTAATAGATACAAAAAATTAAAAGATAATGAAATTAAAATAATTATAATTATAATTTCATAAATTATTTCAAATAAAATAAGTACCAATCAAAATAACGAGGACTAAATTTGATAGATAAAAAATTTCAATTAAAAAAATGATAAGAGAAAAGCAAATAACAATCGTAAAAATAAAGACCAAAGTTTATATAAAAATCAATTCTAATGGATAAAATTGAAAAAAAAATTGAAACAAAATATATAACAACTAAAAATTTGAGGATCAAATTTGATATAATCAGTAAATAATATGACATTTTTAAATTTTTTCACAACTTCTAGAAAGTGTTTTCCACCCAAAATAAAAAGAAAATATTTTTCTGATAATCAAGTCAAATGTTTTCTCGATTGAAAAATATTTTTTTAATAGTAAATAAACACAAAAAAAAATATAAAATAATTTTTTAAAATTTAGTTTCAATGAAACAAAAGAGCTAAAAGCAATTCTCTCTTCGTGATAATGAGATTCCATTGATTATTATGAACTCAATGATTGAGTTTTTTTGCGCTCACTGTATTGTTCCTGGCTGTGACATCCTTTTGCCTTTTGTTGATCTGACGTCATTGCTAGTACGTCATTGATCATGTTAACTTTAACAATCCGACTTCATTTTAATTATATTATTACAATTATATTATAATTACAATTACACTGTAAATCATCGTGAACCAATTAAGGTATATTTAAATGTTCATTGAAACAATGGAATGAAACTTTTGCTCTATCAAACAAAAAAATCGAAAAGCTTGTAATTGAGGATAAAATAGTCTTTCTAAAAAGATACATAAAGCATTAAAAAATTAATTGAGGATAAATTAATGCACATAGTGAAATGACTTTATTACTTTAAAAAACAAAAAAAAAAGTATAAGTCTTTGATGTAGGGGATTTTTTTGTCTTTTTTATATTATTTGCATAATTAAATTATGATGATACCCTTGTTATGACAAGTTAAATCGAGTGAAAAATATAAAATTACAAGGGAAAAAATCACCATTCAATTTTATAATTACAAAAACCTCTAACTAGTTTTTTAGAGTTTCTAAATAAAAATCTGGTTATTCTAAAAGAAAAAAAATTATTATCCTAGAATACATTATTAAAGATAAATTGTATTATTAATTGTTTTTTATTGCTAATAATTTGTTGTATCGGTGGTTTCTTTATACGGTAATATTAAACTATAACTAAAAGGAATCAGTGTTTTACTGTGGACTGCACAGTGCAGTCCACAGTAAAACACTGATTCCTTAGGCTTTTTTTTTTATTATTTTATTTTAAGTTGTTTAATTTTTTTAGCTGTTTTTTTTAATGATTTTTGGGAATTTTTTTTTGCTTCTTTCTTTATTTTTTTAATTAATTTTTTTCGTTTAGTTTAGTTTGTTAATGTTAAATTTCTTTCTATTTAGTTATTAGACTTTCATGACACATATCCCGAGTTTCACG
>Ga0307510_10008210_pt1 | contig 12433 bp, 6 predicted proteins | sample 12_EM_MG_FD_207224 | JGI IMG/M metagenome (GOLD analysis project Ga0307510, IMG submission 207224) | Populus trichocarpa ectomycorrhiza microbial communities from riparian zone in the Pacific Northwest, United States - 12_EM | ecosystem: Host-associated > Plants > Roots > Unclassified | place...
ATCATTTGGACTGGACTTGGAGCACAGCTTGCTCGTGATGTCCCCTTCTCTGCAATCTGCTGGGCAACCCTTGAGCCTGTGAGTTTTTATTATCTAGAAAAACATGATTTTTCAAATATATTTGGATCACACCTATTGAATGCGAAGCTGCTTTTCCTGCAGATCAGGAGACAAATTCTTGCCCTCTTGGGTGATGAAGCTGGGGCATCTCGTGTCCTTGGGGCAAACTTTTCTGCTGGCTTTGTTGCAGGAACCCTTGCAGCAGCTGCTACGTGTCCATTTGATGTCGCAAAGACCAGAAGGCAGATAGAGGTGAGTCTGTAAAACCAGCCCTTATTAACATGAATAAAAAAATTTCAGAAGGAAAAATGAATAAAACAGAGGTATACTGTTGACAAACTGTATCAGTTATAATTGCATGAGAACTACCAATATCGAGATGGGTCTTGAAATTTTAGTTATACTTTTATATGTTATAATTATTTGAACCTAAATGCTTATGAACGAGGAAGGATTACAATTCTCTGTAGCGTTAGATACTCGATGACTTAGCATGCATCTAGAATTGAAGTTGTCACTGCATGATACTGTACATTAGTCTGATAGTCTTTGTACGAGATAAAGTACCTAAAGCTAATATTTGAGGTGAAAATTAGACAGCCACATGCATTTTCCCCCCTCATGCTTTCAAATTCCTTGAGCGTGCTGCTGATACTGTTATCACGGTTACTATTAGACTACCGTACTTTCAGTATTATTTCAGCAGGGATGTGAACACAGGTGCAGTTGCTGTGTTTTCATTTAATATTGCTGCTTTGAAATGATTGTCCATGTTAAAATGATCACATGTCATAGCTGTTGTTATTGGAGTTGGCAATTGACATTATATTTTATCAACTTTGACATAAAAACTTCTAGTCGATCACTAACATGCATATTTTTTTTGTTTTGGCATAATGCTTGTGATGTTTGCAACTATAGAAGGATCCGACTAGGGCATTAAATATGACTACAACACGAACATTGCTGGAGATCTGGAGGTATGTTGTTTTTATGTTATTCTTGATTCACGAGGAAGTTGCTTAAGAACCGGGCGATTATCTCTATGCTTTGAGTGGGTTTATTGGTGATGTTAAATTGATGCACTGATGCTCTCTTGCTACATGCCCAGTCTAAAGATTCTCCGAGATGGGGCTTTTGTAATCTAACGATAGGCACCTACAGAGAGCATCATCTATAGGATAGGACCACATTATCCTGATTGATAGTCTGTAAGCTGCTGATCAAATTTGCTCTGGCTGTGGGGTGAATCTTAGGGTTTGATGTATCCCTTATCATTTGAAACCATGTCATGAAATCGCTGTGTGGTCACTTGCAAATTAACTGTGCTTTACAAACTTGAATTGGTGACCAACGCTGGGAAGTGTTCTGTTAATGCCGGTCCTGCTAGGAAAGCTTGAATGCCTAACTGTGCACAGGTTTAATTCCCCATCATTGACATCTTAGAGTTAGAAGGTCAATTTTTTCACATTCTGTCTCTCCTTTTATCTTTAGAAATGTGCATTACTGATCACAGAGGAAGCAAAAGTTCACCACTCCAACAGCCATATCAGTGCCATTTATGCTTTCACATATTTCTGGCCAACCACTCACCATATTTTTTTGTGGAACAGGGATGGAGGAGTTAAGGGGCTGTTTACAGGAGTTGGTCCCCGTGTTGCTCGTGCTGGCCCTTCTGTTGGAATAGTCGTTTCCTTTTACGAAGTTGTCAAATACACTTTACATCACAGATACCACCAGTTCACAAAATGAAAGGGGTAAACATCAGCATTGGTTCTGTACGTCAATTGAGAATGACTCCTACTGGTAAGAAACGTTGGCAAGTGTGATTGCATTATGAGACGTTGACTTGTCTTCAAAAAAAAAAGAGGGAGAGAGTCACTCAGCCCCTCATTCCACTGAAAGTATCTCGTGAGCTTTGGCGAACAGGCAAGGATCTTAGTACTTCAAAAGCAACAGGATAGAGACAGACAATAAGAAATCACCTTCTTGGGGCCTGGGAATTCCGGGATAGTTTTTTACTCGCACTGCAATTTTTTCCTGAAATGCAAATGTGTCTTGCTTTATTTTGTTTTACTATAATCATTATTTTCTGTTATCTTTTTAACGCTTCAAGCCTGATTTGCAATTGTAAAAAAAAAATGGAATATGAAATTGTGCAGAGTTATGGAATATGTTTATTCTAGAATTAAACACCCAAATAATTAAAACACCACAAATCAGTAAATCACCAATCCTCCCCCCTAAAGAAGACATCTCACACCATAAATTTGTTACAGTTATTTACATTCAGACCTCAACTGTGCTTTCAGTTTTATAACTACATTCTGCAAATGAGCAAAATTCAAAGCTAGTCACCTATCTGCAGTAAGGAAACAGAGAATACAAAAGTAAGAGATCTGAGAACAAACAAGATGACAAGCAACTCCCTCAGCGTGAAAGTATAACAAGCTAACAGAACATTGCGATCTATTTTGCATAGACATTCATTAGATCTAATTTTTTACAGCCTGCAGTCTCATACATGCTCAAGTTGCGATGACATGCTCCAGAAAGGCATTCTACGTCAGATAAATCTCAACTCATTTAAGTAATTCTCACTGACAGGAAACACAACTAAAACCTAGAATGCAAGCAATTCCACATGAATTTTTAACCTGGTAATTTAAATTGCCAATTTCGGATCTGCTGTGCCTTTGGCATTGCCTTCTTCTGTTAGAAGATTGTTGGGATCCTGCAATAGAATATAAAATCAGCAGCATTGAGATGAGATGTAATCTGGGGAACGTCAGGACCAGTAGGAATATACCTCCATTCCCCATTTGATGTAATCTGGGGACTCGCAGGCTTTGTATTCATCAACCAAACTCTCAATTATGTCCCGTGATTCATCGAATTCAGAAAGATCGTTGTCCTGAATAACATCTTGCATTAGATAATAAAAAAGCAGCCTACAAAGCTAGCACATCTTATGTAGAAGCATTCTACACTCTGGCAAGAAACAGTCTAGTGGAGATTGACAAAATCATGTTGCTCAACTGAAATGGAGCACCAAGAGCTATAAAAGCGTTTTCTGATCGAAAAGATGGATTCTATATTCAAGACTATTAGCTGAAGATAAAACAGCGTATAGCATTATCCATAAATTGACAACTGACCAGAAGCATGAGAGAAACATGAAGGCAACTTACAGCAAACATCGGAAATTTTCTGTAGTTGTCAAGAAATGCTTGCTTTTTTCTCAGCTTCTCATACTGGCTCAAACATTTGCTGAAGAGGTGGCGGATGCTAGTGTGGCTTGCTAGCATGAGACCACTTACCTACAAATGCAGCACGTTCATTTATTCTCTCAAAATTCGTATATCATTCCAATACTCTAAATATTACAAGGTTAACAAAACTAAATAACATGATCTCAAAAAAAAAAAAATGTTCTTGGTAAGATTTTAAGGAAAAATAAACCAAAACAGAGAAAGTAAGGCATGAAATAAGTTCTTACCCTGTGGGCAGTTTGAACATAGGGAGACTTTCTAGACAGAGCAACCTTCAAAAATAAAAGGAAAAAAGACAACATTAGCAGATACTATAACTGGTTTGAAGAGGCAAAAAAATAGATGAAATAAAGAGAGATTTTTATCCTTTGTTAATACAGAAAAAGACCTGAATACTTGCAGGACCCCACTCAATAAAGTTAACGAGCTTTCTTTCACGAATCCTCTGCAAACTTTCATGGACCTGATAAAAGAGTTGGCAATCCAATACTGGTGAATTTACTAGTAAGAAAAATGAAAAAAAGATGCTCGCATTTATGAACCTTCTAAATACAAAATATCAACTCAAATAATAGCATCCTCTTCTTGTAATGATATGTAAAGTGCCATGTAACAAGCTGAAAGGGAGCCTGGTCAAAGCTACCAGAGAAAACAGGATCAACACACTGACTAGCCGATGGAAAGCTGTTTCAGGAAAATAGATATTTTTTATTTTTATTTTTATTTTTCTATTTTTTATTATGATACTTTTTCTTGTCTTTTTTCTATTTGAAACAGAATATTTTTTCTAATTTCTTTTTTATTCAGCATTATTAGGGTTTTATATTTTTTTATATAAAGAGTCGTAACAATATTTTGACAAATAGAAACCTGAATAAATAAAATGAAGTATTTTAAGAATATCTTATACTTGTGGTCTTTGCGGGTTTTGACATGTAATAAACATTTTTATCCTTCGCTTCGGCTTGTGTTAATAGGTATAGGAGTCTGATGATCCTCGGTGATTATTTTGTTTTGTTGTGTGTTGCAAATTCATAGCAAGAAGAGAGCACAACAATCATTTATTGATATTTTGCTTTGTTGTGTGTTTTAGAACAACTACGACTAGAAGAATTACAAAACAAAACATGCTAGTGTAGGAGAAGATGAGAAGGTTTCCCTAAAAAAAAATATCCAAGAACTAGTGTGTTGTTTTTATCTGCGTTAGTTGATGTCTTTCCAAATCCTGGTGATGGAACCCACAATAAAGCAACTCATATAAAGGTGCTATGTTAGAGATCTACAATGAAATAGCTCACTCAAAGATGTTGTGTTAGGAATCCATGATGTGGTTGCTCACACAAAAATATTAGGACCTTGATGGGATAGCCCACAAACAAAAAAATGTTATTGATGGAGGTCAGTTTTTAACAAGTTTCTTCCAACATGGAGAGACTGATGCATGAGTTCTTTTTTAAAAATAGATATTTTTGTATTTTTGTTTTTCTAATTTTTATTGGGATGCTTTTCTAGTTTTTTTTTTTTCTATTTGAATGAGATATTTTTTCTAGTTTATTTTTTTATATTCAGTATTATTAGGATTTTTTAATTTTTTTTATATAAAAAATTGTAATAGTTTTTCAACAAATATAGATATGAATGGATAATTCTTATAAATTTTAATATATAACAAACCCCTTTATGATTTGGTCCTGCATCCATCACTGACGTGCAGCAAGACTTAGCGAAAAGCCAACATACTGAAACTGAAGTATTACATAATAAAGCCAATTTATGAGTTCACTATGGAGAAAAAAGGGTGTTCAGAAGCTAAGGGTTGACTTTCCAAATATGTTGCCCTTGTGAAATACTAAAAGGACTAAACAAGTTCAGCCATCTTTCAAGCAGCCTTCCACGGTAAGATACTTCTAACAGATTCATAAGCTCTGAGATTATTACCTGAGTAGGGTCCACTTCTCCCTGAATAATATTCAATATTGAAATGTACTTTGCTTGACTAGCTTCTTTTGTTCGCGCATAAGAGGAAACCATGATATTCTTGGTCTGCAAAAAAAGGACAGGGTCAGGTGAATACCTATCTGCACTTTGGTTAAACAATAATGATTAATGAATGAAATTTCTCACCTGCAACAGTCTCCTCATAACATCCAGTACAGTAGTTTTACGAATCACATTAGCCTGCCATGAGATTATTTGCATCAGAGCATCAGCAAAATACCTCCTTTAAGAGCATGAGCATGCCCAGATTAAACATTTAACGAAATGAGAAACCAATAAAATCTATTTTGATGGAGCCACTAATTATTGTTTCTGAAATAATCCAGCTATGTCTCCCCCAAAATCCATAAAATTATTGATGAGATTCCAAATATTGATTAACTGAGACTTTCAACTATAAAACTATTAATGAAACAAAAGATTACCATCGAAAAAATTAAATTGAATCAAGTTAGAATCTGACCTGGCGCTCCACTGTGAGTGGTGTATATCCAGTCATAAGAAAATGACATCTTGGTGTTGGAATTAACGATGCAAGAAGACCAACCAAGTCATTGTTCATATATCCTGGATACCGCAGAGTAGTCGTGCTAGCAGACATTACAGTAGATACCAAAGAGTTTGTTTGAGCAAATGTGGGATTTGACAGATGTAGGCGCTCAACAGCAATTCTATTCAGTGCAGTATTGTCCAGAACGACAACACAATCCGCATTTAGAGTCAGTCTCTTAAGTGTTAAAAGTGAGTTATAGGGTTGGACTACCACATCACTTGTCTCCATCTGGTTAGGAAATACACTGTATGTCTGTACCAACTTTTTGCTATAGCGATCATTTAGAGTCTCTAGCAGATACGAGCCCATACCTTCATTATACAATGCACCACTCAAGAAGTAAGAAAACACTAATGTAAAAAAACTTATCCGAGTTCAAACATATATTAGCCACAATTAAATTCATACAATGTGCAGACATTTGTATTAAGTTGATACTGGCCACAGCATTATCAAGCTAAGATGCACAAATTATGCATCACAAACCAAGAGCTGTCTGATTTTGAACCAAACTAAGCATAGTGGAACAATGTTCGTTCAAGTGTTCAAATCTGGACCATTTGTCAGATTCTAACAAAAAATGTTGGTAATATTGTCTGTACAAGAGAACTGAAAAATTGCATCGCAACTTCAGAACTTTAAAGACAAGAAAAGGCAACGACAAGTGAAGCAACCTGAGCCTGTTCCTCCAGCAATTGAATGACACAGAACAAAACCCTCAAGACTATCACTTCCATCTGCCTCTCTATCAATCATGTCCACTATATCCTCTTCAACGCCCTTTCCCTGATCAGAAATATATAAATAAACATGAATCACACAAATTCAGTTGATGACAAGAAGAACCTAACTGCAAAACTTTCGAAAAGGCAAGAACTCTTTTACCTTGGATACCCAAAATAAAATCATTCGTCACACAGCACAGACAAGCAACAAACCTGATGATATCCACTGGCCCAGTTATTTCCTGCACCACCACCATGATCTGAAACAAAGATGTTCTCCTGATTGTAAAGATTACGATATTCACTGTTTTGAATTCCATTGATGACCCTGGGCTCCAAATCAATTAGTAAAGCTCGTGGTATGTAGTGCTGATCATCCGCTTGGTAGAAAAACACATCTTTCCTATCACCTCCCTGAATCACACCAAATTCGACAAAATATACGTTAATTGAGTTCCAAATATTTCATAAAAAAATATTTTTTATTTATTTTGAATTTCCGAATTAATAGCTGAAAGGTAAATAATAATAATAATAATAATAATAATAATAATAATAATAATAAAGTATACAGTTAAATTCCAAAACTTTGTTTAGGATAATAGAATACAATTCATTTTTCAACAACCAAACATAAAAGAAAGAGAGAATCGAAGACCTACCTGAGTTGCGAAATCTTCGAGGATGCCATCTTTGCTGATGCCGTGTTCGAGGCAAAGCTGTTTCCAGAACTCCATGCCGATCTGGTTCCCGCATTGTCCTACCTGCAGCGTGATTATCTCTCTCGGCATTTTTGTTCCGTTTGCCCTTTTCTTTTCTCGGGAAAACTAGGGTTTTGGGATCGACGGAGAGAGGGATGAAAATGTCAGTGGTGAATCTGGCGCGGAGAGGATTTTAAAAGGAGAGGGAAAAGGAGGGAATCTCCAAAATTTTGGATTTACGTGCGTGCGCGCTTGCTTAAATAAATACTTTTAAATGGCATGTGTTTAGGATGGGAAAAAAATAATTTTTCTCATCATTAGAATTATTTTTTTATTTTACTTAGTTTCTGGTATATCTCTCGTGTGTGTGTGTATTAGTTACCAAATATATTTAAAATAATTAAACTTAATTAATTTAATCTTAACAACTAAGTTAATAAAATCTATTAATTACTAAGAATAACTATCATTAATTATAATTTTAAATCAAGATTTTAAAGTTCTCCCGCATGATTTTAAATTATATAAAATAAAAATGAGTAATTGATGTTGTATAATATATGCTAGTTACTTTCAAGATTTGAACCTATAATTAGTGTAAATAAGTCTCAACTTGAAAAATCATATTAATTATGATGTTTTTAATTAGGTTTATGAAAGTTTAAACTTATAATAAATAAGCATAGTTTTTAAACTCAGTCCGGTCCAAGACCCGAGTTTCGGGTTTTAATCGGGTTATCGGGTTATTCGGGTCAATTTCTTTTTTTTAAAATCAAAATGACATCGTTTTAGTAAAAAAAACAAAAGTCAGCGGGTTGCAACCGGGTCTTGCCGGTTAACCCGGGTTTTTCATTTCCCTTATTTTTCTTAAACCCGACCCGGTTCCAGCCTCGGGTCGGTCGGATCCCGGGTCGACCCGCCGGGCCGGGTTTCAAAACTATGCAAATAAGACATATAAGTAATTTTAAGGTTCTATCAATATTGTATTTTTTTCTATCATTAACACATATCTTGTTTTTTATATAGCTTCATTGTATGTTTTAGGTTCATTTTTAAGTAAATATATATAAAAATTAGCATCAAAAGTATTTTGCTCTTCCATCTCTATTACATCGGAATGCTTTAGAAAAGAATTTTAAATTATTAAAAAATATTAAAAAGGTATGAAAATCAGAACCAAAATCTTTTGCTCTTCTATTTCTTTTACTCTTTCTAATGTCACTAGAAGAGTGATTATAAAAAAAAAATCTATTTTAGATTAAGAAATTTCAGTAACAAGTTTAGACAACTTATTTTTTATTAAATAAATATTTTCAAAAGATTACATTACATGACTCAATAATTTTATTATTTCTAATTTCAAGAACTTTAGAATTTAAAACTAAAAATAATAGCAGTATCCAAAGAATATCCAACAAATACAAGGGACCAATTCCCCTTTCCTCAGTAATTAGAATATTCATTTTATCTAAACACTCCCGCACTTTAAAATATTTTAAAGAATAATTTTTTATTTTTTTAAAATTCATACGGCATTTTATCCAGATTTTTATAAGGAATTCTAATAATAATATAACAAGAAAAATACAAAATTTCACCCGGAAATCATAACTAATTAACATTGTATTAATCATATCCATTAGTTTTATTTTTTTATTTTTTTGTGTTATATTAGACTATGGTGAATAATGAAGTGTTACTTGATGTGTAAAACCATTTAATTCTAAAAAATTATTCATTTCATTAGAAATATACTCACCATCTCTATTAAATCACAAGTATTAACTCTAATAATTTTTTTTTTCTTTCCTGCTAGATTAAAAATCTTTCTAAGTTGTTTAGCTTGTACACAAATTACATATTTCTCTTCTCTATTAGTTTATGAACTAGAAATAAAATTTAAATGCATCATTCTCTTAATAGTGTTAAATTTAACATGTTCAAAGTCTACAATGCTTTGAATCATGAAATTCAACCTTAAACATGATGAATTTTTTTTTTAATGAATAATCAAAGAGTACTCATTTAACGACGAGGGACTTTATTTTAATGAATATTCAAGCCCATACACAAAGCTTATATCCAAGCCCATACATCTCAATCCAGTATCGTAGCCCATGAAACCTTTAATTTCTCCATAAAGTTTTTTCTCATGACTTTATCAATCGCAATGTTAGTATAAAATTAAATAAAAAGTTATTTTATTCTAGTTCCACACCATTCACAAAAAAATTATTTCCATGGTTGACAAAACTCTAGGAAAAGAAACATCAACAAATCTCTCTACCACATAGACTTTAACTCTCTCGGGTCAACAACAACTCTCTTATAAGGTGTAGATGCTAAATGATGTCATTGCAACAATGCAATTATATTTTCACAATCTTTCTCCTGCACAACAATAAGCTCCCTTATATGTACCACTAAGTATACAAATACAACTCCAGTTTCTTAAAAAGACAAGAAAAAATGACATGCATGTTAGTAACACTCATACCTTATACTAAAAAGAGTTACACTCATTGTTCCCACAAAAGACGCTCCAAAAAATGGTCATTGTAGAGAGAAAAAAACAAGAAAATAGAGAGAAGAAGAAATGATCACCGGAGCCATGTCGAGACTCCTTTTCAACCACGCTCTATCTTGTGATGACCGTCTTGATGAGACAAATCCAACGGTGTCAAGAACAAACACTTTTAGAGATTGGAGGTCGCTGTATGCGCCATCAAACTGCAACGACTTTACTCACATATTGGCGTTTGTATACCACTCGCCCGCCCCTTTTCTTTTTTTCTTTTTTTTTATTGTAGTCCTTCAATCAATACTAACTCTTCATTGAGTCTTGAATTTCATTTCACCCGAGCCTAATAATTTTTTTTTAATTGAGTCTCTAATTCTTTAATAGCTCATCAATTGAATCTCACATTTCATCATGGTCAAACCAAATAAAGACCAAACATGGAAGAGAAGCTGTGAAACAGTATAGATGGTTCATGAATTTTACAGTTAACTGTGTTGACCGATATTGATCTAATATAATGCATTCTCAAAAATTAGGGCATACATTAAATTATCTCGAATCAAAATCATTTTTTATATTATTATATCACTAACAATGTTTGTACATTCCTTTTGTTGTTGAAAAAAAAGAAGCTTCGTCCTACAGTTGAGCACGGGACAACAAACTCGTTATACATATACTAAAAGAAAACATTCTTTCATTGTAGAAATGGAATAATTAATATTTTTTCAAATTTTCTACCGTAGCAGTAGCAAATATGTAATTTTTTGGTTTTTTCCTAGAAAAAAAAGATTATTAGTTTTTTTCTTTATAGTTGATATGTTTATCACTTTACACTTAACTTATTTATTAATATTTTTTTATTTTTGATTTTTTATCTTTCCTCACGCCTTTTTTAGAAAAAAAATATTAATTTTTTATTCTTTACGCTTGGAATATCTATCACTCCAAACTTGACCAATTTATACCATTTATTACGTTCTTATCTTTATTATTTTACAAATTTTTTCTTTACACTTTTTTTTTTGAAAAACTATTATACAAAACTAAAAATAAATGGTATTTCACTGTAGCAATTACAACATCATCCCATTTTTCTACAATGTTAAAAATTAATTTGAGATATTATATGTTTTTATTAACGCATATGATCTTCACTTTATTTTACTACATGTAAGCATCCGCTTTTTAATTTACAATTATATTTTTTATTTGATGTCAAAAAACATATTAATAACATCTATAAAAAAAAATTATTCGACCCGCATTAAAGCGAGACAAATAGAAAAGTTAAACACTTATTTATTTATTTATTAATAAAGATGATTTTAAATTTATTTACTTAAATTCATTTATAGTCCTTTTAATTTATAATTAGAATTAAAAAAAAAACATGTTGAAAAAACCTATATATTTATTTATTTACTAAAATAACTATACAACCGGCCGGCGAAACATGTATAAAATAGCTAGACTGCCAGTAGAACAAGGGGCAAAGGCCTGTTTTGTAAGAAGGAATAAAGAAAAAAGAAGGAAATGGAAGACCATAATTTCCATCGTCTTTTGCACCAAGCGGAGATCACGATGATTATTGATCACACGACAAAAGCGAGAGCCTACATGATAACACCCACATCATTATATTAACTAATCACTAAACAGCAGATTAGTCCACTGACCCCCTACACACATCACCAAATCTCTACACTCATTTCCCAGACTTGATTAATTAAACTTCTCCTTCCAGAATCGTGCCTGTGCACTAATTCCCTTCAATTTCACAGCACAATCCAAGCATATACACAAAAACAGATCAACAGGTATGTACATGACCTAACATAACAATAGTACCTGATCTCCTCGCATCATAATTATATGATAAAAAACAACATAAACCAGAGGTCTAATGGAGCCAAAGAAAAGCTCCCATGGAGAAGTTCCTCTTCTGTTCAACATCTCCGGTGATTGGCAGCCCATACTCTTTAAGCAGGCAATCAAGTTTCCACTCCGGCATGGTCTGATATTCGGCTAGGGTGTATCTTGGGTAGTGCAATGGCATCTGAAAGTCCCCACACCGCTCCTTTGTGTGCTGCCCACTTGGTCCACTGCCTATGTTTGAAGGTGGCCTGACTACCGACTCCATTAATCCACCTCCACTCTTATTTAGCCTAACAGCTTCGATGCTCTAGACTCTAGAGTAACTTGGCCAAATATGCAAGTTAGTTGTAGGATGTAGAGGCCTTTTATGGAGGTTTTAGAGGAGAAATTGTAATTTAGTCCTTGTAGTTTACTAAAACCAATCAATTAGTCCTTGTAGTATCTAAGATCACCAAATAGTCTCTTGACTTGGCCAGTCTCAATTCATTAGTGTTTTTTTTTTTTAATGTCTTATTTTCTAATCAAGATTTATCATCTTACCTTTTTTTTTTCAAAAAATAAAAAATCCAATATAAATTGGAAAAGAACATGAAATTAATGGAATGACTCATAAACTTGAAAGTAACGAAAACATACAAAGCCTGAAAGCGTGCACGCGAAGTTTAAAACAATATTTTAGCTTATCATATTTAAAGCGCGCGTGCCAAAAGACAATTTAGAGTATT
>Ga0307510_10008211_pt1 | contig 12432 bp, 10 predicted proteins | sample 12_EM_MG_FD_207224 | JGI IMG/M metagenome (GOLD analysis project Ga0307510, IMG submission 207224) | Populus trichocarpa ectomycorrhiza microbial communities from riparian zone in the Pacific Northwest, United States - 12_EM | ecosystem: Host-associated > Plants > Roots > Unclassified | place...
TCGTATGACGTCACCATCGTGACGTCATGAAACCATTAACCAATCATAATCAACTAATAACTCGCAAGTGCGTATTCATATAAAAGCTATGAGTCAAACGACGTCATAGTGCAAAAGCCCAACATATCTTATGACTAATAAGTATTAGTCATGTGAAATCTGCCTTGCTTAGTCACGATTTGTGACAGTTGGATCGTCTTGTGGAATACAATCTTGTCAGATAGTAAGAAGGGTGGATCGGCGTGCTTGTAGAACTATTACAATAGCGTTATATTGGGTCACCCGTCGTTGAGACTATCATAATAGTCTCCAAGTTCTTTGAGCATAGGTTCTGTAACGAGCCTACAGATAGGTAGCTACTGTGGACTAGACTCAAGCCCATATGGTATATCAAGAGGTAACCAGATTGAGGATAGACCGGTATACTTAGTATACTAGTGTAGACATGGGTTGGTACAAGTGTTTACAGAGAGACTTGGTAACATAGGGTTAGACAGGGTAACCTTCGGAGGGCATGTTCGTGTAAAGTTAATGACACAGAGTAAACGTTGCACGGGTCTCAGGGGCAATATTATATGTGGTTGCGCAGACCTGCGCAGGCAATAAAGGCAAAAAGGGGTAAAGTTACCCTACTTAGGAAACATGATGACCCTACCTTCGGGACCCAGTTACCATATTGAGGTACCCCAGTTACTCTACCTTCACTGACAAAGTCGACTGCGGACTTAGGGGAAAGTTATCCCACTATAGTGGGGCTCTTAGATGTTCATAGAAGGGCCACTTCATGTGGCACGAAACAGGCTACTCACGGAGCAGGAGTGGTCCGAACATTCATTAACTTTCAGGGGATATTCCTAACACCCCTCTATGGCCCCAGCAGTGGTACAGCGTGACAGCACTGTATGGCTGTGTAGTTGTGTGATTCCTAGTAAAGTGAGATGCATAGGAACGCTCCCACAATACCATATAAGTTGTGGCTGTCCAACTGACCAGAAGCTGTTCGCAGGATATATAAGGGATGTGAGAGTGACCGCCGCCTGGGGTGCCACCTGGATAACGCCTGGGAACCACCTACGGGCATACTTTGACCTCCGGGTAGTAGTATGGTCAACGGTAGAGGGCTTGGGGACTGACCAGGGAGGCTGTAAGGCTTCCAGGACAACCAATCCAAAGCCAGTCCCAGGCTACCCTGTGAACTCTAGCATTACCATGGGTTATTAATGGACTCTAGAGGTGGGAGTCTTGTCACGATTTAAGAGGGTCCCTTATGGTAGACTGTGGGTAGCGCCCATGCAGTCAAGCAGCAGGAGATTTCTTATCACGGGAGCATGCAGTCAGGTTTAGAAGCTTAGTATAGGCAAGTAGATTTGCCGATGGACTGCGTAGCTTGTATAGACGAAACCACTGCTGAGCTAGTGAGTCCCAATGAATATTATCTCTAAGGTAGACATGTTCGTCGGCCACTGACATGCGACTGACAGGAAGAGGTTTTCGCTCAAGCAGATTTAGTTGGGGAGACATTACGGGAGCACCTCTTATTTGTGGAGATAGTTCATATCTTAGCGGTCAAACTGCCTCCAAGGGTTAGCTCACATTAGGCAGGAGAGTTGGACAGCCCTGAGCTGAGCAGGGTGCTCACTAAAGGTAAGAATGGTTGACAGCTGTCCTCTGGCTTTACATTATTCAACTTAATTAAACCAAGAGACACGTTATTCTGATAACCAACGATCCTCAAGAGAACTTATTGAGTGAAGCTTTCAGGCTGAACCATATTAAGTTTTACCTCTTGATTCTACTCTGAATTATTTTTATCTATTTTGATCCTTACTTCTACTTTAAGTCATCGGTGCAGTCGTAATCTTAGGATCCGTCTTCTTAGAGAGTGCCCCCGTTACAAGCTCTCGCAGTGGAGGAGTGTATGTAAAGAGAGAAAGAGTAATTGAATTGCAATCTTAACTATAGGCAAGTACTTAGATGGTTCGGTGAAGATCCTATCTCTTGGTTGCTTTTGTTATTTTATCTTTATTATTATGTATTCATTGTTACGGTACAAGAACTCTTATACAGTGCAAGCTATGGCGTAAACAAAACATTACTTTCAATCAACCAAAAAACAAATGAAAATAATAAAATCATCTCCAAAGTGTGTCAAGTACTCGACACATTGCCATCACATGGTTAACAAAAGAAAGGATAACCATAGAAAACCATAACAGCTCACTACCATCCAAAGGAAAAATATCCATTCCTGCTCTAGAACAGAACCTAAACAGGACATGGTGGAGAGGAAGAAAAAAGAGCCAAGGGTTGCAATGCTGATGAGGAGGGGAAGCCCATGGAGGCTGGCGAGGGGGGAAGGGATGCATCAGCAAAAATGGATTCTACATTAGATAGACTGGTGTTGTGTCTAGACTGACCTTCGTGGGAGAGCTGTGTTCAGTGTGTTCAGTGCGTTCTGTACTCAAGCGCCACATCCAGTTGCGTCTGGTGCGTCTGAAGACTCTTCTCTACCCTTGGTTCCGTCCTGACATATGCAACTAAGTAACCCTACCTCCCATGCATCCGCACTCAGACCTCAACACCATCCCATATTATCATTTACTACTACTACCCCTGACTCTCATTCCAGCCCTCCCAGGTAGCCCAGCCTGGTTGAGAACAACGGGTATTTCTTTGCGAAGAAAATATGCTTGGAGCTGGCGCCAGATAAGACAGCTATCCGATCCTTAATCTTAAACTTGCCCTAAAGACTTGGCCCCAAAATCAGCCTGAGACTCAGAGTTCTATTTTCAGAACTTCATCTTTAAGTAAGCAAAAATGCTAGCTCACTCCAGTCTGAAAGTGAGTGATAGCCATGACAAGCTCAAGTCTAGCATAGTTAATGATGGTTTCTGGGCCCTTAGCCTCAAACACGATGCGACACGCTCCATCATTACAACTCTGGACATTCACATTCACATTCCCAGGCTTCACCTGCAACACGCCAGAACAATCACGGAATCGATCAAGGATTTGATACAAGGAGGTTACTGAGTGCGATGCCAACTATACACTGGTATAGGATTCATCCCAAGAGAGCTATTATTCATGAAGTTACAAGTCTGAAGAGAGTGCTGGCAATCCCAGATCTCGATGGCAGATAGCTCCACAACCACGACTCCGATCCTGGATCTGATTGCAGGAGGTTTTTGGGCCCGAAACCAGCTACGTGGAGGTATAGGATACGTCTCTGTCACTTCAATTCCCATGAAATAGCTGACCCAACTTGTGAGAGTGGTCTTTATATATGATGGATATCCCTGAGCTCGATGGCAGATTCCTCTGCAACCGAAGATCCGATTGTAAATCTGATTGCGGAGGATTGCAGGGCTTGGCACCAGCCACGCAAGCGGTATAAAGGAGGTCTCTGTGGCATCAAAACGCATGAAGTCGCTGACCTATCTGGGAGTTGTCTTTATTGATAACCTGGGGATTGCAGAACCCGATAGCAGATCCCTCCACAACCACAGCTCCGATCCTGAATCTGATTGCGGGAGATTGTTGGGCTCGATGCCAGCTACGCAACTGTATAAAGGACGTCTCTGTGGCATCAAAACTGAGGAAATCGCTGTCCTCTGTGGAGGGGATCTCTATAACACGATCATATTAGCCCTGGGGATTCTTTACTCGACAGTGGATTACTCGACAACTGCTGGATGGATCTTGATTCTGTTTAAGGGAGATTGTTGGGCTTGACGCCAGATATCCAACGGTATAAGATACGTCTCTGTGGCATCAAAACTCAGGAATTTGCTATCTTCTGTGGAGAGGATCTTTATTATAGCCCTGGTGATTCATTACTCGACAGCGGATTCCTCCACAACTGTCAGACGGATTGTGATTCTGTTTGCGGGAGGCTGTTGGGCTTGACGCCAGCTTCCTAATGGTATAGGATACGTCTCTGTCGCACCAAGACCCAGGAATTCACTGTCTTCTGTGGAGAAGATCTTTATAGTACTAGTAGCCCTGACTATCTTTTACTTGAGGGCAGATTACTCCACAACCAATAGGCCGATTTTGATTCTGTTTGCGGGAGGCTGTTGGGCTCGATGTTTGCTTCCTAACGGTAGAAGGTACGTCTTGGTCGCATCGAAACCCATGAATCCGCCAACCCTTCTGAGACTGGTTTTTCTAAAGGTATATGAACTCGATGGCAGATTTCACAACAGCCGCTGGGCCGATTCTGGATCTGATTGCGGGAGATTGTTTGCCTTGACGCCAGCTTTACAATGAGATAAGGTCCTTACCCCCGCAACCTTTATTCATGATACTGTACTGAATGGTATAATGGCGATCCCAGAACTCGATGGCTGATTCGGCCACAACCAGTGGTCCGATTGTGGATCTGATTGCGGGAGGTTGTTGGGCTTGACGCCAGCTACGCAGCGGTAGAAGGTACGCCTCTGTCGCATCAAAACTCATGAATCCGCCAACCCTTCTGAGACTGGTCCTTCTAAAGGTCCATGAACTCGATGGCAGATTCCACCACAGCCGCTTGAGTGATTATAGATCTGATTGCGGGAGGTTGTTGGCCTCGACGCCAGCTTCACAATGGTATAAGGTCGGGCCTCCCGCAACTTTTATTCATGAAGTTACAGGGTCCTGAGTAGGGGTTGAGTGATGTGGAAAGGTCGAGTGCCCAGTAGGTAAGGGGTTGCTTATGAGTATCATGATTGGTCCTGTATATAAGAACAATAGAACACTACTAGTCATAAATTTAATACACTAAGAGTATAAAATCTATTGTGACCCAGGTCAGGAAAAAGTAAAGGGGGGACCATTTGATAATCTCAGGAAGATGTGGTCTTATTACCCTAGTGGGAATAGCTTACCTAATAATTAATTGCGAGGTATGTGGCTCAATAAGATGACCATATATCCGAACCTATGCTCCCGAAGTTATGAGCTTCCTAGAGGCATCTGGAAGATAGCTCGACCACGGGATAAGAGCACGTTTTAAGATATGTTTAGCTAATTGGAACGATGTTTGGACAACACTACTCCTCCTACTCTAGTCGCATATACATATTGCTGCATAATGCTTTGATAGCTGAATATCGGAACTGATCACTCCATATTTCACATGACTATTGCCATGTAGGCATTTGGACCGCATATTCATATATAGTCTATCATGACGAAGAGATCGAAGACTGTCTACTTGTGGAGTGGGGACACCCTCAGATGAAATAGCAGTTCGGGAGATTCTCTGAGTCGAGCTGGGCAAGCTTTTAGGGTCAAACGGTGTTTGCACTTTGTTCTGACGAACTGAATTGTTAAGAAGATACTTCTTGATTAAACAAGTCGAAGTAGCATGAACATTAGTATAAATAGTAGGCCTCTCCCCCGGTTGTTGAAGAATCATCAAGCAACGGAGAAGAGACCTTAACAATATAACAAGTTAGTGAGTTATATTCTAACTCTTTGATATTTGACTACACTTTATTACTTTACCGTTATCAAACGATTACCAACAAGCCTTCCTGACTATTGATCCGTTGTCTTGAATATCCTTGGCATAGTTAGCTCGGAATCCTACCGTGTTAGCTATCCCGTAACAGGTCTGTCATCAGATGGCATCCTGTATCTTAGGTGCTGTGTCCGGTAGGTCCCGTGTATTAGGTGCTGCGTCAGGTTGCGTCAGGTTGCGTCAGGTCAGTTGTGTGGTAGGGTGGTTGTGTCCTGATTCGCCATTGGCGTTCCACCATCAGGTGTATCAGATGCACAGAACGCACAGAATGCAGGGCAACATTTTTTGCTGATGTTTAGATTGGTAAATGGCCCAGCGACATTCCAGGCAATGATGAATAAAATCCTAAGTGAATTCTTAGACTATGGGGTAGTCGTCTACTTGGACGATGTTCTTATTTATTCAAAGAATTATGAGGAACATGTGGAACTAGGCCAAAAGCTAATTGCCAGGCTGGACGAACACCGGGTCGTGATATCGGTGAAGAAATCGGTATTACACGTACCTTCAGTGGAATCTTTGGGATACAGCGTTGCAGTGGATGGGGTTACGATGAGTGAAAGAAAGGTTGAATCCATAAAGAAAGAGAGGTCACCTAAGTCGGTGAAGGAGGTTCAGATTTTTATTGGCTTTGCAAACTTTTACAGAAGATTCATTAAAAACTGCTCAAAGATTTGTAAAGAAATAATGGAAACGTTGAAAGGAAACCGAAGGGATTTCAGCTGGGGGATGAAACAAGAAGAAGCATTTGAGGAACTCAAAGACAGGTTCACCACAGCACCCATCCTAGCACATTTCTATCCGGAAAAGGAAACCGCGGTCGAAACGGACGCTAGCGACTTTGCATTAGGATCGGTCTTGTCAGAGTTCTTGGATTGCAGATCACATCCCGTTGTCTTCCATTCTCGAAAACTGAGTTCAGCTGAACAGAACTACAAGATACATGACAAGGAATTGTTGGCAATTCTGAAGGCGCTCATGGAATGGAAGTGCTACCGTCTGGAAGCTGACAAGTCAATTACTGTCTACATTGACTATCAGAACTTACAACATTTCCTGACGACGAAGAAGTTGAACCTGAGGCAGGTTTGATGGGCACAAGAATTGGCAAGTATGAATTTCAAAATCGGTTACCGAACTAGAACCTGTGGTAGAAAACCCGATGCTGTCAGCATATGACCGGAGTATCGTCCAGAGGAGGAAGCTAAGTATACCCAACAGTCAATCATGAAACCGGAACATTTTCAGCTTACCCTAATTCAGCCCATCAAAGGACAAAGCAAAGTCCAGGCTGGGAAAGAAAAACAGAAAGTTGGGAGACTGAGAATCAGACAATTACACCCCAAGGCGAAAATACCAACCAAAGGTTCACAAATGGCGGCAGGACATGACATATATGTGATCGAAGCAATCCTAATACCAGCACGAGGAAAAAAGCTGGTTGAAATGGGGATTGCAGTTGGACTGCCACCAGGTACTCATGCATGACTAGCACCAAGAAGTGGACAAGCAAGCAAAAAAGGCATAGATGTTAGCAGGGGAGTAATAAATCATGATTACACAGGAGAAGTAAAACTGATTATGATTAACCATAGTAACAATGACTGTCACATCATGGAAGACAAAAGAATAGCCCAAATGAGAATAGAAAAGATTGACATGTCGGATTCTATGGAGGTAGATAAACTGGATGATACCATATGAGGCGAAAAGGGATTGGGAAGCACCGATTTGTCACACAAGCGATCAGTTCAGGGAATGGATACACCACCGGTGGTATCCATACTCCAAGCAAACCACATTGAAAATGAGTTCTTTGGTCAAGAAGACATCAATAACCACCTGAGCTTACTACCTGAACAGGTTATGGTTTCTAGTATGACAATTTCAAAAATGATCTGAACCAATTATGAACCAGACCTAATCGAGAATGTAGAACGGGCAGGAAGAGGAGACCAAGAGTCCTCTGAGAAAAAGGTCGAACGTAGCAGAAGGAGATGTCAGGAATAAGAAGCTCTGAAGAACTAGCACTTAAAGGAAGGAATGCTATATTTCAGGAACCGCCTTTACCTACCGAACAACAACGAACTCAAAACCGAGATTGGGAAGGGATGCATTGACTCTCAGGTAGCCAGACATTTTGCAATGGAAAAAACGATTGACATAATTACCAGGGAAATCGATTGGGAGAAGTTGACGCAATGGATGAACGATTATGTCCAGTCATACGACCAATGTCAACACAATAAATCACCACGCCATGGACGATGGAGACTACTCCAGCCGCTAGAAACACCCTACGTAGCATGGACATCAATCTCAACCAACTTCATCACACACCTACCTGAATTCCAATAATATATGCCAGTTATGGTAGTTGTGGATTAGTTTACTAGAATAGCACACTTTATGGGCCTAGGTACGGAACTGACAGCGAAGAATGTTACAACAGTCTTCCCGACTGAAGTTGGGAAGTTTCATCGTCTACCTACGGAAATCATATCGGATATGGACGTAAAATTCTTGGGAGAATTTGTGAATCTGTTTGCAAGGTATTAGGGATTGAACGAAGGATGTCAACAGCATACCATCCGCAAACAGACAGACAAACCGAAAGAACCAACCAAGTGCTGGAAGGCTACCTAAGGAAATTTGTCAACAACGACAAAGATGATTGGTATGAGCTGTTGCCACTAGCTGAATTTGCATACAATAACTTCACAAGAAATGCTCATAGACTAACACCCTTCTATGCAAATTCTGGTTTCCATCCACAGACAGAATGGATAAAGGAGCGCCAAGCTCAGAACCCCTGAGCAGGTTTATACAGCAATGGGATGAAAGCAGTCTACAAGAAAGCTCATAAAACACTGAATCAAACGAGGGAAGCTATAAAAAAAATACTACGATTGAGAAGCAACCAAGCAACCAGACCTCTAGGTCAGAAACATGAGCAAAAACAGATCTTACAACTGATCCAGCGGCATTGCGTCATGACGCAAGCGCCAGATATTCTGCGTCCCATGTGTCCTGTGCATCCTGACTTGGGTCTCAATGTTGCTTACGTCCTGACGCAACGTCACATTCTCCCAAAGTCCAGACTACCTCAGATTCGCCCTCTCGGTGCCTCTTCCTCCTGATGGTGCTCGCTCCACGTTGTTTCTTCTCCATGTTTTCACGTATCCCGTCCCTGATCCCCGCTCGAGCAGTCTTAACCTGAATTAATTCGCTGCTTCCTCAGACTCGGTCTGCTGGCATCTGGGGCAGCACCACTTTTTTTTTCACATCTCACATCTTACTTATCACGTATCACCCCTCACTGGTCTGGCGAACTCATTCTGTGGGTTTAAAGTCGCTTTTATATCTTCTATATAAAGTATCAAGATCATGCATGATTCTCCTATATAGCAGAGTCCTGATTCTCTTATTGAGATTCTTCAATAAACCTCATTAAATGTTCTCAAATCAATCTGCCTATTTATAAGCCAGCGCCGGTCCTCCTCGTGGATCGGATGCGCCAGACAGTGGATTGTCCCTATATCTACTATTGTAAACCCTCCTGCGTCCTCCCTCATCTGCACTGTAACGAGGCCATGTTGATCCTATAGATGCCCTGAGTGGACTGGGGTCAGCATCTGAACACCGGTGACCCGACGCAGAGTATCGTCAGAACTGTAGTCCCTGATTTTTAAGAGGGCAACTAGGTTGGCTGGCAGACGACCCCTTAGTGCATGATACATTTCTTCCGTACATGCTTGTACCCAAACCAAATCATTGCGACTGCCCTTGTTTCTAAAGTGTAAATCGTGGGTGAATCGTGCATGGTGGATCTTGTAAAAATCGACTTCTGGGAACGCAAGAACAGGGATTTCAAGTTGTGTGAGTAGCTCAGTGGGGGGTGATCGAAGCCTCCCATGGTCCTCAGGAAGATGGTGCGCCGCAGGCAGGTTATGTCTGCTATATCAGATCCATTCATCATATATAATCTCCAGTGAGACTCCCGAGATCCAGCCAAAATCCACAACAGTGGACACCTCTTCCCGACTTCCCTTTAGGACACGCCTGTGGACAACCGGCACTGCTGCGGTCACGGTGCTGGCTGTCCTGCCTAACTGATTCAAGACGTCACTTGAGAGATCGGCGTCGCGACATTTTATAGATTCAAGGTTCAACAGTCACATTCTAATGGCAGGTGGACAACAGTAGCTGTCGATGTTCTAGTAGTGTGCTGCATCATTTTTGTTCGATTGGCGGCATCCCTCTTAGATTTGCGTCTTGTGAGTGAGCTCTCTGCTCTTGGTGCAATATATAGGGATCTTGCCAAACCGGCTTATATGGTCACAAAAGTGAGTTAGTAGATGCATCTTGATAAAGTTGAAATGCTATTCGCCATGGACCAGGTCCAGACAGAGGTTGCTCTCTTCTTGACGATTGTCGTCGCGCATCCGGCGCCGTAGGGATGGGGCCACTCGCTCATTCACCAGGGCTCTCTGATGTCCAATCTCCCTTGGTTGCTTATCAACCTTGTCCTGTGTGCGTTTTGTTACTCAAAATTCTAAGAAGATATCTTTTAGCTTATGATACTGGTCCAGATAATCTTCCATGTAGGCTATGGTGTTAGACCTCTGGCTTCGGTATTGCGCCATCATATTGAAGTTGACCAGTGCCCTGAAATATCCAAGAGCACGTTTGAAAAGGATTACTTGTACACCTCCCGGCTGGCGGAGTGACACAGCGAGAACTCCCAAAATAGAGCGCCCCAGATTCCTCATCTCTTTCCCTTGCCACTGCATCACTTCACGGTAGGCTATTTTGGGGACCAATAATTCCGGGTATGGCAGTAATGCCTTCCTAACGTTGTCCACAACCTGCAGTCGCCCATGTTTCTTCCAAAAGCCTTCGATCCTGTCCATCATGTCCTTGAATAGCCCAAGATAAATGGTATGGAGCATTTCTGGCTTGTACAGATCAGACGCCAAAACCTGGTCGCGGCCGTGAACAATGTTTTGGCTGATATCAAGATTGTCACACATGATGCGGTCTTCGTCAGACCCTGAGCCAGAGTTCAGATTTTCAGGTTTGTATGGTTGGTATCTTGCGTAATCTCTGGTTCGATAGCTTCTGGTATTTGTTACTAATTAGTAGGTAGACACCTCGCATTTAGGACAGGCGTTCGTCTTTAACTCATGTAGTGCCACGTTTCCCATATGGTCAGTGATCCACGCGCAAAGAATTGGAAAGCACTGTCCAACCTTGCTGTCGGCGCAGTCAATGGCGATGCCGGTATCCGCTATGTCCAGGAGGTGCGCGAAGATGAGTTCAAATACATCTTGTAGGGTGTCAGCGTTGACTTTCCTTTGACTTTAGTGTGCTTTGGAGGACCTTGTGAATTTGAGAGGAATGGGTAATAAGGCGAGAAGCAGAACCGCTATTGAACCTGGGGTGTTGCGCCTGGCCGATGGAAGATTTCCGATGGTAATATAGACTGGCCACGCTTTCTTGTCAATCAAGAAGTTCGTGAGGTTAGTCTGATCTGACATCCCAACTATTGGAACAACTGTAGCACCCGGCGCAAGCGTCTCCTATGATCTGTCCGCTAAGGTGTTTCAAAAGGTGTAGGACTCGGATGGTCGACAATCCGCGGTATGGATTTCGGGATACATTCTCGGCCCGGTGGAGTCATATTCATTCCGTGGCGTGTAGACCATGTCTTCTCACTATGCGATCTGGCGAAGGAGATATCTAACACAACCTAGTACGTTGCTGTAAAAAAATGGCAAAGTTCTCTGGCCATCCTCAACCTGTCCTTCGAACCATTGCAGATATTGACTGTACGGATCCAGTAAGCGGAGATGGTTCTCCAGCTTGTGCATGAAGCTTTCCCTGACGACTTCAGCATCTCCTCGGCCATGTGAGAAGTATTGCTTGATTCGTGATTTGGATCCTTCTCCCTCAATGAACCAGAATGCCAGTTTGAAACCTTGCTCAGTATTGAATAGTACCTATGGGTTATCGCACAGGTTACTGTATTCATGCTGAAAAAAGTCGCCGTCTCCGATTACTTGGCTGGCGCCTTCATAATGAATCTGTTTGCCGGCGGAGAGTGATGTGGCGTCCTCAAATACTTCAGTATCAGACTGGTATGAAATGTCGCGACAAAGTTCATAGGACTCCGATCCAGCAGGGCCTGGATCGGATTCACAGTCTGAATCCTGCCAGTCGCTCGAGTCTGGGTTGTCCGATACGCTTGATTCCATATTGATATATTGTACGGTTGACGCGAGGACAATGTCCAGACCTGCGTGGGCAGTTCGCAGGTACTTCTCATATGCACCAGACTGGGTATATTTTCAGTGGCAGAATGGACGTTTGCTAGGCATGGTTCAAGTTGGACTTTGCTCCATTGATCCCTCGGGCTTCGTGTAGATTCGAGAGTGCAGCTATGTTGAGTGTTGACACCAACGCGTATTGATCGCATATAGGGCCAAGGGGCGCACATGTGATAATTATGATCTAGTTGTTGATAGACTTAGTGTAGGCGTCACATGGTATCAGCAGTGGTTTCTTTCAACAACTGAGACGACAAATATTATTTTCCTGCCCGAATGCATTTATCATGTTTCATTTATTCAAGTTGAATCAGACAAGGGAAGAGTCCTGGCATAGAGTGTCAGATTCGTGTTTTCTTATCAAATCATGAAACGAATTCATCATTCTTTCATATAACCTAGAGGATCTGGGAGTTTCATATATAAAATGCATTGATCATGATACTAGATGGTCTTCATACCAAGTTTTATCTCACACTCAGAACCTCCACAACAGCCACCGTTATCACATCAGAAGTCTTCCTAACTACTCCCATTTATATTCACCAAGAATCGAGGAATATGGCGCAGAATAACAAGATTGTAGGGTAGGCC
>Ga0307510_10008212_pt1 | contig 12431 bp, 11 predicted proteins | sample 12_EM_MG_FD_207224 | JGI IMG/M metagenome (GOLD analysis project Ga0307510, IMG submission 207224) | Populus trichocarpa ectomycorrhiza microbial communities from riparian zone in the Pacific Northwest, United States - 12_EM | ecosystem: Host-associated > Plants > Roots > Unclassified | place...
ACAAAGTTCTCGTACCCGAACATGTATTTGTGGCAGTGTTGTGGCTGGTGAAAATGTAGCATGGCAACCGAAGATGACCGATAATCTTTTTCACCAAGTTCTCCTACAACGAAGACCAAGATAGTACACTAATTATTTCCCTCTACCACTTAATATGACTTCCTCCTGCCTTAACAATAGCCTGTAACCTTGAAGGCATACTATCTATAAGCTGATCAATTACAGCCTGATCAATTGCCTCCCATTCTTCTTCTATCACTGCCCATAGTTCATCCTCAGAATGCGGCTGGTCATTCACATTCTTAGAAAATCATCTCCGGAGTCTTTGCTTGAAAATGTGCCAAACATTCTCAATCGGGTTAAGGTCTGGAGAGCTTGCCGGAAGAGGAAGTTTCTGAATCCCATAAGCAGAAGTAACTTGCCGATTTGCTGCTGCCTGATGGTATGGAGCATTATCATCAAGCACTTTAAGCCTGCTGATCGGTCTGTCCAAAGAATGAAGAAAGGGTATGAGATGAGACTCGCATATCTCAGTAGCGTATTGATCTGAATTAAGGCACAGACGGTCACGGGCAGTTTTCCGCTCTGATGGCTTCCTTTTTCTCACTCGCACTAATGGAGTTCGACTCCATAGCTGATGGCTGCCCAGCAGTTCACCTTAATTCTTCCTGACTGAAAGCTCGGCACCAGGTGCTTCTCCAATACCTCTTCCCCCTTCCGCATGCGGACCTTTTTTCCCGGTCGACCGGTTCCAGAGTATTCGACTCTTGACTCTTCAAGCCAGACTCCCGCTTGCCAGCGTGCCGCACTCCAGCAAACCCTGTGTTGACACCAGTACCTTCGCCGAATCTTCGTAAAACCATCAATCAATGGTTTCTTTCGTGGTATGCGAAGCTTGAACCCAAGATCTTTAATGACTTTACTGATGGTTGTCTGGCCAATATCCAGATCTTCCAAGGTTTCAGTGATCTCTCGTAGGGAAGCCCAGGGATTCTCTTGAATTGTGGCTCCCATGTGCTGCTTGAGCTCAGGGGTTTGCTTCGTGGGCCTGCCGGAGCGGGGAGCATCATGAACGCTACCCCGCACTCGATACCGCTTTACCACACCTTGGACTGTAGAAACAGGCATATTTTTGTATTTTGCGATTTTCTTATATCTCATCCCAAGGTCAGCAAGAAGGGCGATATCGCGGTTGGTCTCATATCTTGAGAAAGCCATACTGGGCTTCGTTGTTGGATCGCTTTGTGAGAGAAATTTTCGGTCATCTTCGGTTGCCATTCTACATTTTCACCAGCCACTACACTGCCACAAATACATGCTGGGGTACGAGAACTTTGTGAACAGTAGTGTACAGTCGCACCTCGCTATAATGGAACTCTTCATACGGGAAACCTCGCTGTTAAGAAACGAACATCTGGGAATTTGTACCCTGCTCCCATAGAAAAAAACCCTGAATTCTTGGCGTTCGTTATAGCGAGGTGCGACTGCAGTTGGCCCAGCGATACTTCCAATTTTGTATGGGCGCTCCATATAAAAGGTACATTAATTTTATAATATTATTATATTATTGAGGTGTGGAATATCTACAATAACTTCTGACCAATGCAACCTAAGGGCACAAAAAAGGCATACCGTACATTGAAATTTCCCATTATCAGTGATAATTGCCCCCTTGTTTACTCCGTAAAACATAAGACTGTATTTTTCCCCTTCCTCCCCTGGTCTCCCCAGAAGAGGCGTGCTCAATATTCGCCACTATCTATTGTGGGTTCGAAGCAATGATTCTTGGGGCCAACATTTGGCCTATCACCTTGTGCTACCGGCACTCTTGCCAGCCGAGGAATGCCACTGATGCTATTTACACAAGTGCTTGAGATACGCCTCTGTTCATCCTTCACCTCAAATGTCCGACTCAATCAACTTACCAGGGCTCCAACTATTGTTCTGCTTCCACAACAAAATCATACTTCTAATCTGTTGGAGCCTAGAGCTAAGTGCTAGGACTATCCTACCGGTCACGGACCAAGTTGAACCTCCACTCATCTGCTAGAAATTTACAAGGAAGGAAGGAGGGAAGGAATGAAGGAAGGCACTCGAAAGGGACTTGTCCTTCCGCATTGGTGAGCCATAATTGGGAGGAGCCTTGCCAGATATTTAGGTTCCTCCTTTCTCTGTGTGCCCTCCTCTATACTCACCCGGTGGAGGAACTGCCTGCCAGTGGGGCTCACTTCTGCATCTTTTCATGGCTCTCGTAGCTAGAGTTGATGTGCAGTGTAGCTAGTCCTAGTCGTTTACCGCAAATATTTATCCTGTGTCGTGTACTTGTAGCGCAGTGTTTTCTTGTTTTGTAGCCTTGTTGAATCTCGTTAATCCCTTTTCTAGTTAGTATACGGCTGCACGCTTAGTGCAACGTCTATGCAGTCTTTTTTCGGCTTATTCAGGACTTGGTAAGTCTGCAGGAATGCTTGGTGGGTAAGTTCCTGAAGGCACAGGGGCAGAATCAAAATGTAAGAGGAGGACAAAAGTAATAAGAATAATAATTTTGCACCATCTCATAATATTATTATAATTTGATAGAGTTGCTGTGGCATTTGGGGGATATTTTTGCGAAAGCTTATGGCGGTTGAGACCTTTCCCATATTTTTTCCCCCGGGGTAACTTGAGTTGTTGTATTTCATCGTGGATATGGCATGATACGAGGTCAGGGGATGCTTTCGTGCCGAGCAGGGATTATTTCGCGGGTTATCCTTGGATAACTGTTCCATAACCTCTTTTGCCGACCTTGTAACCCTTAGTGCAAGTTACAGCCTTGTGGGAGAGATCAGAAAATGTTCTGATCTTCATGCCGATATGCAGCGATTCGAGACTTTCTCCCTCATATTGAAGTTGCCGTTGGCTCCCCCCCAGCTCCTCGTTGCGTCGTCGAATTGTATTATGTCAGCCAAATCCAGACCTCCCTCCCGAAGGATCAGTCACGACTGAGCAATGCGGCCCTGCCAATGGTCGCCAATGATACCCCTCTAAACCGTACCTGTACACAGCATCCGCTCAACCCTCTCTTCTCCTCCTCACGACACACCGCTCCCCGGTCTCGTTCCCTCCCCTCTACCCCCACATCACCTCCTTACCCTGTGCTGATAGGCACCCTTCGCCCCGCGTCCCATATGCCTTTGTTTCAACACAATCAGTGCTTTCAACAACGACATTTCTAGTTGCTTCAGCCTTCACCCTGCAACCCTGAGTCCTTCCAGAACTTGCCAGTCCATTGCCGCGATATAAGCGACCCATCGCCTGTTTGGCACAAGATGTCTTCCTACAATTACCCCGAACGTCACACGCTCACACGATACGTTATGAGCCATCTGATTGTCCGCCAGCTGCAATCCATCTTAAAGTCAGAAGGTCTTCCGACCAGTGGACTAAAGGCCCCACTGCAAAAGCGCCTTACAGCCCGTATGGAATTCCCCAGAGCTACTGCACAACCGTCCGGTCTGCTCACTATGCTATATAGACATTGACGATTTGATCACCAACGGCGATACATCGGGCCTTGAACGGGTTAGGAATCTCATCTATCGTCCCGAGTCTCCCGCGCCCTCCCGGAATTCGACCGTGAACTATAACCAAACCGGCGGTTATGTATCGCCAGCTCCTCCCATGCCCCAGACACCACCATACTCTGCTCCGGCCTACGCATCTCCAAGCACGGGTTGCACCCCCTATCCCGAATTGTTGATTGGCAATCCCTGCTGACCTTATTTTCCATAGCCTTAAGTCGAATTCACTTTAAGTACAGTCCCTTCTACTCAGTGCTTGTGGGGTTAACTCCTCTTGAGACATGCCCTAGTATGAAACCCCACTTTCTCTTTGTGGTCTGTCACTACTCCTAACTCTAGGCTAAACAGTCATGACCGCGAATCGCCACTCAGTTCATGCAACCGTGACACTGTCAGGGCCGCAAGTTCAGCAATTAAATACAGATAAGTCTTATCGCTGCATGGTCTACTGCGCTGCCGTCGAGGGGATTACCGCCTATACCAAGGATACGGATATTGCGTTTCCACATCAGGTTGAACTTCGTGTCAATGATACCCAGATATCTGGGTTGAACCTTCGTGGTCTGAAGAATAGGCCTGGCTCAACAAGACCGGCAGACATTACAGAACACCTCATCAAGAAGCAAGGACACAGGAACCAGGTTACACTCACATATGCTCTTACTCAAAAGGTTCAGCCTTCCCTTTAACCGATACAAATCCCAGGTCAGGTCTAATGCATCTCTAGAAGTTTGCGTTTGTGGTCAATTACGTGAAGACAGATTCTGTCGAGAAGCTTGTTGAGGACCTGAAAAAGGGTGCTACCATTACTAAAGAAACAGTAATTGCTGATAGTGCGTTTCGTCTACCCCAGTGCCCAGGTGATGTCAATATCATTACTAATATCATTCAGTGGTCAGGAAGAACGAAGACTCGGATCTAGTCGCTACCTCTAGTATCATGTCCCTCAAGTGTCCCCTGTCCACCCTCCGTATCGATCTGCCTATTAGGTCTACTTTTTGCAACCATATGCAATGCTTTGATGCAACTTCCTTTCTTCAGCTGCAACAACAGGCTCCGGTATGTGCTTACACGGTTCCTTCAGGTTGCTCTGACTAATTTGAGTAGACTTGGTCTTGTCCAACTTGTAATAAGAGCATCAGCTGGAAAGCGCTTGTCGTCGATCAGTACGCAAGGCTCCCTCCCTCCCTTCTCTACCTGCACTGCTATGACTGACTGTTCAGATATTTCCGTGATATTTTGAATAATACACCTAAAACAGTAGACTCTGTGACTATTGACGTTGACGGAGCTTGGTCTGTGGCAGCGGAATCATCCAAAACCCCCATGCCAGACACTGATAGCGAGGACGGGAACGATGGACGAGATGAAATCATCGAAGTCTCAGGAAGCAGGTTGTCAAAGTTGAGGGTTGAGGCCACACCGACTGCACCCTCTCCCGTCACTACGGCCTCCCGTGAGGGATCGGCTTCGGTCCCCAGAGGTTCCGTCAGCACAAAACGCCCGGCCTCACAGGTCATCGACCTTACCCTGAGCGATGATGAGGATACTGTGCGTCCAGCCAAACGCATCAATTCGTTCCTCACTCCTACTAGCATGAGTTCGGATGGCCGCGGCGGTAGCGGTAGTAACTCAAGCAATGGGAATGGGAACGCGTATCCGCCTTTCGAGTCAGTCGTATATAACGGAAACGGTCACTCGCCGGTAGGGACTCCCGACCCATTTCCTACAAACAGGTTTAACGGATGATGGCGATGTGGTGATGGTTTCTCCTATCTGGAAGGAGGGAGAAAGAGAGGGGACCTAGTTGATATTTCTACGCTACTCCTTGCTCTATCGGCTACCATCGAAGTCTGCGATCACGAATTAGGTTAGGGAGAAAGGGGAAATGAGGAAATGAGGAAATGAGGAAATGAGGAAATGAGGAAATGAGGAAATGAGGAAATGCGATCCCTATAGATAGGCATTCATCGAAGTACTTATGCTTCGTTTTGTCTGATGGAGATATATTCGTCGCAGAAAACCGTTTGTTTTTCCCTTTCCTTTCCTTTCCTCTTCTCTTCTTTTTGCCAAGGCGATTTATCTTACCTAGCTAGTTAGCATCTCCTTTTTTTCCCCTTTTCCCTCATCTCCTTCTTTTCATATCCGCCTTATCGAACTTCTATTGTCCACTCTATTCCCTTTAGTATCCTTTTTCGCCCCTCTCATTCCATTTCATCTCCATATCAAGTATCATTACACAATAGCTCTCTTAGGTATCCGTTTCCTCCCTATTCCTTGCTTCTATTATCAACTGGGACGGGTGGTGTTTTTCCGGGGCATCCAAAGATCTTCCTTCTTTCTGTCGATTCTTTTTTCCATCCATCTTCCCCAACTCTGTGTGCTTTCTAACCCTCTGCTTTTACTTGCAAACCCATGTTTTATCTGGAGTAACGGGCTTTTTTTTTTATTTTTTAGTGGAAAACCTTTTCTCCTTTTTCCCTCTTATACTTGTCCTTGGATGGTTGGGTTGCAGGGAATTTGGGATCCAGATGTACGTAAGACGGTGCGACTATTTTTCCCCTTCGCTATTTCATTCCAAGGACTCTTTTTCTTGCTCTTTCCCGATTGCTTTATAGGATGGGTGGGATAGAGGATGGGCACCATATATGAAGGAGGCACAGTAGGAAGAAAATGTGGTAGTTATGCAGGAAGGGGGGAGGCCGTAAGAGGGAGATTGGTGGCTTTATATATCCGATACTCTTGGTGGGTGAATCATTCCAAGGTCTTGGGGTGCTCAGAAATGCTTGATATCACGTGATCGACGTTCAAAGAGTGATTACCCTGTTGATTGGTCAATTGGGTGTAACCCGGCCTTGGAGTTCAAACCAGTTTTGTCGGGTGATGGAGGCCGAAGCTTAAGCTACTGGGCCATCCATCCATCTGAGGTCTCTCGCTACCGCATCGGAAACACCTTATCCCGACCCCACCACCCCCCTCGCACCACAGAAACAAGAGCAACAACCGACAACAACATCAACGACAATGTCCTTCGAGCCTCCCCTCCCCCCCTTCAACGCCTCGGACCCGCATGCCACATTCCTAAACTCCACATGCCTAGACCTACTCCTGATCGAGCTAGTCCCGCTCGCCCACCGACTGTCCCAACAGCTAGCCGAGACGACGACACCGCCCCACGACGCTCTGCGCGGCGGCGGCGGAGTCGACGACGAAGAGGACGAGGTGCGCGAGGCGATCTTCTACCGGCTGGACATGCTGGGGTACCGGGTGGGGCACGGCCTCGTGGAGCGCTTCTCGCGCGATAGGCCGCGCATGAATGATACGCTTGACGTTATCAAGTTTGTGTGCAAGGACCTTTGGACCATCGTCTTTAGGAAGCAGATTGATAACTTGAAGACCAATCATCGGGTTTGTATTTTAATTTTTTAATTTTTAATTTTATTTTCCCTTTTGTCTTTGTTTGCTTGTGTGGTTGTGGTTGTGGTTGTGGTGGTAGCTGGCGGTTTACTGATTGATTGTGGGTAGGGGGTTTACGTACTTACGGATAATTCGTTCAGGCCCTTCTCCAGGATGAGCGCGGAGACAGGGGGGAATGCTGTTGCTAGGGCCCAGCCAGTGAGACTTTTCTTCTTCTTTTTTCTTTCTTTCTCTTCCTTTTGCGGATTTTGAGATATCCGGAATGGCGCTGATGATGGTGATGAACCCTAGTTTCTCTGGTTTCCATGTGGGATCGTCAGGGGCGCTTTGGCGAATATGGGAGTTAATGCGAGTGTCCAGGCGGAGACGACGGAGCTGCCATCTGCTACTTTCAAGATAGAGACTTTGTCGAAACCTGTGGCCTAGATTTGGTCTTCTTGCCTTCTGTTCTATCATTTTTCTATTTTTCGCCCTACCCCTTTTTGCTTCTATCACAGCACGACTATGGCGCTAGTGGGATAGATTTAGATTCGGTTGCTCTGATTTTTTGAGCTCTTGTTTGGAAGCAAGTGTGACATTATTTGGACATCGCGCACTTTATTACCCAGGGTACCCGGAACGGTCCAATGGCTGAATGTGGGATGCTTTCATATTTCTTTGGTCATTTAGGGTCCGGTGTTAATTCAGTAGCTCACGATTGCGGTTTTATAGATGCAAATTTGGGCACTTTTTTGGAATTTATCATTGCGTATAGTTCTTAGAAGCCTATTGGATCAAGGACAGAAAACGTGCAACCAATGGTATGTGACGACGCCACACCTCTTTGCGGAAGAAAAACCCCAACCAAACGGTCGTCATCCACCCTAGGCCGTGCTTCGAGCGAGATTTTTTATCTACATTGCACCCTCGAGTAGAGTTGGGTCACACGACGTCAGTTCTGCGCTCTGATAAAAAGGGTTTATTTGAAAGGCCTCAGAGGAACGAGTTTACAACTTTGCTGGCTCAGCCGAGGCGAACTCGACACCCTTGTCAATGTTTGTCTTCAGTCCCTTGGTAGCCACATCAAGAAGTTTCTTCTCGTTCTCGTTGATTGATCCAAGTGGGTTGATAGCCTTTGCAACTCCGTCTCGCTACGTTATAATATTATGTTAGCATATAACGAGGCATTTTAAAGCTTCAGAAGAAAATCATACCCCAAGCTCAACGGGAACCGCAAAGTAATCTACGCCGACAGCCTTCGCAATCTCGTCGCCTCCCGAAACGCCAGGGAGGTAAACATAGGAAGGCTCGACGATTCCCTTCTCTCCATTAACTGCGTTTGTGGTGGTTAGTATTTTTCATTAGGATATAAAACTGAGGGGTAATATCTTGATAACGGACTCAGCGAATCTAGAAGATAAATGTTCAGTATAAGATTTGCACAGCCGGGTCAAAGAAGCACAAACCTGAATCCGGCAAATGCCATGGAAAGAGTGGCCGAGCCAGCACCATCCTTGGCTTTAACAACCTCGTCCCCACCGAATTGGATACCTACAATTGACGTTAGCGGGTCTTCAGACTAGCAACAGTAAATAAAGCAAAGTCATACGATTTACTAATCCGTCAAGTTTGTCTGCGGGGATAGAAACTGAAGGCTTGATCAAGCTCAACAATGGAACAATGGTATCACCGCTATGTCCACCAACTACCGGTACGACAATATTACGCGAGTCCTTCTCACCAACAATCTCGGCAACAAAGGTCGAAGCACGGACGACATCCAATGTGGTGACACCAAAGACGCGGGAGGGATCAAAGACGTTGTGTGCTTTAAGAATCTCGGCAGCTATGGGAACTGTGGAATTGACAGGGTTCGAGATAATCAAAATGAATGCCTTGGGGCAGTGCTTGGCGACACCAGTGATAAGATCACGGACAATACCAGCATTGATCTTAAAGAGATCATCACGAGTCATTCCCGGCTTTCCTGGGAGCCTGTTAGCATAGGTCCCGGGAGAGGGCCATCTCGGCCCTTATGGAGATATAACTCACTTGGTATCCCCGCAGGGATGACAACGACATCTGCGCCTTCAAGAGTATTCTTGAGACCATCATCCTTGGGAAGATAGCCAGTAACTTTCTGCAAGACGGATCAATAAATGAATGAAATTAAGCTGGCTTCTGGGAAACCTACGGCTGGGGAGGAGATATGCGAGAGGTCCGCGGCGACGCCATGGGAATTAACAACATCATACAGGGCTAGCTCGTCGACCAATGGGCTCGCTTTCAAAAGAAGCGAGAGAGGCTATCAATCAACAAACGCTTGTCAGTTCTCATCATTCCACACTCGTGTTTGATATGGGAAAGGCAATTCACCTGGCCAATTCCGCCAGCAGCACCGAGAACGACTATTCGTAGTCAGAATCAAAACAAGAGAGGCACAGACAGAAAGTGAGAACCCACCAGCCTTAACCATTTTGTCTTTTTGTGGGAATTGAGATTTAAGATAAAAAGAGGATTGTCAGAGGATGTTTTAGGGTGGATGGGGTGAGGACTGAAGAGTGGAGAACCGAATGTTGGAATTTGGGTCAAGAGATGAAGGAGGAGCGAGGAGCGAAAAGATAGTCTGTGGTAGGGCAAGGGTTTGTTCTTGAAATTACGCGATGAGGGGCTGCGGGGTCGAGCAATTCTGATCCTGCTGGGTCTGGCTAAGTTACGATAGAGACAAACATCCGAAGAAACAAACAATTCGTGTGGGGGGAGTACTGCCTTGGCCGCCTGCCCAATAATATGCAACGACAACACCTTCACGGCTATTCAATGCACGGATATGTAATACGATGTACCGGCATTACTCAAGTTATTCGCTCTTCAAGCAGAGAAAGTGAAATCTACGGTACCACTTTTCTCCGTCAAAATAACCAGCAAAAACTGCTCACCATAAGTTATTATCCACCATATGTACTCGAGTAAATCTATGCCATATAGAGCCTGGCATCAACTACAAACAACCGGAGTACCGGTATTAAGAGGTAGTGAGACCTCGGCCCTGGTTGCGCAGCTATTAGACCCGAGGGAATAACTAATGATCCGGTCATCCCATCCCTTCCCGCCGGAGAAAATCGTAAGTTCAAGGCGCTTGACGAAAATCACATCCCAACCCCACTGCGAAGCTCAAAATCACGTGCTAGAACATAAAATTTGACCGGCTCGAATAGTGGACAGAACTTTATTTATTCAAAATTCAGTTTATTTACGGACCCATTAGTTCGTAAAATCCCACCCTCGACTTTCTCTCCCGAACCGTAATTCAGGGTCTAGGCCGACGAGGCCTTCGCCTCCGCTGCCTTCTTTGCCTTAACGCCCCTAGGCTTCGATTCCGGAGCAGGCTTAACGGGCCTCTGCGATCTCTTGATAGCGCTAGCACGGGCAACAGCGGCCTATGAATCCATTAGCGCGGCAAAGGTCGTGGGGGGATTACGGCAAGAGATGTACCTGGCGAAGATCAGGTCTAGAGTAAGAAGAAGAATATAGGTCAGCGAGCGCCCCACACAACTAGTAACTTCATATTCCAGGTGAACCCACCGGTAAGAGCTCTTGGCAACAGCATTGGCGACAGCAGAATAGATCCTTGCCGCAGCCGTTTATCAGTGTCTAATCCCTAGCCTTATCCACCACATTTAAAACTTACTTGCGGTTGCTCTTGTGCTTGCTGAATGTGGTCTTGATATGCAGAGAGGCAGGCTTGTTTCCATGCTTCTCAGCATTCCTCTTGGTAATTACTACAGTATCCTCCCATCAGCAAATGCCCCCAAGGCGGCGTTCCTTTAGCCCGACGTACGAACAACATTTCCACTGTCTCCAGCTTGGACACCGACGGCCTGTAAGAATCGTCAAGTCAATTTTAAGAATGTTAGAACCGTGTTATCGCAGTTGGGTCGAACCTTTTCATGCACGAGTCCAGAGTGCTGTCGCATAACCCAGTCAGCAAACAGTTGCGCTAAGCCCCCTCCGTCGCTCATCCTTCTCGGGATTAGAGGATTCAATATATACCTTATAGGTGTGCTGGTTAGTGAGACTCAAGGGCTCCCTGGTGAGGATGATCTGGTCCTTGACGGGTCCACGTTTGACAATATAGGACGAATTATTCCTGGTGATGGCCCAGAGGAGCTCGGAGCTGACATTCGAGGACATGATTACGAATGAGGTTGTGGGTTCTATAAAACCAAAAATTAGCCTTCCACCCCGAGGTAGCAGATACCAATGATTTCTCACGGAAGATCCCCAGAACGAAAAACTGCAGCCAAAAGACACAGAGCTATCAAGTAAAGGGAGAAAATGCACCAAGCTTACCTGGGAGTTTTAAGTATCTGAGTGTTGATGTGGTCAAGCGTATGTCTGTGGAGTGCGCTTTGTCGCCCAGTAGGCAAACTCTGGTTGTGGGTGAAATGTGACGGGTGGTAAGGGTTTTACATGGTGTAGCCCTAAGACCTATACCCTAGCTCAGCAACAGCTTCTAGAAAAACCAACGAACTGTGACACTATCCAAGCTCATTCGCAACCCTCGTCCTGCAGAATTTCTGCATGCACCCGCACGGCATCGAATAGGCCGCAGCTTGTGGAGGCGATGGTGCACCGCCACAATTGCGACAACTCTCTTCAGGGGAAAGCAGAAGAAAGGAAGCACAGACTCGTCACGACCTTCTCTCCCCCATCTCCCCGCCACTTCGACTCTGGCCTTTATCCGCTACCGGTACCAATACCAATTATCTAAACTCTAGTTGAGACCATGATCTATTCCCACAATACCAGTGCATTACTTGTATTAACAACCGCCGAATGTGTACCGCGGTTTGGACTATAGTGCTCGAGCAGAGTTTTGTTTCATTACCAGATTATGCCCGAAAACGCTCTGTTTGGGAGTCTAAAGAAATCTATTTGATGGGTGCCGAGCAGATACAGAACTTAGCCGCCCCAAGTCTTTTTTAACACCGCGATCTTCGCCAGCTTGTTGCCGCTGTCAGCTATGCTGTAAACTGCGGGGCAGGGGCGTTTCTATGTTTATCACAGCCCCGACCAACAAAAGTTGTGGTTCCCCAATGGTGCTGGGGCTCTGCCTCCTCGTATCCAGGCTGCCATACCTGCAATTGCTCACTCGGCCTACTACCGGTACTCGAGTACCGTAGCTACAGGATTCCCACTCTCCTCCGGCTACTGGCTCAGTCAATCAACTGGCATCTGGCTTGGCTTGTATGGTGGCAACCTGAGTCGAGTCGTCATACAAATGGAGGGGACAAAGTCCACATCCGAGCAAAATCATAATATGAGCCCAATCGATACCAAGCCTATCACAGGGCCAGATCACACACCGGACGGAGAAACATCCCCATTCTTTCCGCCCCTTAAATCGTAAGAACCGGGAGTTTCTACTCGTGCCTCTTGTTACTCCTGTTTTCCTCGCCCTCTCTCTCCTCCCTT
>Ga0307510_10008213_pt1 | contig 12430 bp, 10 predicted proteins | sample 12_EM_MG_FD_207224 | JGI IMG/M metagenome (GOLD analysis project Ga0307510, IMG submission 207224) | Populus trichocarpa ectomycorrhiza microbial communities from riparian zone in the Pacific Northwest, United States - 12_EM | ecosystem: Host-associated > Plants > Roots > Unclassified | place...
GAGCGACACTCGCTGCCCCATGGTCCAAGCTCCCCTGTTCTCGGGCGTCCTGTTCGCCCTCGCCGCCGGCCTGATGTGGGGGCTGGTGTTCGTCGGCCCCCTGCTGCTGCCCGAGTACCCGGCGACGTTGCAGTCGTTCGGGCGCTACCTCGCGTTCGGATTGATCGCGCTGCCGCTGGGCTGGTTCGACCGCGACCGGCTGCGCGCGTTGACGCGCGCCGACTGGCTCGAGGCGCTGAAGCTCGCACTGGTCGGCAACATCGTCTACTACCTGTTTCTCGCGAGCGCGATCCAGCGCGCCGGCGGGCCGCTGCCGACGATGATCATCGGCACGCTGCCGGTCGTGATCGCGGTCACCTCCAAGCTGCGCCGCGCCGCGCCCGGTGCGCGTGCCGAAGCGCCGCTGGCGTGGCGGCGCTTGCTGCCCTCGCTCGCACTGATCGCGCTCGGCATCGCACTCGTCAACCACGTCGAACTCGAGCGCCTGAAGGCCGACCCGCAGGCCGACATGGCGCGCTATGCACTCGGCGCGCTGCTGGCCGTCGGCGCGGTCGCGTGCTGGACTTGGTACCCCATCCGCAACGCCGAATGGCTGCGCGCCCACCCCGACCGCAGCCCGCGCGGCTGGGCCACCGCGCAGGGCCTGATGACCTTGCCGCTGGCGCTGGCCGGCTACGCGATGACGTGGGCGTGGAGTGCGCTCAGCCGAGATCCGTTTGCGATGCCCTTCGGCCCGCGCACGACGGACTTCCTGCTGCTGATGTTTGCGATCGGCCTGTTCGCCTCGTGGCTGGGCACGCTGTGCTGGAACGAGGCGAGCCAGCGCCTGCCACCGTCGCTGGCCGGCCAGCTGATCGTGTTCGAGACGCTGGCGGCGCTGGCCTATGCCTTCGTGCTGCGTGGCCGTGCGCCGCAGGTGGAGACGCTGCTCGGCGTCGCGCTGCTGATCGCCGGTGTGGTGTGGGCGGTGCGCACCCAGCCGGCCGAAGCCAGCGCCGACGCGCATCCGAACTGAGGCCCACGACGAACCGTTGTTCGATCGCCGCCGGCGCGGGGGACGGTACGTTGGTGCAAGCCACCGCCCCCGCCGATACACCAGCGGTCAGCGAAAGCCGCCGGCGACCCTGATTCGATCGCCCGTGATCCAACGCGACGCGTCGGAGGCGAGGAACACGGCAACGTCGGCGACGTCGTCCGGCTGACCGAGGCGACCGAGCGGCGTGCCCTCGGTCTCCACGCCACCGGGCGCGATGGTATTCACACGAATCTTCTTCGGTGCGAGCTCGATCGCGTGGGTGCGCGTCACCTGATCGAGAGCACCTTTGGTCGCGCCGTAGACCGTCGCGCCCGGGAGTCCTTTTTCACTCGCGATCGAACTCACGTTGATGACACTGCCACCTTCGGCTGGAAACAGCTTCACGGCTTCCCTTGTTGCGAGGATGGGCCCGAGCACGTTGGTGTCGAACTGGCGATGGAACTCGGCCTCGGTCACGTCTTCCAGCGCGCCAAACTGATAGACGCCGGCGTTGTTGACGAGGATGTCGAGCCGGCCGAATGCCTCGTGCGCCTCGACGAAGAGCCGCTTGACTTCGGTTTCCTTGGCGACGCTGCCCTGCACCGCAACGGCCTTGCCGCCGGCACCCTTGATCTCCGCGACAACGGCCTCGGCGCCTGCCTTGCTCGACGCGTAGTTGACGACCACCGACGCACCTTGTGCGGCGAACGCCTTGGCGATGGCCGCGCCGATACCTTTGGACGCACCGGTGACGATGGCCACCTTCCCTTGCAATAACCCGCTCATGGATCCACTCCTCAAAAGGCCGCTGTCGATTTGACAGTTAGACAAGTGTCGAATTAATCGGGAGTCCTTGATGTCCATGGGGGATCGTCCCCCGTCAGATCTGGGCGAGACGCTCGAGATAGGCCTGCAGCACCTCACGCTGCAGCACCAGATTGATGTACTTGCCTTCGCGCTCGATCTGGATCAAACCGGCCGTTTCGAGCTCTTTGAGATGGTGCGACATCGTCGCCGGGCTCACATCGTGACTCTGCTGGAGCGCGGTGCACGGGCAGGGGCCATTCGCGCCGCCGATCTCCTGCAGCAGCCGAACACGGCGCGGCTCGGCCAGCGCGCGCGCGATGCGTGCGAGTTGACGTTCGCTGAGCTTGGCATTTCTGACGCGTTCCATTGAACCTGGATTGTCCTACGTCGCACTTCCGCGCGCCGAAAGCGACCCAGAGGGAGCATCAGACGCAGTTCAACGGCAGCGCCGTCTTGTAGCGAACCTGCTTCAGCGTGAAGCTGGAGCGGATCTTCTCTACCTCTTTCATTGGCGACAACTGCTCGAGGATGAAGCTCTCCAGCGCCCCCATGTCGGCAACGGCCACGCGGATCAGGTAGTCCGCATCGCCCGTCATGAGGTAGCACTCCATCACCTCGTCGCGGGCACAAACCTTCGCTTCGAAGGCCTCCAGGGCCGCACGCGTTTGCTGTTTGAGGCTGATGGAGATGAACACGTTGAGGTGCAGTCCAAGTGCTTTGGCGTCAAGCAGAGCAACCATCTGGCGGATCACACCGTTTCGCTCCAAGGCCTTGACGCGTTGCAAACAGGGCGAGGGCGAAAGCCCCACGCGCTGAGCGAGCGCAACGTTCGAAAGGCTGGCGTCGGTCTGCAATTCACGCAGTATCCGCAGATCAAGGGCATCGAGGTTCATTGTGTCGCTCATTCGTTATATGTCGGCAGTTTATGCTTACGCAATCGACAAACGAAACGAATTCAACCGAATCTGCCGGATGCGACGAACTACAGTGCTGATACCAGGAGACAAGCATGAGCGACCCGTCCATTCAATCGCAGCTCGCAGCCCCATTGATCGACAGTGACCCCATCGAAACGGGTGAGTGGCGGGAGTCGCTGGCATCCGTCCTTCGGGCGACCGGTCCACAGCGGGTGCGCGAACTCATGGACGTCTTGGCGAACATCGCGCAATCGCCCGAGATCGGGTGGCACCCGGCGCGGGGCACGCCCTACGTCAACACCATTGCGGTGGCGCAGCAGCCCGCCTTCCCTGGCGACCTTGCCACCGAAGAACGTCTCGCTTCTTTGATGCGGTGGAACGCGTTGGCGATGGTGGCGCGGGCCAACAAGGCGTACGGCGAGCTCGGCGGCCACATCGCGAGCTACGCGAGCGCTGCCGATCTTTTCGAAGTGGGTTTCAACCACTTCTTCCGTGGAGGTGCTCAGGGTGATTTGGTGTTCTACCAACCGCACTCGGCCCCGGGGGTCTATGCGCGTGCCTTCCTGGAAGGCCGGCTGACGGAAGACGACCTGGCTCACTACCGCCAGGAGATCACGGCGCGCCAACGGGGGGTCAGAGGTCTGTCAAGCTATCCGCACCCTTGGCTCATGCCCGACTTCTGGCAGTTCCCGACGGGCTCAATGGGCATCGGGCCGATCAGTTCCATCTACCAGGCCCGCTTCATGCGCTATCTGAAGCACCGGGGCTTGTTCGACACCTCCGCGCGCAGAGTGTGGGGGGTGTTCGGCGACGGCGAGATGGACGAACCAGAGAGCATGAGCGCGCTGACGCTGGCGGCGCGCGAAAAGCTCGACAACCTGACCTGGGTGGTCAACTGCAACCTGCAGCGACTCGACGGCCCGGTCCGCGGCAACGGCCGCATCATCGATGAACTGGAGGCGCTGTTTGCCGGTGCTGGCTGGCGCGTGATCAAGCTTGTCTGGGGATCCGACTGGGACGGCCTTTTTGCGCGCGACACCGAGGGTGCGCTCGCGCGCGCGTTCTCAAAGACTGTCGACGGACAGTTCCAGACCTTTGCCGCCAAGGACGGTCGCTACAACCGCGAACACTTCTTTGGACAAGATCCGGCCCTCGCGGCGCTCGCACAAGGGCTGACCGACGAGCAGATCGACCGCCTCAAGCGTGGCGGCCACGATCTCGTGAAGATTCACGCTGCGTATCAAGCAGCCATGGAAACCACGGGCCGTCCGACGGTGATCCTCGCCCAGACCAAGAAGGGCTATGGAATGGGTGAAGCGGGCCAAGGCCGCATGACCACGCACCAACAGAAAAAGCTGGAGCGAGACGACCTGATCGCATTCCGCGACCGCTTCAAGCTGCCGCTCAGCGACGAGCAGGCCGCGTCTCTTTCCTTCTACAGGCCCAGCGACGACAGCGCCGAGATGCTCTACCTGCACGCACGCCGGTCGGCTCTTGGTGGCATGGCGCCGATTCGGCGCAGCGACGCGGCACCGGTCTCTGTGCCGCCGCTGTCACGCTACGGTGAGTTTGCCTTGCGCGCCGAGGGCAAAGAAATGAGCACGACGATGGCGTTCGTTCGGATGCTCACGGGCTTGCTGAAGGACCCCGATCTTGGGCCGCGCGTCGTGCCCATCGTTGCCGACGAGGCACGCACCTTTGGCATGGCCAACCTCTTCAAGCAAGTCGGCATCTATTCTTTCAACGGCCAGACCTACGAGCCTGAGGACATCGGCTCGGTGCTCAGCTACAGAGAAGCCACCGACGGCCAGATCCTCGAGGAGGGCATCAGCGAGGCCGGCGCCATCAGCAGCTGGGCGTCTGCAGCCACCAGCTACTCGGTGCATGGCCAGGCGATGCTGCCGTTCTACATCTACTACTCGATGTTCGGCTTCCAGCGCGTGGGCGATCTGATCTGGGCCGCGGCCGATCAACGCTCGCGCGGTTTCCTGCTCGGCGCCACCGCCGGCCGCACGACGCTGGGCGGCGAAGGCCTGCAGCACCAGGACGGCAGCAGCCTGCTGCAGGCCTCGACGGTGCCCAACTGCCGCGCCTACGACCCGTGCTTCGCGGGCGAGTTCGCGGTCATCCTCGACCACGGCATGCGCCAGATGCTGGAGCGGCAGGAGGACGTCTTCTACTACGTCACCCTGATGAACGAGAACTACGCGCAGCCTTCCTTGCCCGCGGGCGTTGAAGACGATGTCATCAAGGGCCTGTACCGATATGCGAGCCACGCGCCCGACAAGACCCCATCGAATCCCAAGGGCAAGGCCAGCGCCACTGCCAAGGTGCGGTTGGTGGGCTCGGGCGCCATCTTGCGTGAGGTGATCGCAGCGTCCGAACTGCTCGCGACCGATTGGGGCATCGAGGCCGAGGTCTGGAGCGCCACCAGCTTCAGCGAACTCGCGCGGGACGCCCGGGAGATCGAGCGCTTCAATCGCCTGCATCCCAACGACGAGGCTCGGGTAAGCCACGTTCAGCGTTGCCTTGCTGGAGCCACGCCGGTAGTCGCCGCAACCGACTATGTGCGCGCCTGGCCGCAGTTGATTGCCTCTTACGTCGACGCGCCTTTCACCGCACTGGGCACCGATGGTTTCGGCCGTAGCGATACACGCTCTGCGCTTCGCAGGTTTTTCGAGATCGATCGGCACCATGTCGTGCTCGCCGCGCTGACGGCACTGCGAGCGCGGGGGCTCGTTGAAGCGTCCGCGTGCGCGGAGGCCATCGCCCGCTACGGGTTGTCTGTCGACGACCCGGCAGCGTGGCTTGCGTAGAAATCGATTCTTCGAAGGATCCCGCGTCAGACGATAGACGCGAATCGTGACGCCAGGTGATCGACCATCGCGCGGACGCGCGTGGGAACGAAGCGACCGCTGGGCATCACGGCACTGATGGGAACGGCCTCACCTTCATATTCGGTCAGGAGCCGCACCAACCTTCCGGCGCGGATGTCGCCCGCCACGTCGACGTTGGCCTTGTAGGCGACACCATCGCCTCGCACGGCCCATTGACGGACAAGCAGCGAGTCCCCGCAGAGCGCGGGTTTGACAGTCACTGTCTCTGTGGCTCCTGACGGCGACGTGAAGGTCCACTGCACTTTCGCTTGGTCACGCGTCAGCCAAGCGAGGCAACGATGATTCACGAGATCCGCTGGACACAGCAGTGGTGCAGACCGCTCGAGGTACTTGGGTGAGGCCACCACGTACCGCCGTGCATGCACCAGCGTGCGGCTGATCATCGACGAGTCGCTGAGTTCTCCGTACCGGACGGCGATGTCCACCGCCTCGCGCGGCAGGTCGTGCATCCGGTCGCCAACCCTGAGCGTCACCGCCAGGAGCGGATGCGCGCCAACGTAGTCGCCGATCCAATCCGATAGAAACTGGGAGCTGGTGTCTGTCGGCGCCGCAATTTGGATGCGGCCTTCCACTGCTTGCGAGTCCTGGCGCAGCATGCTTTGCCCGCGCGTCCAGGTGGACGTCATCGTGTCGCAGGTCAGCATGAAGCGCTCGCCTTCGGGCGTCAAGCGCAACGATCGGGTCGTGCGCTCGACGAGGCGCACGCCCAGTTCCTCTTCGATCCGTTTGAGCCGGGCGCTGACGGCGGAAGGCGTCTGGTTCAGCTGCCGAGCCGCCTCGCTCAGCGACTGGGTCTGTGCGACGCGTAGAAACAGGCCCAGATCGTCGAGCTGCATGGTTCATTCATTATCCTGAATCGAGCCATGCAACAAGGAGCGGAGATGCCCGACTTGCAGGCTCATCTCCGCAGCCCATGGCGTCACGAACCTGGCGTACCGGCCGCTTCCGGCTTGAATCGGTAGATCCGGTACGGCGCCGCGTTGTTCGCTTTGCCGGCGGGCGTCGCGTTGTCCTGGAACGTTCCCGTCTGGATCAGCTGTGCGGCACCGGTGTACAGGTAGCCGTCGGAGTTGTAGCTGACGCCGTCCGGCCAGATCATGTTCGGGTCCGAGACGTATGCGCGGTACTGGCGCGTGTCCGGCGGGATGATGCCGACGGTCATCTTGCCGATCTCGGTCAGGTACAAGTTGTTGTTGGCATCGATGCTCATGCCCCCGTTGTACGGCTTCTTCGCATAAAACTCGATCTTGCTCGACAGCTGCGCGTTGGTGAGCGAGTTGTCGAGAAGGTCGGTCATATGAACACGGTAAACCTCGTAGCCGCTGAGCGGGCCGAAGTACAGGTAGTCCTGGTTCTTGTCGAGGGTGATGCCGTCCACACCGACTCCCAGCCCCCATGACGCCGCCGGCAGTCCGGCCTGCGCGACCCAGCGGATCGGATCGGGATTTGCGACGACATGCACATCGCTTTGAAGTACCCGGCGGCTCGTGCCTGTCGCGATGTCGGTGACGACCAGCGCTGCGTTGCCTGCGTCCCCAACCGCCTCATCGGCGTCGATCAGCGTGCCTTGCGCGCCATGCTTCAGGTCGATCGCGAAGTCGTTGTGCTGCGAGGTGGCAATGGTCACCGAGTCCAGGTCGATGACCTTGAACAACTTGTTCGTCTTGGTGTCCCACCCGACGTACTTGGCGTGGAGCGCGGCCGGGCGCCCTGACACCGCGTCCGCGCCGGTGGCGATGCCGGTCGACTTGGCGCCATCGAGGATCCAGAGGATGCCGTTCGAGTCGGCATGGAAGCCCAGCACCCAGTCAAGGCAGAAGTCGTAGCGTCCGCCTACCGGCGGCAGCCAGCTGCCGTCAGCCTTTCTACAGCTCTGAAGCAAGCCGGAGCCGGCGGGAGGATAGGGCGTGCTCGACTTGCGGTCCGCGTTCAGCGTCGCGACCTGTACCGAGCTTGCCGTGAGAAAGAACGGGTGATAGCCGATGATCAGGCTGCCGTTTTGCATCTGCGTGATGGCGGCGATCCCCGACTGTGCCAACTCGGCGTACACCTCGAGGCTTGCTTGCCCCTTCTGATTGTCATCACCGCCGCCGCATGCACTGAACGTGGTGGCGGTGGCTATGGCGGCTGCAACTGCGCAGCCAACATTCTTTCGCATGGTCATCGTTGTCTCCTGTGGTTTTCGCTTGAGCTTTTGACAGGCGCTCTCAGGCCCAGCTGCTGACGACAACGCGCCGCCGAGCTCGCATGCCGATTGAGGCTCGAGTGCCTCATGCGGTACACGGTCCGTCTGGAACAGATCGTTGAAAAGGTTCTAGAGGCCCAGGGGCGGATCGACATGTGGCGCTGGCCACGAGCAAATGGATCTGGTCGGCGCAATCCCTTGCGCCAGCCGGGCCGGCTGGTCACGGACTCTCGACGTCATCGCTGTCTCCGTTGTCATTCGGCTCTGCTCGCCGATATTTGGTGCGATCAACTGGCCCGGATATTCGCTTTGCGAATGCAGCGGCGCAACGCGCTGCGCATGCAAACAGTTTGTGCGAATGCTTGAAGGTTCTCGGTGGATACCCGAGGGCTCTCGCAGAAGCTCTCACCGAGTTCCACGAGGCAAATCGGCTTTGGTCTGAGGTGAATTTCGGAAGGGGCGCCGCCCGCTTTCAACAGTTCACGCAAAGACTTTGTAGGCCGACCGCCTTGCCCTGCCGAGCGACGCACCGGACGATGCGAAGCCACTGAAGACCGACCATCAACAATGAACGGAGACAACGATGACTTCTGTGCTCAAGTCGCAAACGCGCAAGGCTGCCCGAACCGATGGCAAAGGGTTGTACGGCGGCTCGATCGTCGCGACCCTGCGTGCCGCAACCGCAGCTGGGGCGTTCTTCAGCATGACCACCTCGGCCCTTGCGGCTGAGCCCATCAAGATTGCGGTGTCAGGCCCCTTCACCGGCGGCTCATCGTCCATGGGCCTGAGCATGCGAGACGGGGTTCGCCTGGCGGTCGACGAGCTCAACAAGAACGGCGGGCTTCTGGGCCGCCAGATCGTTGCGATCGAACGCGACGACGAGGCCAAGAATGAACGCGGTGTGCAGATCGCGCAGGAGATGATCAACAAGGAAAAGGTGGTTGCCGTCGTTGGCTACGTGAACACCGGGGTGGCGCTGGCGTCGCAGCGCTTCTACCAGCAGGCGAAGATTCCGGTGATGAACAACGTGGCGACGGGCTCGGTGATCACACACCAGTTTGACAACGAATCCGAGAACTACGTCTTTCGCAACGCTGCACACGACAGCATCCAGGCGCCGATGATCGTCGAAGAGGCGGTCACACGCCGCGGCTTCAAGAAGGTCGCGATCCTGGCCGACTCCACCAACTATGGCCAGCTCGGCCGCGAAGACCTCGAGAAGGCGCTAAAGGCCAAAGGCATCACACCGGTGGCGGTCGAGAAGTTCAATGTCAAGGACGTCGACATGACGGCCCAGTTGTTGAAGGCAAGAGAAGCCGGCGCGCAGACGGTGCTGACCTACGGCATCGGCCCTGAGCTCGCGCAGATTGCCAACGGCATGACCAAGCTGGGCTGGAAGGTGCCGTTGATCGGCAGCTGGAGCCTGTCGATGGGCAACTTCATCGACAACGCCGGTCCGAGCGGCGATGGCGCGCGCATGCCGCAGACGTTCATCCAGGAGCCGACCAATCCGAAGCGCCAGTCTTTCATCATCAGCTATCTGAAGACCTTCAATCCCAAGAATGCGCGCATCGATTCGCCGGTCTCGGCCGCGCAAGGATACGACTCCGTCTACCTGCTCGCCGCTGCGATCAAGCAAGCCGGCACCACAGACGGACCGAAGGTCAAGGCGGCTCTGGAAGACCTGAAGGCGCCGCTCGAGGGTGTGGTGACGAACTACAGCAAGCCGTTCTCCAAGACCGATCACGAGGCGATCACCGCGAACATCGCGGTGTTTGGAGAAGTGAAGGGCGGCCGGGTCGTCTATGCGTACCAGGAAGATGAGAAGAAGGCGTCACTGGTGCAGTCCAAGAAGTAGGTCTGACTTTGGGCAGACACTTCGGGCGCGTCAACGCGGAAACATGAAGCAGGCCCATGCGCTGCTGGAGAGCGGCAGGACGCGCGGAAACGTTGTACTGGAGGGCTTCTGGGCGCTTGGGGCGCTGTGCCTTTTGGCCTGCGTCGGCATCCCCTACATCGTGTTGCGCACCTGAAGCGCTGCTGCGTCGACCTGCAGCCCGTATGGCAGCAAAAGACCCTTCGCTGCCCGCCAACTGTCGATCACGGCCGCCGAGCCCTTGTCCGCGCCTGCTGCCTTCTCGAGCTCCAGCGTTGTGGCAGCTTGGAGGGCATGAACCACAGAGTCGGGGAAGCGGCGCAACTGAACTCCCTGAGCAAGCAGTTCCTGCATCGCGACCGCGTTTCGATATTGCGCGCGCGCGAGCGAGCGCAGTGCGCATGCGCTCGCTGCCTCGTGCAGCGCAGTCTTCCATGCGGGCGGCAACGCGTCGATGCGCTTGCTGTTCATGAACAGATGCAGAGCCACGTTCAGCTCGTGCCACGGGGCGTAGTAGTACCTTGCGTGCTTGGCAACGCCGACGGCTTGGTCGATCGCAGGCCCCACGATGTCGGCCGCGTCGATCGACTTGGCTTCGAACGCCGAGGCAATTTGACCCAGCGGCAGACCGACAGGCTTTGCGCCCAGGCCTTCCAACACACGTCCGCAGAATCCGGCGATGCGAATGCGCAAGCCCTTCAAATCGTCCGCCGTCAGGATCTCCTTGGTGAACCATCCTCCCATCTGGGTTCCGGTGTCGCCGGCGACCAGCGCACGCACGCCGGCTGGCGCAAGCGCTTGGTTCAACAACTCGAGGCCTCGCCCTTCGAGCATCCAGGCATGGTTTTCGATCGGCGTCAGCCCGAAGGGCACCGCCGTAAAGAAGTCGATGGCGGGAAGCGCTTGAGCGTAGTACTGCGCCGTCGTGTGCCCGAGGTCATAGTCGCCGCTGCGCACGAGATCCAAGATGCCGACTGGCTTGCCGTGCTTGCCGGGATCGTCCACGTCGATGACCAAACGTCCGTCGGTCAAGGCCTCGACCGAACGCGCGAAGTCCATCGCGGACTCATGGAGCAGCGGCAAGGATGTGGGCCAGGAGGTCGCCATCCGAAGCCGCGTCTTAGGACTCTGCTCTTGGGCGCGAGCGCTCGAGCCTAGTCCGACGACTCCCGTGAGCAGAGAGGCCGTCAGGGCGCGTCGACGACCGACCGTGCGTGTTGGTTGCTGCGTCTTCTCAGTCTTCATGGATGTTCTTCGTCTTGGCCACACGAGACCAGCGTTCGATTTCGCTGGCGAGGAACTTGCGGGCCTGCTCAGGCGTACTGCCGACCACGTCCGTGCTGATGGCGTTGAGCTTGGCTCGCGTTGCCGGGTCTTTCGCGGCCGCAATGAAGGCCGACGAGATCTTTTCGACCAGAGCGGGCGGAAGCTTTGGCGGTGCCATGACCATGTACCAAGCCCCAATGTCGTAGTCCGGCAGGCCAGCTTCTTTCAAGGTAGGAATGCCGGGCAGCAGGGGCTGTCTTTCGCGCGTGGTGACGGCGAGCGCACGCAACCGTCCCGACTGGATATGGGGCAGCACCGAAGGCAGCGTGTCGAAATTGACGTCGACCTGCCCCGCGATGAGATCGGTCACGGCGGCTCCGCTGCCCTTGTACGGCACATGCGTCATCTTCGCGCCGGTCTCGAGCTCGAAGAGCTCTGCCGCAAAGTGCTGTTGGGTGCCCACCCCGGAAGACGCGTAGTTGAACTTGCCCGGCTGCGATTTCGCGAGCTGGATGAAGTCCTTGATCGTCTTCGCGGGCGAGCCCGCCGGAACGGTGACGACCTGAGGCACGCTGCCGATGACGGTCAGCGGTGTGAAATCAACCGCCGGGTTGTAGGGCAAGCTGTTTTTGATGGCAGGCACCATCGCGTTTGAGCTCACGTGGCCCATCAAGAGCGTGTAGCCGTCAGGCTTCGCCTTGGCCACCTGGGCCGCAGCAAGAGTTCCACTGGCTCCTGCCCTGTTCTCGATGATGATCGTTTGCTTCAAGATCTCCCCCACCCGGGGAGCGAGGAGTCTCGCGATTTGATCGGTGCCGCCACCCGGCGCAAAGCCGACCACGAGGGTGATCGGGCGCGCCGGGTAGTTGGCCTCTTGTGCGTGGGTGGCAGGCACTGCCAGAAGCTGCGCAGTACACAGCACCAGGACGGCCGAGCGAAGGGTAGGCATGGCTCGCCCCTCCGCTCAATGATGCTCGAGCAAGCTGCCGAAACCGCTCAGCTTGTCGGTGATGCCCATCTTGCGCAGCGCGGACCAGTAGATGACCGTGCCGGAGCCCCACACCGGCTTGCGAAGCTCACGCTCCATCTCCGCCGCCACGTAGCAGAAATGCAGGTTCGTACCGAGTTGGAGAATGGCGTCCGGCTTCGCCTCTTCGCAACGCAGCACGGCGTCGCGCAGCGTGTCAGCCGTTTGCGACGCCACATGGATGATGCTTTTGCATTTGAGTCCCTCGACGTGAACGACTTCAAAGCCGCGGGCCTGGAAGTAGCTGACCGCGTTCTTCTCGATCACCGGGTAATACGGCGTGAGCAGCGCAATCCTCTTGGCACCGGCCAACTTGAAGGCCTCCTCGGCCGACTGCGCGCCCATCGTCACGTCCACGCCCGAGAGCTTGCGCAGGTGATCCAGGAGCGCAAAGCTTCCGCGTTCACCACCCATGTAGCTCTGCGAGCTCATGCCCAGCA
>Ga0307510_10008214_pt1 | contig 12429 bp, 9 predicted proteins | sample 12_EM_MG_FD_207224 | JGI IMG/M metagenome (GOLD analysis project Ga0307510, IMG submission 207224) | Populus trichocarpa ectomycorrhiza microbial communities from riparian zone in the Pacific Northwest, United States - 12_EM | ecosystem: Host-associated > Plants > Roots > Unclassified | place...
TATAGATTATTAATACCAATATCGTCCATTTTGATCATCAACAAGATTCTCTCTCCTCTCCTAACTTGAAGATTAAAAAATAAACAAAATAAAATTTCAAACTTAAATGACTTTTTTTGCAAATTTTAGATTGGCTATATGATTTCTCCATTTTTTTTTCATTTTGATCCTTTCTTTTAATTTTGTTTTTCTATTACAAATTTCACCACTAACTCATTAAATTGGCTATAAAGATTTAATAAAAAAATCAACAAAAATAAATTTGATATTTTCAAATCGAGCATCAACTAAACATCAAATTTGTTTCCTAACACTAAAAGAATCTCATACCAAGCCGACTGAAATAAAATACCAAACTCAACCCTATATCAACCTAATATACAATGATCAAAATAAAAATATATCAAGCTCTAAAAAAACCAAATGACAAAAAATAACTTGTTAGGATTCAATCGAAAAATAATCAACAAAATTAATTTTGATTTTGCTTAATATTTGATTTATTTCCTAACATCATGAAAATCCCATCCCTCCAACCAAAACAAATCATCAACCCTAATTCTAAATCATCCTAACGTAAAGAAATCTAGATTGAATAAAAAAAAAAAAGGTCAAGTGACCGAATTCACTGTTCACACGACCAGGATTTTCCCAGCTATTTTAATGTTTTTGTTATAATGTCAGTCAAACACATTGTGAGGAATGGATTGCATCATGACGTCACTCGTGAGCTATGCTATGCTTTCTGAATAATATATTTATATTTATATTTACCGACATAATAGAAAAGAACTGGAAACAAAATGAGGTAATCGGATTTGACACGCATAAAGCCATAAAAAGCAGCAATCTTTTTTTATACAGAAAACAACGAGTGATTGATCTGTGGAAAAATTACCCGACAGATTCATATTCATAAATCATCATCAACCTGCTCTCTTTCAAACCAAACCAAGCAGTAAACATCAACTCATCTTTTACAATCTTTAACTGTGGCATCTTGATATTCATTTCATTGCAGCAATTAAATGAGAATGAGAACTCTGCAGTGGCTCGTGTCTTATTTTTCTCTCGGGTTTGAGCTAAGTTCCCAACAAAGTTAACCATACAATTGCTTAAGATTTTTGCCTTCCTATATCATTATCACCATCCTGGACAAAACCATTGCTTACTGCAACCCATAAAATTAAACTTGCAACCATCTGCACAGGAAATTACAAGGGTTTGTCCCTAAGCCTGCACATGCACCATACAACAACAGATTTACATGAATGGACACCACTTTCAACTCAGAAGTCTAGGCTATTATGCTATGGTTCATCCTTCTATATGAGCACCTTTTTTCTTATTCCCAATCAATGTAATTCCCCACTCACATGTGGTTTCTCAACACAAACAAAAACCAACTTCATGTAGTCATATGCATTGGTCAAATCAATGTGAAATTTGCATCAGCAATCCACCAGAAAGGAAATATTACAGATCCATTAAAACTTCTAAATTTCCTCCTCCCAAAACTAGATGGGGAAGCTAGAAAATCTAAGCTTCACCTACAAAGATATATAACCAAGACAGCATATAAGATTAGAAAAAAGAAAGAAAAGAAAACCTTCCCAACCACAATCAACGACTCAAAGCACCTTAATTATGTTGAGAATTGATGAATAACAATTATGAGCAGTTCTTCCAAAATTCATTCCCAATTGCAAGACAAATCTAGGGGTATTTATCAGGAGTAAAAATGGTAAATCATGGATGTCACTTCTAAACTATTGCAAAACTATCAGACCATACACTATATTCAAACAGTAAAAATGGTCAGATTGAAATAGTTTTTTGAATACCATTCAGAGTTTTCAAGACATTGATAGATGGTTTACGCTTGAACCTGGAGACTAGAAACAACAGGAGTCATGACAGCTAACAGCACTAACAGATATGATAAACATGTCTTTCATAATTTGAAATAATAAAAATAGCACACCTTTTCTATTTCAAGGATGCTTCTTCAATGGATGAAGCAGAAAAAGTTGGCGGTAGCGCAAAGGATGAGGCTAGAGTCTTGAATATACACCTTGGACATATAAATCTGCAACATGGACAACTCAAAGACAGAAAAGGAACATGGATTAAAACTGTTACTACGTGTCATTATAAATTGAAATTTTCTCTGGGATCAAATGAATACCGAATTCTCAAACTGACGGCAGAATATCCAGGGCAACTTCTTTAAGGGAGGGCATAGCTTCCTGTTGATGCAAACATATATAGGCATTCCTAACTTTTCGTAGGACTTGCCAGGGACCTGGGTAGCACCTGAAAAACGGTTTTGAAAATAGAAGTTGTGGTTGAAAACAATAAGAAAATTTTAAATCTATTGAGCCAAACAACCATTAGTTGCAAGCAGCTTTTGAATTTAGAAGAAGAACAAAAACGATCAGCAATAAGTACTTCAGGCATAAGCAGAAGTTAACCAAGTAGTGGCTACAAACCTGAAAAGGGTTCCTCCATTGCGCCCTTTAAAATTGTGAATGTAATATACAGTCTCCATCAATGGGAAGAGTGTCTTCAAAAGAGAGGCAAGCTTAGGATAGAAAAAGGATGGATAATCTTTGTACAATCAAGGACACCATGGGCCAAGGAACATAAAACTCGACTTAAATTTCTGAAAATCAGAAACCAACTAATGAAAGAAAATATGCCATGATGCATGGAGTTGAAGAAGAAAAAAATGGAAACACGAAGAGTGGAGTTCTAAAGTTAAATAATAATAATAAAAAAAAAAACAGGAAATTGATTTTGAAGAGGAATGGATGAGCACAGCATGCAGTGAAATGGTATAGATAGCACTGAAAAGCTTTAAAAGCTGAAATAAACAAATAAGATTTTGCAAAGGATACAACCAGATCTTATGCGGTCAAGTTCTCCATTGAATATAATCAGTTTTCGGGCTGTTTCCACAACAGCTTCTTTGTAAAGCTCTTCCACCACAAGCATTTCTGAATCGAAAAAACAAATAAGAGATATAAGGCCTGTGTGGAGTTTGAATCAACAAGATGGCAAGTTAGAAGGTACCATTAACATTGAAATATGGATAGGCAACTAGGAACAGTTCATCCTCTGGCTTCACACGGTCTGTCATTTTGACTTTTTCAACAAAACCAAAATCCTCGAAAAATGATGGCTTTGTCAAATAGTCCAACTTAAGCGAAGATCCTTCAAATGCTGATTGTCTTGCAAATTTAACTTCATTAGCCTCTGGAAAGAACTGAGACAAATCCATGGACAGGTTTGTAAACAGAGCCAAATGCTTGAATAAGTAGACCAGATTCAGAATGATCAACAGCATCAAATGAATAAAGAACTACCTAGAAAACCCTCCTAGGAAGATATGCAAAATCCTACTTGGAATAAAATTTCTTAGATGTGAAATCATCATAAAAAACTTTGTGATTTTTCCTATCTACATTAATGAAAAAAGAGAGAGAGAGAGAGAAGCAAATCAAGGATACATACAATTCTGGTCCTTGTAGTCTTTTCTGGACTTACAAAACGATCACAGAATTCACGAATTAACTGCATGCTTCCAGTCATCTCTATTCCTCCTTCACCGTCACCTGGTACAACCATATATATTAACGGCAATAATAAAAAGAGAAATCAAAATTAAGAACCATAAAGATATCAAAGGCAAGTGAAGAGAACCCGGTACAGATTCGAGTCCGGCCGTTGGGAATTCAATCTCCTGAAAAACAACAAATGCTCGTCGTTCACAGAATGTAATATTGTGAATTCTAATACTTTAATTAGTAAATAGCTAATTTAGTTACTAACCATCAGCTGTTTGTTATCTTCCCAAGCCAATTCAGTTGCTTTTTTGGCCTGTTAGTAATCAATTATCAACAAACACACACACACACACACACACTAAAACAAGAAAAAGGAAAGAAAAAACATCAAACAACTCTCAAGATTTCAAGCATCGGCACATACATACATACATTTTTTTTTATAAAAAAAATAGATAAATTGCTTACTTGATCAAGAAGCTCCTCATAATCACGAGGAAATGGCACATCAAATTCAACAGAAGAACTTCTTCCATTCCTGGGTACTGTTAATTTACTTGCAATTCTGAAAAGGGCTTCCTTCTCTATCCAAAAACTCTGTCAGTTACAAACATCAAATTGGTAACTAACTGATTTTATATACATGCATAGTTAAAAGTTAAGAATTATTCTACTTTTTTATTTGGAAGTGAAGGAGTTGCTGCGTGAAGTAGTGAAGAGGCAATTGTTGTGGTGTAGGATAACGCCATTTCCCTTTTCTTTTCTTTTTTTTGAACCACAAAGAGAGAGATAGAGAGGAGGAGGTTTTTTCAGTTGAGCGATTTATGCCTACGGTTACATGCTAGATGGTGGCGTTTAATTGGTTGATGAGGTTGAGGTCTAAAAGAATTCTACGATGTCGTTGCTTTGTTTAAATGCCACAGCCTATAAAATGTCGATACGTGGTTTTGTGTTTTCAAAATTGTTTTTTAAAAAAGACCATATCGACTCATTTTTCACTGTTTACTAACACACAAATAAGATGAAATTGTTCTTGAAAAAAAAAAAAAAAAGGAGCTTAGCATGCAATTAGGGGTAGAATTATCCTTTTCATAGAATACATTTATCATTAAAAAAATAATTGGGGGCAAAATGGTTCGTTTTTTTTGTTTGCTATAATATAATTAAATACTGATTTGCTTTTAATGGTACAAATTTTTAATCTTTGAATGGGGGATTCTTTTATCTTTTTTTTTAAAAAATTAAACAATGAAGTTACAATTATGTTTTTGGAAGGAAAAAAATATACATGTATTGAAGAGCTTTTTCATCCTTTTTTTTTAAACAATGAAAATACGAGATTACCTTTGGATTTTAAAAAGATAAGGTTACATGTAGGAGTGTTTTCGTCATTTTAATATAGTTTTGTTGTAGATATCAGGTGGGGGGTGCAATTGAATATTTTTATGTATACAAATTATTATTTATATTAAAAAATAGCTGGTATGTAGCACGTGCCAGTAAGTGAGTGCTGCCCGCGCCAATCGAGTGGTGCATACGGCATCAAAATAGCACCAAACACCGCCTTCTGGGGTGCGTTTGTTTCGCCTCGCCACCCCAAGCACGATGGCGCAAGGCGTCTGTGCCATCGATTATAAAGAACACCTTCTAATGACCCGTTGATTTAGAACCTAGCTCGGCCTGAATGTTTTTTTTTAATCAATTTTAGACAAAGTAATAAAATCTAACTTAGAAGTCGACTCAAAATAAGACCCTAGTCATGTGTTGGGAATGTCATCCCGAGTTAACTCCAATTATTTTAAAGTAACAAAACAATATTATTTTGACCATTTTTTTTTTCAAAACGAAAGTCAACGAGTTGAGGGCTGGTTTACACTAGGTTATGGGTTAAGAGGGTCAACACGACTTGACCCTGAAATTAAAAAAATGATCAAAACGATGTTGTTTTGACAAAGAATTCATAAAAAGTCAACGGATTAAGGTCCTAGTTATATCTTGGGTCATGGGTCGTCCCATGTTTTTTACTAGGTTAAATCGAGTCATCCTTATTTTTTCTTTAACCTGGACCAATATAAGCTTAAAGTCCCAAGTCAACCTGTTAGACCTATTCGACATTTATAACTGTGATGTTAGATCTATTTGACATTTATAACTGTGATTTTAGACATTGATTTAGGCAAACCTAGATGAGATTTAATCGGATCAATTCCATTATTATTTTTTAGTTTTTGCCCTAAACCACTTAGTTTATGAATTGATCTAGTGACTTGGATCTTTAGTGTGGTTTGACAACTACGAGAGAAACAAGAGCAATGGAATTAAAAAGTTAATTTTTGAGTAGGTAAAAATATAACTGCAAGAAAAAGGAGGAGTAAAAAGGGGAAAAAAGAAGAAGAAGAAGCAAGCCATGCAAAGTCTATAACGGCAAGAAAGAGGAGGAATAAAAAGGGAAAAGCATCAACTTGCCTCTGTGTCGTCTGGAAAGGAGGAGAAGAAGATCCATTCATGGTAGTAGATCATCCATTCAAGTACAGGAAAGAGAAGAAAAATACTATTACGTTGGCTTTAATGTTGGAGCCAACACACCACTTATGATATCTTTTATATATTTCTTAATTTAATTAAACTTTGTAAAAAAATAAATATTTTCAAAAAAAATTATAAAACCAAAAACATGAAACGGGCCCTTCATAATTTTTGAATGATATTGTCACATAGAAAAGGCATTATAATTAAAGATGGCTTGCATGGCATCATAGAAGCCGAACGTTATGTACTGCATCAAAGTTTTTTTAAGGTGTTTGCGAGAAAATAAAGGGAATAATCACACTGTTGATATCCAGAGTCAGGAGCTGCAGGCAGGAGTCACGACGCCTTCCATGCTCAAACAATTTCTTAAAATTTAATGTCCATTCATGCGTGCTTTTCACCTCTTTCTTTCACCCGTTTTTTTGTTTTTTTTTCCAGGCAAAAAGAGAGAGAGGGTGACAGTTTGACCTTGTAAGAGGGTCGAGGAACTCTGTGTAACCCAACAAGGAATGGAGAGGAGGAATGAGAGGGGAGATCAATGATTTTTTATCCTTAATTTGGCGTGGTCGGGAGCAAGGAATGGATGGTGGGACAGTCTGATCAGTTTACGGGTTGGTTGTCTTTTCATTTCTTCTACTACTTTCTCCCACCTACCTTATCTTCTTCCTCAACAACTCCTAGAGGAAGAGGTCACAGAGAGGAAGGGTAAAATAACAACAAAAAAAACCCATCTACTTTCAGCTGAAACAACATTCAACGTTGAACCCTAGAAACCATTTGGAACATGCTGGAAGTACGAGTGATCATATTTTTTGAGATACTTTTCTATGGTTTTTTATGTAAAAAAAATATAAAAAAATGTTATTTTAATATTATATTTTTAATTAAAAAATATTTTTACAAAAACATCGTGCGCCGTATTTATAAACAAACACTAGATATCAAACCTAGTTTAAGTGGAATCAACTTATCCTTGATTGCACCCTTTCATCCCTTAATGAAGAGATTTTTTTGCTAATTGGTAGGTTCACATCAATCTATGTTTGCTTGGCAAGCCTTAAACACATGGTAGGTTGACATCAATCTACTTTCTCCCACCCACCTTGTCTTCTCCAATACATGTGTTTAATAAAATTAATTGATAATTATATGCAAGATGAAGGTCTCAAGGGACCATAGAGAAGGAAGAATAAAGGTAGGTCCACAAAAAGAATGTTTTCATGCGACTTCAAGATTAACCATCTGTCTCTCCTTTTTTTTACAAATGAATCCTATTTTCTTAAATTTCTCTAACAAATTATAATAAAAGTGGTCTTTAAATTAGTGGCAGAATGATGCAATTAAAAAAACAAAAATATTTACGAACAAAAGAAAAAGACTTACGAGTTCTATGAATTGTTATTTTAGAGGCTGTTTTAGATTACGTTTCAAATGATGTTTCACCAAGTTAATTTTGAATTATTATTTTTTGATTGAAATATATTATTTTAATATATTTTTAAATAAAAAAAACTATCGAAAACAATTACTAGCTCTCTACTAAACACAACCTTACTAAATTTGGTAGTGGTAATGTAATATGTAAAAGATCACCGAATTGTTAATCCTCCGCAGTCTCTATCTCTGTTATGTTATGCCTTACTAAATTTGGTAGTGGTAATGTAATATGTAAAAGTTCACTGAATTGTTAATGCTCCGCAGTCTCTATCTCTGGTTTCTTAGCGATCTGAACATGACGACTTAGCTTCGTTAAAATTACATCACTAACTTTTGACAAATAAACCACATGCAGAGTTCTCTCATGGGAACGCGAAATACAGAAGTTTGGTTGGTAAAAACCCTGTGTCTGAAGCAACGAGTAGGCTAGAATGAAACGGAAAGCCAACGCCAACGCCAACGCCAACGCCATTGACAATTAATATTGAATGTCTTTTCCTTCTCTTTATAGGTGAAGTGCACGACTTGACGACATTTGAGTAAACATTCATGACAGTTACAACGTTGAAATCCTCCAACTTTGTCAATGTTTGGTCGGTTGTAACTTTGAAGATTAAGTTAATTAAAGATAAAAACAAAATTTGTCCATTTAATCCTTGACTAATTATTGGATCTGCGATCAGCATCTGTACAATCAGAGGGCAAGTGGGGGTCAATATTCCCCTCCTAGCTAGAAATCAAAATGGCCCTTCATATCTATAGAGATAATGCTATTGTTTCTAAATCTGACCTGACTCTCAGGTTGATATAGAAACTTACCCTAGCTGGGTTTCTTCTTATATCATTTTAAAAATTGACTTAGGCAAATATGGATGGCTCAATAGGTCAATCCGTTATCAAACTCTGATGAGATTTGGCAGGGTTAAATTAAAGGAGTGTTTTAAAATCATTTTAAAAATTAACTTAGTCAAATCTAAGTATTCGATCAGGTTAATTTGAATTTGATCAAAATCATAATTTAATTGATCACACCAAGCTTTAGTGGGACTTGATAGGGTTAAATTCAAGGATTTTTTTTTCTAAAACAATATTGTTTTAGTTTTTTTTATTGTCCAAAACAATGTTGTTTGCTTGAGTTTTTTTTATATAAAAAAATTAAAACAACATTATTTTTATCAAAATAATGATTTTTATTCGTATATTTTTTTTCCACGTGACAACTTTAAGTGTGTGTATAGACAAACATACACACACAAACGGAAGTTGATTTAAGAAATTGTTTATAGGATGTAGAAGATCATTGGCTAAAATCAAGGAGTCCCGTGAATCTCTTGTATAACTATTTTTTCTATTCTAATAACTCACACCGACACTTCCTCCCGTGAATAGAGGATTGTACTTGGTCTGTCTTTGTAAGTATGTTTGCCAAATGAGTCATACAACTATTTTAGCCCTTTTCTACTTTGGGTCGGACAAGGCCTTTGTAATCTGAATTTTAGACCAGATTAGACTCTAGATCAAGCATGGTAATTACTACATATAAGTATCCAATTAAATAGTAAAAAAACATTAAATGTTAGCTCATAATCTATAAATTCCTAGCTTAATATTGTAAAGTAGAAGACTTCTGTTTTGTCTCGCAATACATTCATGGTTATAATAGGTACATAGTACACGAGGAAATGAGACAAGATCCAAGAATCATGAAGCCTAAACATATGTTATAATAATTGTATGTGAAGATATGGCTCTAATAAATATGAACAGTACCCGTAGGAGAACTAGAATAATGATATGTACTTTGACGAAGACAAACTTTTGTTGTATTTGATCTACAAATCTCTTTACTTTTCGATATAATTTGTTTCGAAGAGCTTTTAATTACCGGCGTTCAAGATGACAATTTTGTCACCTAACCCATCGGGGTCCTCTCTGTTCCCCAATGAATGCATTTTGCTAACTACTATAATTAGCTATTGTTAATTTCAAGTCACCAACTCGAGTAACTTATACTGAAAAAACATGATGGAAATTGATAAAATATTATTAATTAATTAGAACAAATCCTTTTGCCGATCTTTATATAAGTCATAGTTCCATGGGGCACGAAACAATAAAAACAAGAAACCATGGCAAAGAGCAAGGTTCTCGTTGTTGGGGGTACTGGGTATATTGGTAGGAGAATAGTGAAGGCAAGCTTAGACCAAGGCCATACAACTTATGTCCTTCAACGCTCTGAGATAGGCCTTGACATCGAGAAGCTGCATCTACTATTGTCATTTAAAAAGCAAGGAGCTCACCTGGTTCAGGGTTCATTCTCCGATCAGCAGAGCCTTGTGGAAGCTGTGAAGAAAGTTGATGTTGTCATTTGCACCATGTCCGGGGTGCATTTTAAGAGCCACAACATTTTGATGCAGCTCAAGCTTGTGGATGCCATCAAAGAAGCAGGAAACGTGAAGGTACTTTAATATTTATGATAATTCTGCCTGTATGATCCTTAACAGTTAATGACTGTCTTCACATCTTTTATCTCCCTTTTCGGGCTGCCCATGCAAGCGATGCAGGTCATATATATATATATATAGATCGATACACAAGGTAGTGCTAGTTCAACATGTAGACAACGTAGTTACGTAGTGTTGTTGTTCTTGCTGTTTGCTGTTGTTGTTCAAACTTGTGGTGACAAGCAGTACTTTGGAATATTGAGCAGTGGCCAAAGATTTAACCCTTCCCTAGTGTAAATTTTCGCCTCTGTTTATCTAACTTAGTGTATGAATCTTCTTCTTGTTACTAGATCTTGTTTTGTTCAATTATCTTTTGTTCCTTCACTAACAAATTGCGCGCTCTGTTTTAACAATTTTTTCATTTATATTTAGCTTCTCAAATTTTAACCTTAATTCAAGGTAATGTTTTTAAAATCACCTTTTGGATTTCGACGTGTCCCTTTTAGTATCCATGCGTTTTTTTAATAGATTTTGGCAGGTGAGCTAATCTGTCCAGTCTTCACCTATTTGCCCATCAAATCCATCCGTGATAGCCAAGGTAACGTTAGAAAAGAACAATATCGACCTAATTACTCAAGGTGATCTAATCATGAGAAAGATTGCTGTGGGATCAAGGGACTCCTATGTCCTGTCACTTTAGCCCTTGCAATATTTTATTTGGTTATGGCAAAGGCTCAAAAGGCTTCTGCAATTCTTTACTCAAAACCTTTGGCACTCAAGTATGTTAATTAATTGAGTTATTCTGCACTAATTTTCTTATTTTCAACTCATCAAATATTTTTGTTGAGTACAGTAGAGTTTCTGTAATTAATGATAAACAATTTGTAGGTTTCTTAAGCTTTTCTGACCAAGCATATCAATAACAATAAGATAACATAGAAAGGTCGCCCTTATGCATGCTCGATTTTCTTTTCTTTGTTTTTTTTAACGAGGGTACTATGCTAGTTAAGAGTCTGAAAATACTTCTATTATGTTGTGGGCAGCGTTTCTTGCCTTCAGAATTCGGTATGGACCCAGCAACAATGGAGCATGCACTGGCACCAGGAAGAGAAACATTTGATCAGAAAATGATTGTGAGAAAGGCAATTGAGGATGCTAAGATCCCCTTCACGTATGTATCCGCTAACTGCTTTGCGGGTTATTTTGTTGGTAGCCTCTGTCAGCTTGAGACCCTGACCCCTCCAAAAGACAAAGTCCGGCTTTATGGAGATGGCAACGTTAAGGGTAAGTAAGAGGTAGTAAAAAGAAAAAGAAAGGCTATTTGGTCGTGATTTATGCTGAATTATATTTGTTTTCTAGTTGTTTTTATGGATGAAGACGACGTTGCAACATACGCAATTAAAACAATCGATGATCCTCGGACTTTGAACAAAACTTTGTACCTAAGGCCACCAGAAAACATTCTCACACAAAGACAGTTAGTTGAGATCTGGGAGAAACTCAGTGGAAAGAAACTAGAAAAGATCAGCATTCCCGGAGAAGACTTCCTAGCTTCCATGAAAGGTACATATGAGGATTAAAATAGAAATGGCATTAATCTCTCTCTTTTTTAGGTTGTTTGTCCACGTTCTCTTGGTTGGATAATTTCTTTGTTGTTGCAGGCATGGATTATGTAGCCCAGGCAGGAATGGGGCATTTCTATCATATTTTCTATGAAGGCTGTTTGACAAACTTCGAAATAGGAGAAGAAGCTTCGGACCTTTATCCAGAAGTGAAATACACTCGCATGGATGAATATCTGAAAATCTTCCTTTGAAGAAAACCACGTTCTATGTATCTATCAACAGCAGTATAATGAATATCTAAGAAGCTTCTGTTGTTGGTGTAGATGGTGAATGAATAAAGAAAGAAAGGATCTCTCTCTTATATTGGAAAAAAAAAAAATTTTCTTTTTGATGTTTATAATTGTTGATTTTTATTATGCAGTAAATTAAGTTAGTGTAGACGAGTTTTTTAATACTATTATATAAATATTTATAATATTAAAAAATGATATTTGAAACTTGGAATTTAATATAACAGTGAGATTAATTTATTTTTGAATTAATTTTATAATTAATTTTAATATTTGTGACTGTTGAGATAAAACTAAATAGCAGCTATTCAATTTAATTTAAAATATAACTGTTTCATGAACAATCATACTGTTTAATGAACAATCATACTGTTTCATTGTTATATTTAAAGTTTATATATAAAAAAAACACAATAAAAATATATATTCATTTTTTGTCTTATTTTCTTATTTTTTTAGAGATTTAAAGGACTTAGTTATATCCTATAGATATTGTATGAGATAAATAAACATCTTAAAAACAGTATTTTCACACCTTTAAACCAATTTCATATTTGTTTCCATTCTAAATATTTCTTACACTTCTATCAACGTT
>Ga0307510_10008215_pt1 | contig 12428 bp, 11 predicted proteins | sample 12_EM_MG_FD_207224 | JGI IMG/M metagenome (GOLD analysis project Ga0307510, IMG submission 207224) | Populus trichocarpa ectomycorrhiza microbial communities from riparian zone in the Pacific Northwest, United States - 12_EM | ecosystem: Host-associated > Plants > Roots > Unclassified | place...
CGAGGTTATGCGATGCTTAAGGGGGTCCAGGATGAGTGAGAGGAGTAAGAATACGTACGCCGTCGGTGCCATGTGTAGCGACGCAGCATGTTTTCTTCACGGATCACGTTCCTGCGGCCCGCAGTAACGAGCTTGCTCCACTGGCGCCAACTTCCCAAGAGTAAATTAACTCTGATGAGTACCCCGGTGTTGTTGTCAACTTGCAGGCCATGTCCACTGCCACCTCACAGTACTCGTCGTCCCAAGATTCCCAAGATATCGTGAAGCAAGAGTGTGACGTCTGCTTAGGGGTGATATACATATAGTGACACGGCAGCATTAGGGGAACTCCACAAAACGGGTAGATCTTTCTTCCCATCTGGGTATTACATCATCCTGTTCTACGTGGTCCAATCACTGCCCAAATTCGTGTCGCGTTAATCATCTCATCTCATCTCTCACCTCACCTCACCTACAGTGCTGTACTGCGAGAGAGCTGGAGCCTCCCGAATCCGAATCTCATGATATCATGGCAAGCTGGTTAGCGGGCAAATGAGCCCTTAAGTCGACCTGGTTACCTATTCTGGAAGGTCTCCAACGATTTGGGCAACCATTCAGTTTTTTCTTCGAGCGATATCGTGCTTGCCGATCCAAGGCTGTGTCATCACTGCGGATGCGCACGAACGTCTTGGAAATTTGCCGCTAAGCGACGTGATGTCTCATGGTCATTATCAGCTTATCTCTCCGGACGCTCACGGTACGGGGGGGAGGACAGACAACGGTATATTTCTACACATGGCCACAAGACCGTTGTGTTTGCCCCATATTCAGAAACGCTAATAGGCAAGTTGGCAAATTCAGGTGACATCCTAGGTCACTCCGATGTGCATTCACAGCAACCGGAAAGGGGCAAAAGAAAAGAAGGCGGCATTTACTACAGGACTTTTTTTTTTGCAAATATCCTTGCCATCTTATTTGTCTGCTCCTTTCAAAGTGACTTTGTCCCTCCTTGTTCGTGAGCTATCACTATGAGCGTTTCAGAGTGTGGGCATTGCAGGCCTTTTTTGTGTGTGTACTGTATGGGCGCATGCCAAGGATTGTTTACGTACAAGTGATATGATCTTGGCTGCCAAAAGAAGAAGCACAGAAATATGCAATTCCTTTTTGGCGCTGTCCATCAGTCAGTCGCCAGGTTCTAATGCAGGCGCTCAGAAAGACATGAATATTCGCGTGTGACAACACCCTCAAGAATGAAACGGTGCCATTGATTGGCAAGTTCTGGCGACCGGCATTTATGGAACGGGGTACGAACGCCAATGAGGATATCGAGGTACAGCAGGTAATACGCTTCTCGGCCGCTCAGCCGTCGCGAACGCGATAGAGGTTTTTGTCACCTTTAACAGAGGGCCGTCTAGGTTTCCGTTTCCTGTTTCCCTACGCTGTTATCCTTGTGTTCTGTGTGGGTGACAATCATATGCTGAAGATATTCTTGGAGACTATGAGGAATGTCGTGTGGCGGGATGCAGGCACATAAGTTATGATGGATGACGAGCGACGATCAGGTCAGAGGCGCGGGAAAGTTACGAGCCCTAGAATAAGGTTAGGGTATCCATCCAGTTCCAGTTCCAATCGAGTCAGAGGAGAAAGCTGTCGAAGGGAAACTTTTCCAAAATTATCTCTTTACTATCTTTGCGGTACAACCCGCTGCATCGCAGCACACTCTCCATATTCTTAGTCCGTCTCCAACGCCGTCCGTTCAGTACAACGACCACCAGGGCAATGCCGTTCAACTTGCCAACGTTACCGGATGTCCCTGGCGCGGATCCCTCCCGCGCCGTGCTGGATACATTCAAAGTTGCTATCGCGAAGCGTGTCGCGGATGCTCTACCCCCCTTGACAGTTGAGCAAGTCTACCAGGGTGTCGACTATGGCAAGAAGGGCGTCGACTTTACGATCGCGCTCCCTCGCTTCCGTCTGCCAGGTAAAGTCGACGTGCTCGCCAAGACCGTCATCGATCAGGTATGTACAATCTACGAACATATATTTGCGCCGCATTAGCTTACGAATTTGCTCTCGACGCTGTCCATTCCCTATTCGGCGTCGATCACATGCAGTTCCAAGCGGACGATTACGTCCATTCGGTCACCCATGACAAGGCGTTCTTACATTTCATGCTCAACACTCCCTCTCTCGTCCGCGCGGTGCTGACGCAGGTCCACGAGCTCACGTATGATACGTCATCTGGCAGCCCCGAGTATGGCTCGAACACGTCCGGGGCAGGCAAGAAGGCCGTGGTCGAGTACTCGTCACCGAACATCGCAAAGAGCTTCCACGTTGGCCATCTCCGTTCGACGATCATTGGCGCGTTTTTGGCGAATCTGTATAAGGCCTGCGGATGGGAAGTCGTGTCGATGAATTATTTGGGAGATTGGGGCACCCAAGTACGTCTGACCTCAATGTCGTCATATCTCGCTCACACTGTTTTAAAATCATAGTTCGGCCTAATCGCTGTCGGTTTCGAAAAATATGGTTCAGAAGAAGAGCTGAAAAAAGACGCGATCAAACATCTGTTCGACGTCTACGTGAACATCAATAAAGATGCAGAGTCAGATCCGGGTGTCAAGGCTGCGGCCGCGGCCTGGTTCAAGCGTATGGAAGATGGCGACGAAGATGCACTCAAGAATTGGCGCGTGTGGCGCGAGTTATCGGTGAAGAAGTACGCGGAAGAGTACGACCGATTAAACGTACATTTCGATGTGTACACCGGTGAGAGCAAGGTCGGGAAGAAGTGGCAGGACTATGCGTTGGAGAGACTGAGTGAGATGGGGTTGATCAGTGACGTGGAAGGCGCGAAGCTGGTCGATCTAGAGAGGTGGAAACTCGGGAAGGCAGTGCTGCGTAAAAAGGGTGCGTCTGTGTCCCCTTCTATTCTATCTCCGTCTGACACCGAGAATGACATAGACGGGACGTCCATCTATTTGACCCGTGATATTGGTGGAGCAATCGAACGATACGAGCAACACAAGTTTGACAAGATGATCTATGTCATCTCATCACAGCAGGATTTACACACAGCGCAATTTATCAAGGTGCTACATCTGATGGAATTCCCCTGGGCATCGAGCGTCGAGCACGTTAACTACGGTCTCGTGCTCGGGATGAGCACGCGCAAAGGGACGGTCGTTTTCCTAGAGCAGATCATTCGTGAGACGTCAAGTGTGATGCACGAGCAGATGAAGAAGAACCAGGAGAAGTATGCGGCAGTCGAGGATCCGGAGCAGACGAGTCTTGAGGTTGGGCTTACGGGGATCAAAATCCAGGACATGGCCGCCAAACGGTACGCGACGCTTTCCTTCTCCCGCGTCTCTCTCTCAACCCTCGTGTGTGTTTAGAATCAACAACTATAACTTCAATTGGGACCGGATGACGTCCTTCGAGGGCGACACGGGCCCATACCTGCAATACGCGCACGTTCGACTGACCTCGCTGACGCGCAAGAACCCAGAGCTGTTGCCGCTACCGCCGCCGGAGCAGATCGCAACCGAGACGCTCGCGGAGCAACCGGCGGCGCGCGAGATCGTGTTTTTGCTGGGCACGTACCCGGACGTTGTGCGGACGGCGCTGCGCACGCACGAGCCGAGCGGGGTGGTCACGTTCGCGTTCCGGCTCGCGCATGCGATCTCGAGCGCGTGGGAGACGGTCGTGGTCAAGGGCGAGGCGGACGTCGAGCGGGCTCGTGCGCGGATGTGGCTTTATTTGTGTGCTCGGGACGTGCTCGGGGCTGCGATGCGGTTGTTGAGCATTCGTCCGTTGGAACGCATGTGAGAGTAGGATGGGTTCGGAATCTGGTCTCCTCTCTCCTTTTGGCTACTGGTGTACACTGTGCGTTGAGGGGCACTTATGACAGCCGAGTAAAAGCAGAAGGTGGAACAGACGGGGTGATGGGTCACTGATAATGCACATATCACCACGGTGAACGTGCTTGTCTAGAGGGATGGTATTTGTACAAACTGAGGCACGACAGCAGAAAGCGTTTGGCAGTTGACAAAGGTCTCGAGAGCTTGAGATCTTGAGATGCGCATCCCGGATTGAGCCTGCGACCCACCGACAGCCGGAATTACAACACTTCCATTTACAGTAGGAGCAATCGTCCATTAATTGTTATCATGTCCCATCGAAGCCTCCCTCCTTGTACTCTCCCCTACGGCTACGCCCACTAGCACTCTCCCAATCTCCTCTCTTCATGCCCACGGACCAACCCTGGAACGTTTACCGGGAGCAACTCTGGTCACTATATCGCGGGGTTGCATTGTGGGAACCAGAACCTGTGAACCATCTTTATGAGAAGGTCGAAGTTGGTGATGTCGGCTACCTACATAACGGATTTTTCTATCGCATGTTCAATGTGAAGCTTCCATGGGATGATCCCTTGAACCAAAAAATGAGTACAAATAAACCAGAGAATTACAAGGCCATGGATCCGAATCTATTCGTTATCCACCCAACACGTTTCATGAAAGGGGATTGCTGCTCCCCCAGTGTTGTCGGATACGAGAACACGGAATATAGGCAGGCTCGTGAATCCCGCGAGTAAGTTTTAGTCCCTTCTTGGACAACGAGATTCGGCTCACATTCTCAACTTGCACGTTCTTACAGTGCAGAAGGTTTCACTTATGAGTGCAAGGGTCCCGGAGCACTTTTGTCTCTCCCTCATGATGGTCATCGGGAATCTCTTACACGCGTAAAGGCATTTGAGAAGTACATACGAGACAATATCGACAGCTGGTTTACCTGGTCAAAGCAACAAGACCTGCCCGTTGAGCGCATGGGAGACCTCATTCTCGTCACTGAGCGTACTTTGGTGACTTCGTGGGCCGCTGCTGCATTCATTGGCCGCTCTGAAACGCAAAAGTTTTCTCTGGTACCCTCACCACAAGGTTCGAGTGGGCAAAGCTTCGAGTTTAGGAACGTTAGGGGAGACGTGGCACCCAATTGTAGTCATTTCGACTCGGTCCGCTTTTTCGTTCCCTTTACTCGCCCTGCACTGATTTTATTTGATCGTATAAAAAGGTTAATCAATCCGATACACCGAATCAGTGCATCTTTATCAAGGGCTTCCGAGCAGAGCGTATCATATTCGGGATGAAACGCATCCGGGCTGCAGCAGAACCCCTTCCTGACGACCCTGACGACAATCGTGAGGACGAAATACAAGTGACCCAAGTTCAAGATGCTCCGCAAGTAGGACTTCTTTCTGTAGTGAAGTGATGAACGAAGTATGACAGGTTGATTCCAGTATCGCGACCCGCTCCTCGGTATTTTGGATTATATCACGAAGGTCCGTCCATACGTATATTTCCCTTGACTTCAAGTCTACTTAGCAGGTTCCAAAAGAAATGCCCTGAGGACGTCGTAGCCATTACCCATGACGATGATCTTCAGATCATTGAAGACACGGTACGTCCAGGACAAATGTTCGGACTTGGTGCTAGCAGCAAAACGCGCTCCTAGGAAGCCCTCACTGTGCATGCAGTTGAGCAGTTTTTGCATGAAAATCAAATTCCTGTGCTCTTTGAAGATGGCGGTATAAACTATGCCATTCCATGTAAAGTGGGGAGTGCTAAAAGCTAGTTTCGATAGTTGCATCCCTACACGTTCAAGATGGCGATGTGACCCCGGTTCTCGACGATCCAAGAGCGAATATTTCTGCGACGGCGGAATTGAGGGTGTGATAATCTTTTCTTGGGGCTAGAAACCTCTAGGATATACTAATCATTGTAATCCAAGGGGGAGCAGGCTCCCTCATCTTCGTCATTTAAGCCCAGTACAACAGTCGAAGCGCGCCTTCTATCGAAGCTGCTATCCTCGAAAATGAGAAGAAGGGATGAATACGAGCCTTCCTTAATGAGTGTTGAAACGACTCGGACTGCGCCACCACCGTACGAAACTTCCTCGCTATTCCATGGCAATGCGCCTGTGCCTCCTCAGTACCTCGATATAGCGCTTGCACTGGGGTCACCACAACCCTCGGTGCTTGCTTCCTCGTCCTCCCACAACGAAGAGTTACGTGCGTCCTCTTCCCAACGCGTTGAGAATGTGACTACTCCAACAGCCCAACCCGAAATAGAAAGGTCGAAGCACCAGCCACGCGAATTCAAGTTCAGTGCACCAAGGCGTGTGCCTTCGTCATATAGCTCTGCTCCCACCAATAGAGGGGTGGACAATCTCCGGGACGTTTATCGAAAGCGACTAGCGCGTCTATATCGTAGAATTGCGTTGTGGGAACGAAGACCTGTGGAGGCCCTTTCCGGCAAGTCGGTGGACGTACCGTCTCACCAGGAGCCGCCCCGCCCTCGCCGCAAGTTCGGCACATCTAATGATACTAGCGTCAACACAAGCACTCATCCCCTTTCTTTACAAAATCAAGACGACAGACAAGGGGTTGCATCGTTGAAGCGACGGGCTCTACTCATTGGCATTACCTATACTGGCCCACACAATAAATGGTCGCAATTGGATGGCCCTCATGGCGATGTGGATCGCTACCGGGATCTACTTACCAGTGCGTAATCACACGCCTCGTCGAAAATTTCCCTTCAACGACAATCACTCGCAGCCACCTATGGCTATCGCCCAGAAGACATCGTTGTGCTCAAGGATCAGCCCGAACTCCCGGCACGCTACCAGCCGACTCGTGTCAACATGGTTCGTGATATCAGGTCATCACCACTCCGCGGCCCGCATTGAGACACAGCACAGATTCGTGAGCTGAACGCGCTAGTTGCTGGTGCAGCATTGGGTGACAGGTTGACCTTCCTTTGTATGTCGTGGTTCCCCCAAATTGTCTTTGCACCTAACCCATAATCCCAGTCTCCGGACATTCCGATCAACAGGAAGCCAAAAGTGACGATGGGGGGGAAGGTGAACTGGACGAAAGTGCGCTCTCTTTTCCCCCGAGAGATCCGTGTCTGATGCTTACCCGTACAGTGCTTATCGCAAGTGACGAGCAGCCCATCATCGATAATGTTAGCTTGCACACTTCCTCATCTAGACGGCGCGTGTTCACTAACAAGATTTCAGGAGCTCAGAGAGATATTTGATCCCCTCCCGGCTGGGTGCTCCCTCCTAGTACGTAGTTCTTCATTTTACGTCCTTTTTCAGATTTCTTCATGATGTCTTTTTCAGGCTATTCTTGACACCTGCCATAGCGGAACCCTACTCGACCTTCCTCATTACCATTGCAATAATGTCTACGTACCGTGGCAATCCAAAGGCGCCCACCGATCGAGGTCTCTGCAGAATGCCAACAGTTCGTCTCTCCATCGCTTACCTCTTTGTACGCTAATATCCGCGTAGCGCGCCATTGGGCGATGGACTTCGAAAACGTGACGCTCATACCCAAATCAATTGAAGGGCAATCAGAGGGACAGTGGTTTCTCGACGAGCCGTCAAATGAACCCCCACAAATCGATACCCAGCTTGGCGAACGTCGTTCTGTCGATCAACGCGAAGACTCTCCCTCAAGGATGTCACGGGAGAGTCCACGGGGACGAGAACTAGCGCGTACAATATCCGAACCTCGGCCGCGGTGCCTCTCCCCAGTGTCTGTCTTTATTTGTGATGGCTGGTGCGAGTATAGTGATAGTCAATATGCGAACATTGTGAGTATTGGGTGCGCTCTGCAGGGACGTAGTGACCTCATGCTCGCCCTCAGATATGTCTGTCAGCGTGCTCGGACTTGCAACGCGCATGGGAATGCCCAAGCGGCTCGCTAACCAGCGTCTTGTGCAACTACCTGAGTTAGTGTATATCTTGGAGTGCCACCGTATGTTTATCTGACGCGTCCCATCAGAGAACAACAAGTACCCATCATACGGAACCCTGATGTCCCACATCAAGTACGTTGTGAATGCCGTACCCTGACTTTTGCCACTCACGATCTCTTGATGCGTTACATGTCCATTTCTTCCTTTAGCTTCCAACTGCACGATAATGCTCTTGCGCTGCATGAATACACACGGCACCAAAAGAGGAAGGCTCATCGTGGTCAAGGAGAGGGATTTGATGGCGAGCTCGACAACTTTCAGGAACCAAAACTGAGCAGTCTTGTGAGATTGGTGCGTTTGCATTATAGGTGGTTGCTGTGCACCCGCTGATGAATTTATCCGTAGAATATGGAACACACACTAAAGCTGTGAATACGCTATGTCTCATCCAATTGGGCATGGTGCATAACATACAAGCTTCCCATTCGGACACTTGGGCAAATTGCAAATCTACCTCATCTTTTTTCATCAGAGAACCGGTCCAACCCAACCCTTGTACCCAAAACGCACAATTTGACGCCACGTATATTTATATTGTATGCATCATCGCGTCTTCCTCCTCGCTTTGAACTCGTGTTGTGTTTGTGATTTTTATTTTATTTTTCCGTACCTAAAACCGGTCATCTCCGGACTCTATGGGATGTTCCGTTACGAAGACATCCTTGCTCTGTAGCCCTGCAGGTTTGTTGATCATAATAACAGCATTCTTATATCGCGCAAAGTATGAGTTCATAAGACAAACTTGGATGCAATATCCACTCTTTGATGAGGCCAGGTAGAGAGGTTTTAACTTCAAAGTTCCTCACAGGGGGCGCAATCATTCCTCAACGTAAAACCAGAAAGATTCGAAACTTATGGCAGAAACCATCAATACGTTTCTTTTTCTTGGGGGCGATCGTCCGAGTGGCCATGATGGAGTCGCGAGTGCTACCCTGTGACTCGCGGAACTCGGCCAACCTAGATCGACCCGGACCCAAATAAGCCTGGAACAAAAAGTCGGATTCTTTATCCAACCGAATGTAAGTGGGGGTGTTGTCGGGGTGGGCTGTCCTACTTTTTTTCTACGCCGGGGGAAAACATTGGTGGCGGAAGGTATCTAACAACCGGTCCGCCAGGATCCGCCTTTGGCGGAGACCGTATCAAACTGGGGTAGGAAATTATTACGTCCCAGATCAACGGCCCACATCTTACTCTCTCTCCCGGCCACTCTTCTGTACAGACCAGTCAGGTATACAGTAGTCACGCGCGTCCGCGTTACATATCACTCGACTCGCGCTCGTCATACTGCTGGCGTCAAGATTGGATGTGATTTCGCCGGGATAACGAGAAAGCCCACTTTGGCTGTATGCATCACAATCAACCAGATATGAACGTCACACAAGAATGACGAATCGTCCGCGTTGGATGTGAAACCGTACCCAGAAAATCACGCTTTCCTCCTATTTCTACATCGGATGCCGGGGAAAGCAATGGCAGGAACAACATGATAGATATGGATCTTCTATATTTTGGGTTCTTAGACATAGCCTGGTTCGCGATAAGCCGTGTGCCTGCGCTCGTGGGAGTATAGGAACCTCAAATGTGCTCGCACCACCGCATGGGTTGACCGATGTGGGCTACCCGGGACGAATCAGAGGGGGGTTTACCAAAAAAACCTATAGAAGTGGCCTTATAAATAGTGAATGAGAAGCGTCTACATTAATATTGTGTGATCACCAATCCTAGTGGGGTAGTGTCCCGTCCCGCACCCGCTCTTTGGCTCTGGGCCACAAGCCAACTAGTCAACGATCGTATTTCTTCATGGAGAGCACCTGAGTACTTTTGGCCTTTTTAGCGAGCTGATCATTTTTTTCTTCATCGAATCGTCTGATGAAGTAGAAGACTTTGAGGTCATCACATCGCAGGCATCAACGTCGAGCACTTTAATGAAGGAAGAGCTTTATATTACTTGGCTCGTCAACAGGACGACGGGCTAAGGTCCTAATAATTTCATCACAAGCATCCGGTGGAAGAAGTCAATTCCCAAAAGACTCCTGGAAACGTGACCGGTGAGTCCTGTGTTGGGTGACGACGATACGCAGAAGATCTGGACACAAGGTCCAACATCTTGCAGACACGAGCATGACTTGTGTCACCATCGGCGGAGCGGCAGGTCAAGAGGTGGCTTGGAGCAAGTTAAGTTAGGTTAGGAGCATTTTAAGCACCATGAGCTGAGCCTTAGAAGAGGGTTAGGGTATGTTGTGAGCTTGAGGGATCATATTAACTGTACTCGTTGGGGCACCACTCTAGAAACAAGGACGTCCTCGCCTTGTGTCCCGCTTCCCACCCCACCGTTCACACATCTACGACCAGTTCCGCTTACCTTCAACTATGTCCAAGGAACGTCGCTACCATTTCAACGCAGACCCCGTCGCGGAGGTACGCTCCATCCCATCCCCCACGTCCTCAACCTCCTCACGCGCCCCGTCCCCTGGTCCGTCAACGCCCCCTCCCCTGAGATTCGTGTCGCTACCGAACTCATCGCACCTCTCGCCTTATCCCACTCCGCATCACCACCTCTACACCCCGTCACCAATCCCGCAAGCGCACCCTCACCCCTATATCCCACCCCCACCCCTGTGCCCTGGCGTGCACCTTCACCCCGCAATCATCGCGCCCAACCTCCAATACGACGTGCGTTTCCTTCCCACCCAGTTCAATCCACACCTCTTGCCAGCCATTCTTGCTCAGCCTGCCCCTAGCCTCCCGCTGCCCAATTTGGATCTTCGTGCGGGTGACCCCCCCTGGCTATTCAACGTTACCCCCGACTCCGGAATCTCGCCTGGGAAGGCCTACGTCACAGTTCAGGACATCTTGCTCGCCATCTACCACCTCCGCACGGATGTGAAGAGCGCCGAGTATGAGATCATGAGCCAGTCGAGGAAGGCGGAAAATTTCCGGGAGTTCGAGCGTCGTGTTGGCTCAGACCCGGTTCAGCGGGGGAAGGGGCTTCGACGTGTCGACTTGTTGAATGGACGCCACCGCGCCCAAGGACTCGTCCGTGCTCATCCCAAGGACTGCATGTGGGATATCGTCATCCACTGAACCGCGTCGCATCAACATTACCGCTCCGCCATGGCCGTCGTCCAAAGAGAATTGTGCAATACTTATCCATATCATTCCAATCCGCCATCGTCCATCATACTCCCATCGCCTTAGCATCCTCATGATATCACATCCACTCCTCTGTCTATCTATCTCCTCTGCCACCGCTGACCGCGCCAATGTGTGTTGCGGCAGAGATGCTCACGGAGCAGCGCTTTGCTGAGCACGTACCCGGACGTGGGGCAGACGGCGCTGCGCACACCCGACCCGGGCTGTGTAGTCACGTTCGTGTTCCGGCTCTTATACGCGATTTCGAGCGCGTGGGAGACGGTGGTGGCGAGGCGGACGGGGAGCGTGCGGGTGCGGTATCCACTTGGGTGCGCTGGACATGCTCGGAGCATCGATGCGGTTGTTGATCATTTGGCTCTTGGAGCGAATGTAAGAAAAGTAGGGATTCAGGACTCGGTCTGTTCTTTTTTTCATGGCACTTACGATACAGCCGAAGAAAAGCAAGCCATGGAAGAGACCCGGACGGAATAACAGACCACGAGTATTACGACTATAATGTATGTATCACAAGGAGTACTTCTGAACTGGAGGAATGGTGTACCTGTATCATTACTAGTAGCAGAGCACAAGTCAAGGAAGAGCACTTGCCATTATGGTACTCCAATTTTAAAATAAAAGTCCATCGTGGTGCGCCTCGGGTTGCAGAACCCCACGTACTAGGTCCTGTCCTACGTTATAAGTACATGATGGTGTGTGGACTGGATATGGGTATTCGTTATACAGTTGTTCCCCTCTCACAGCTTATACAGCCGTCTTGATATAACACTATACTTTGATGAATTCCGAGCGCGGATAGTGTGCGACAAGAGGGTAGGGTGAGCGAGCTAGTGCGATGCGTGGCATTATGTCGTCGCCCGTGTCGTCTTCGTTCGAGTAGTGAGGTCGATGCGGCGCTGAACTTCCGCGCGTGTGCGGTGTTACAAGCGGTGGTTCGCTGTCGGGTCATCATGCATCATGGGTAGTATTATCTTCAGGCCGGGGGTTATTTACTGAACCTTTCCCGTGCGCAGTGTTTGAATCTATGGCTAATGGTACTACCATGTCTTGGTTCAAGTTCACTAAACAGAGTCTCCAATGAAAGGTGCTTGCGTTTCTTTTTGGCTACACAGGCCAAGGTCCATCTCTCGTGGGTGTGTCCCGGACATGATAGAAGAAATTGCGCCACTTCTTCTCTATCCTCTCCGCATGCTGGGCACTGGGCATTGCTGTGTAAGGTATGGATTCACTGCAGCCCCGGAACGGAGTCCTTGTCGACCACGTGACGGCCTCGGCGAGTCCAACCTCCATCGCCCCTCGATCCCTTCCTCACTTTTTGTCCCTCAAGTTTCCCTTTCGCCTCACCTCAAAACCAGCTACCGCCAATCTCCGGATCGTCCCTTCTCGCCCTCTCGAGCTGTCAAGACAACAGCGTACGCGACGCCTCGCCAGTCGAGCCCTCGCTCGAGACCACAAATCCCCGGACACGTAGAT
>Ga0307510_10008216_pt1 | contig 12428 bp, 7 predicted proteins | sample 12_EM_MG_FD_207224 | JGI IMG/M metagenome (GOLD analysis project Ga0307510, IMG submission 207224) | Populus trichocarpa ectomycorrhiza microbial communities from riparian zone in the Pacific Northwest, United States - 12_EM | ecosystem: Host-associated > Plants > Roots > Unclassified | place...
GAAAAGTTATTTGAAAAGCACCTGCAACCACACTGTAAAACACGGCTATCAGTCTATTCAGATATTGCACAGTTACTATCTACTAACATTCTGGAACAGAGAAATTCATGCATCAGGACACTGTCGGATCTGCAAAGCACGAGATGCTTCAATTAGAAAGGAGATTATTTATGGTAAAATCACAAAATTTGGAGAACTAATAAAGCTTTGTAATGACACAAAATTAAATATGGATCACAGAACAAAAATAAACACTCAAATAATCCAGGGGAAAGAGCAAATGCTTGCTAGAAAACACTAGTGATTTTTTTGTGTCACGTGCTAGTCAGGCAACAAAAAACTATTCTTAATTCATAGTGTTATCAAACCCAACCGACCCGTTAGATTAACTCAGTGATCTGTCAATTTAGCACTTAGCAGAGCTTGGTCAGTGAAAAAACTATCTATTTTTTTTTCTTTACCAAATAATGTTGTTTTTAAAGTTTTTTTTCCCTTAAATTTCATACTTATTAACAAGTTTTTTACTTGGATTTCACCTCAGGTAAACTAGGTCGTGGGTCAAACCAAGTTTTTAATTGAATCATCTAAATTTTTTGTTTAAATTAGACTGGTTTAGATCTTGAGTTGATCTGCCGAGCCGGTTAAAATTTTATAACTAGAGTTTAGAGTCGAGATTTGATCCATAAAATATTCGTTGAATACATAATTGTGTTAGAGAATAATATAAGTCATGTCTTGGAATCTTACCTAAAAGCTTAAGCTTTTGGGTTGAATTGATTTTTTAACATGGTATCAGAGTCTTGATAACTAAACGGTCACGAGTTCGAATGTCACTATCCCTATTTATTTGATAAAAATTAAGCACAAGGTAATTTATTATAAAAGAAATATTTTAAGACCTTACCTAATAATTTAAACTATTGAGTTTGGATGATTATTTGACAAACTAAAATTCTAATTTCTTTACTCTCCAAAAGAAATTTTTTTATCACACACAATTTCATAAACTATTCTTTATATCCTATTTAAATTCCTAACCCATCATAACTTTTCCAAAGCCTTACCATGAAAAATTAATCTCAAGACCAGTGTTGATAAACTTGGTTCAAGCTATGTTTTTTTTAAAAAAAAATGAGAGTTGATTAGATTAAATTAGGTGATCTAATTAAAATTTGATTTAATTTTTTTTTGTTTTAATACAATATTATTATTTTTTAATTATATTATTTTAAATTGATTTGAATTAAATCGTTGAATTCATAAAACAAGTCTCGATCAAAGTTATATAACGAGCCGAGTTATCCATGCATGAAAGTTAGCGTGAGTGAACTTTAACGGGTTTTTTTTCTTATTTATAAAAAGTCTACATGTATAGAAACCGATGATAGTTTAATAACTAAATTGAAACATCATTAAAAAAAAAGGACTAAATTGTAGCTACCTAAATTTCAAAACAGCAACAAAAGAAGCAGAGCCATTGAGAGAAGAAGAGAGCAATGGCTTCCATTCTCTTATCTTTAAACACACACACTCTCCTTCCTCTCCATACAAGAACAAGAACCACCAAAACCACTCTAAAAATCCTCCGCTTCTCCCACAAACTCCCCCCCTCTTCTCCCTTTTATTGCAACCATGAAACTAGACTTCACCTCCGCTGCCAAACCACCACTGGCACTCCTTCCGCTGCCGATTTCGCCGCCGCGGCCGGCCAAGACCGGCTTCGTAAGGTTCCCATTAAAAATATCAGGAATTTCTGCATAATAGCTCATATTGATCATGGGAAATCCACGTTAGCTGATAAGTTGCTGCAAATGACTGGTACTGTACAGAAGAGAGAAATGAAGGAGCAATTTTTGGATAATATGGATTTAGAGAGAGAACGAGGCATCACTATTAAGCTTCAGGTGTTTTTTTCAAAATTTCCGCATTAAATTTACGTTTTTTTATTGATATTTTTTAATGCTTGATTAATTTTTTTATTTAATTTATGTTTTTATTGATATTTTTCAATTAATTGATATTTTTTTGTGGTTTTGTGTTTGATAATGCGATATAGGCGGCAAGAATGCGGTATGTGTATGAAAATGAAGGGTATTGCTTGAATTTGATTGATACTCCTGGCCATGTTGATTTCTCTTATGAGGTATGTTTTAATGATGGATGGATATTTTATAATTTTATAATTTGTATTATCTCTGGTGGGTTCGAATCCTAGGAGATGCTGTGAGAAAGAAATTTCTTTTGGCGACCGGGGAGGGATTTAGTGTCAGTATGCAAAAGCTGGCTCGAGGATAGCTTTGTGGTTAAAAGAAAGTTAGATTGTTAGATATTTGGAAATTGTTTGCTAGAAAATGAAAATGTGTACGTGGGATGTGTTTTGAATTATTGTGTTGTTTGTGTTATTTATTTGTTGTAGGTATCTCGTTCTCTTGCTGCTTGTGAGGGTGCTCTGCTTGTTGTTGATGCTTCTCAGGTGAACTGCTTTTGTGCAATCTCTACTTTTTTTAATCTGAGCATATGATTTATTTTGCCTAGTAAAGGTTATAAATTTTCTGTTATTTTGATATGGTAGGTCTTAGTTTGAAGTTTTTCGATATAGAATCTGAAAGGAAAGCACTGTTTGCTGAATTGTTTACCTATTTGTTCAGATTTATTGTTTTTGCTCGTATTGCTGAGAATTGTCTATTATTGTTTAGGGGGTGGAAGCACAAACACTGGCTAATGTTTATTTGGCCTTGGAAAACAACCTAGAAATCATCCCTGTAAGTGGGTCATCATGTTATGTTTCACATATGAGTTTGTGTGCATACACACGTGTATCCCATCTGTGAGATTCTGTAAATATATATACTAGTATTCTCTGAATTGCTTTGAATGGTTAAATCTAATTGGTTTAAATGTAATTGATTAACATTGCAGGTTTTAAACAAAATAGATCTTCCGGGTGCAGAACCAGATCGTGTTTGCAAGGAGATTGAAGAGGTTGGTTCACCAAATGGAAGAACTCCATTTGTTTAATGGGTGTGTAATCCATATTGGTTCTAGTAGTTTGGAAACTATGTTAAGTACTTAGTGAATAATGTGACTTATCATATCATTAATTTAGCTTATTGATTAAAAAAGAAAAGAAAAGAAGACTCACTATAACAGCAAGTCTCTGCACCTTTTTCTGTGACAATAATCTGCACTGGAAGTCTGATTGTGAATTGAAAAATTCTTCCAGAGAAAAGGCAAGAAGGCCAACTTAATCCAAATCTGTATTTCTGTACACACACACACACACACACACACACAATCTGCACTGGAAGTCTGATTCACTGGAAGTCTGATTGTGAATTGAAAAATTCTTCCAGAGAAAAGGCAAGAAGGCCAACTTAATCCAAATCTGTATTTTTGTACACGCGTGCGCGCACATACACACACAATCTGCACTGGAAGTCTGATTCACTGGAAGTCTGATTGTGAATTGAAAAATTCTTCCAGAGAAAAGGCAAGAAGGCCAACTTAATCCAAATCTGTATTTCTGTGTGCGCGCGCCCACACTCTTTATCCATAGCTTACTGTGCTTGTGTTGAATCCTTGTTTGATCAATTAATTATTTTCATTTTATGTTTCAAGCTGAAAGACATGGATTTCTGTTTGCTAACAATTGCCTCAAAACTCACAGCTAAATGTCTCTCCATGTAGGTTATTGGTTTGGATTGTAGCAATGCAATACATTGCTCTGCAAAGGTTGGTTCATGACTATTTTCTTGATGCAACTCATGTTCTCCATTTCCTGCATGGTGGAAAAGGATATTTCTTCCTTATAAAGTAATCTTTGCTTGTGTTGCTATTTGTTCTACAGGAGGGAATAGGTATAACTGAAATTCTGAATGCAATCGTTGAGCGGGTACCCCCACCCCGTGATACTGCTGCAATGCCTTTGAGGGCCTTAATATTTGATAGGTACAGACTTTTCATCATCACTGGACCCATCAATATTTATGGACTCCTAGTAGAATGATACTAACAGTCTTTGTTTGTATAGTGTGTGTTTATTCATGCACCTGTTAGTATCTAACTTCCATCAAAGATAAATCTGTTGATTTAGATATTTTGACATCCAACATTATGACAATAACAAACCAGGTGGCGCATAGTTGAGATCAAATGAAACCTGAGCAGTGTGAACAAGAAAATTTATTTAAAGCGTTTTGTCATAAACATCCCTGGTTTAGCTGCTGAGATCTTTTTCCTCTTCCTCCTCTTCTTTTTAGAATATATTTTGATGGGAAGGGCAATGCTTTCCTTAGCCCATTTGCTTATCAACCAATTAAACTTCTACTGTACTGACATCTGTTTGTCCACATTGTGTTTATTTTACATTTGCCTCACCAACAGTAGAAATGACATTCTTTAGCCTGTATTGTAACCTTATAAATCCTTTTGCAGCTACTATGATCCATATCGTGGTGTTATTGTGTATTTTCGAGTCATAGATGGGAATATAAAGAAAGGCGACAGAATTTATTTTATGGCCAGTGAGAAGGTAAAGTAATCTTGTTAATCAATTCTTTTGCCCCAAATAAATTATTTACTTTCTTTCAACTGCAGACTCAGCAATGTACAGCTGACATGTGTTCAAAATAACTGTTACCAGATCAGCAAATTTAGACTGTCCCTGTTGTGTTCTTCAATTATGGCTGTGGTTGCATGGGTTTGTTAAAAGAATTTGCTAATAACCTTTAGAGATGCCAGCACTTCCATTAAATAAGGATCATGATTTTTCATTACAAATACACGAGTTATCTGTTATGTTGTCAAGATTTGAGCAATGAAGCTAAAACAAAACATTCAATGAGTTTATCAAGTGTAATGGCTGTTATGTTCCAATTGACTGTTATTGGCAAGACGCTGACTGTAAATGGGTGTAAACTAATGGAACTTGAAATAAAAAATGGGACTTCAAAACCTTTCAAGTGACTGTAATGTGGTGTAAAGAACTATTTTCTGAAACCAAGGTTCTGATAAATGCTTACATATTCTTGTAGTTTTCCTAATAAATCATTCTTAAAATGACAGGATTATTATGCTGATGAAATTGGAGTTTTATCTCCCAATCAGATGCAAGTGGAAGAATTGTATTCGGGTGAGGTAAAATTTCCTTTCTGAATGACGTTGATTAGAATGGGCTTTTGTGTTGCTTGCTTGGGTTGTTTTCTAGTGTCTAAAAACATGGTATTTGGAAGAAAATTGCAAAATGGATTGATGATTCTTTTGTATTTTGATCATATAAATGATTGTTGCCTAATCACTCAATGTTTTCTGTGTAAAAGACATCATTGTCCATATTATTCTTGTTTCTTGTATCTGCAAATCTGTTATCTCCAATCATCAGCAAGATTGCTTGTGAACTTAAACACAATCAAGGTTCGTAATTAAATACATTTTGTTATCAGGACTGCGATCTCTGTGTGTTTGTATTCATGCTCATGGAAACAGAACAAACCTTCATAAACGATGCATCTTTTAGTGGTTCTAACCTGTAAACCAATTGAAGAGTGGGGATCCTTGATGGTCATTGATATATCTTCACAATTGGACAAGCTAAGGGGTACTGTACTGGTTATCTTTCAGTGTTCAGCCAATTATAGTCTCCTCTCTTTTTCTCTGCCATCACTCATACTGATTTTTTTTTTCTTTTTTCTTACCCTTTTTAGACATAATGATGAAGCTCATTCTGTTTTCCATGTTCTGTCTCTCTCTGTGTGTGTGTGTGTGTGTGAGTGTGTTTCAAACATGTTTCTGTGAACTAATTTTGGAAAACTTTTTTTTCTTTATGTATCTTGTTACTCTAATGTAGTCTTTTTTAAGATTTAGGTGTATTTGTCTTTTAACTTGTAACTACTTTTCCCTCCTCATATTGTACTTATTCAGGTAGGCTACCTTTCTGCTTCTATCAGATCAGTAGCAGATGCCAGGGTGGGTGATACCATTACTCACTACAGTAGAAAGGCGGAACAATCATTGCCTGGATATGAGGAAGCCACCCCAATGGTGTTCTGCGGCCTATTCCCGGTTGATGCAGACCAGTACTGACATCTTTTTTGCTCTTGTTAAGTTTGCTACTTTGTGCACGTCTGTAGAATTTCTCATCTTCAACTCTCTCATTGACAGGTTTTCTGAGTTGCGTGATGCTTTGGAAAAACTGCAACTAAATGATGCTGCATTGAAGGTAAATTGTTTCTTACTAGTGATTATATAAAAAAGGGTGTCTTTAGATAAAGATCAAGGTGATTGGAAATAATTTGATTAGGTTATGACAGGTGATATGAATTTGGTTTGGCTACTGGATTGCTATGTATTTTTGGTAGCTAAGTTGCTTTCCATTATCTCCTTCGGTATCATGTAGCAATTGAGGACTGGATGGGCTTATTCATTTTTATTGTTCGTCCCATTTGTTGGGTTCTCTCCATTTCTTTTTTATGATTATTTTAGATAGTAGTGAACTTGAGTTGGAACATGACATTGTTTGGATTTGTGCAAATGGCTTTGGAGTAGATGTTGTGGAAGGTCATCTTCTGATTGCTTCTGAGATTTGAAATGGATGTTGTGGATGGTATTTGTTTTTCAATTGTCTTGTGAAATCCTGCATATGGATTTGTGGATTGTAGATGGGAGCAGTTCTTTTCTAGGATAGTGACACCTTGTGCGTTCTGGGTTTGTGAGGCAAGAGTTTCAGATCCTGTGAAGCAAAGGGGCGGGGGTAGTTGAGATAACAAATTGGGGTTGTGAAAAGCTTATTCACATGGTTTTTAGAATTTCAGTGTATGACTTTGGCACCTAGTTTTGTCTGCACCTGTTTTTTCTTCATGCCCTCCTCTCATTAGAGGTCTCTTGTACGCTTTTCCACATGTTAGAGCAGTACACCCTTTATAACCATTCATTTATTAGAGGAATTGCTTATCCTTGTTTTTGGTTAAATTTTCAGTTCGAGCCTGAAACATCAAATGCCATGGGTTTTGGCTTTAGGTGTGGATTCTTAGGTCTTCTCCACATGGAAATAGTTCAGGTTTGCCTTGCTACAACTTCTCAGCTATGCTGTCAATTTATGAAAATTTAGCATTGTCTTTGAACAATTTATCTTCTTACAGGAAAGGCTGGAGAGAGAATACAATCTAAGCCTAATTACTACTGCACCAAGTGTGGTATACAGAGTGCACTGCGTGGATGATGATATTGTAATTTCTGCTTGCTCCTGGATCCAGTAGCACTTAATAACTGATGTTGATACTCGATAGATATTTGCTGCCAATCAATGATTTTGCATAACTACATGTATTTATGGAGAGATGAATTTTGTCAACTTTCCCTTTATTGTGATCTTATTGTCCTCCTGGTTTAGTCTACAAGCAAACACAAACTGTAAACCCTAACATTGACCTGTAGATGATCTTAGGCTTATTCTATTAGATAATTTACAGAGCATATATGAACTCCTTTTTCTTTTTGATAAACCAGAAATTTTTAAAGTTTGTCAACCACAATTTTTATTTGACAATTAGGTGGTATCCTTGTACAAGCTAGCTTGCATGCACCAAGACTAAGCCCACCTGCCCTTCTGGTTAAAGGCACACCATTCTGCATGGGGACTAGGGGATTCATAAGAAATTACGTTATCGTGGTTTGGCCTTGGAGTGAACCCTGGTTGCCTAGGTGGGGGGCTGCCCACTTGCCAACTAAGCCAACCCTCAAGTTTACTGTCTGCTATGTTCCATGTAATCTTAAAGTCCCCTGCCATGATGAGGTTTTCCTCAACAGTTGCAGTATAATAACTGTGTCCTTTTTAGCAACCACCTTTTAACATGCCATAAATCGTGCAGTTGATGTTTCTTGTAATGCTTGATCTAGTTTATGCATTTCTTTATGGTTAGTTGTTTATTTTAATTGTGTTATAACAGCTTAATGTGTCTAAATTTTGTGTCATGCTATATCTTACATGCAAAATGTTCATTTTGGTGAAGGTTGAGTGCTCAAATCCATCTTTACTTCCTGAACCTGGGAAAAGGCGATCAGTTGAGGAGCCATTTGTAAAGGTCTTGTTGTACGCACTGATGTTTATTATTTCATGTTATGACATCTAGCTTACTCATCATGTTTTTAGGCTTGTAACAAAAGTTGTGTTTGCTTCTTTCAAGTACACAGATCGAACTGCTTACACCGAAAGACTACATTGGCACGCTTATGGAGCTGGCTCAAGAAAGGAGAGGAGAGTTTAAAGAAATGAAATATATCACTGAGAATAGAGCATCAATCACGTATGAATTACCCCTAGCTGAGGTGACATTTTTGCTTTACTTTTGTCCTGTACTAGCACTCCTCTTCAAAGTCTCATTTCACTGAATTATTCTCTCTTTACAGTCTAATTATTCATTCTTGTCTCTTAGTTTTCTGCATGTTAACTTGACAGATGGTAGGTGATTTTTTTGACCAGCTCAAGTCCAGAAGTAAGGGATATGCTAGCATGGAGTATACAGTTGTTGGGTAAATGTATATAATGCTTTGTGAGATGGGAAAAAAATGTCTATAGATATTCTTGTGTGCTCTTGCCTGGCAGTGGTTTGCATGTCTAAATACAAGCAGGGTAGCTTTTATTCTTATTGGCATCAACATACTTAAATTCTTTTGTCGGAAGTATTGTTGTTTTCGAAACAAATGCCATGTATCATTTCATTTTCATCTTTTACATGGCATGGATTTTTAACTTCCTTGTATGTATTCCTCCAAATTACCAAAGATGATTTACTCACAGCAATTTACATTTCGTTATAAAATTTGATCGATAGGTACAAGGAAAGTGATTTGATAAGGCTTGACATTCAAATCAACGGTGATCCTGTTGAACCATTAGCAACTATTGTGCACAAGGATAAGGTAATTTTCAAGACTCATCATTTGAGTCTTTAAAGTGTAGAGAAGTGTGTGTACATATCTGGAGGACTGGTGCATGTTTATTTGAAATTCAACACTGTACAGATGAAACTTAAGGAGTTGTTTAATGGATATTATGGTTAAATTTGGTAGGAACCTTCTGCGATTTGATGACAAAAATTTAACTGCTTCTGCTACCACAAGTGTGACACATGTAAGAATGAAGTATGGAATTTCAAAAAGAGAACAATTTTTTAGAAACGAGGATGACTAGGTTTACTAATGAACACAAATAGCTAATTCTTTAGACATTTACAGGCTTGTCCTGTGATATAATGCTTTTAGATGCTTCAATGGTCCAAGCAAATGAGCTAGCTACAAGTACTGTTGTTACTGTATATCCAGGAGAGAATGATGGAGGCGATCTCTAAAGGAACTGAATTCTCAGTTGCCTGCTTCTTCAAAAACATGGGGGATGCATTTGTATTGTGCCCTCCTGTTGTTTATGGTCCAAATGATGATGTGGAGAGGGAGTAATCGGTGATTGTGTGATTTTAAATAAATTTTCATTTCTATAACATATTATTAAGTTATGTGAGTTGTCTTATAAAAGAGAATTCTTGTGCACTTGATTGAAATCTTTTTCAATGCGGGGTTGATGAGTGGAATAGCGGGAGAAGAATAAGATGTCCAAGAATGAGAGATGATTTGAATGCCTTGAGGTCAAAATTGAGACATTGCCTAATATGTAAGGATAAACATGTAGCATGTAGAAAGTATATCCCCTTCTTTTTCTTTTTTCAATCTTAATTATGGCAATTTTGTGCTGGTTTCCTCTTTGGCATTTGATAGATAACTTCTGAAGAGTTAACATTTTGCTCATGTTTTCTTGGAGCCAAGTTCTTGATTTTTGTTACTTTATTTTTATGTAAACTGTAGCATCTCTATTAGTCAGTCTTTTATTGAAAGTCCTTATCATTGAATGATATGAAAAGGTCCTCATTCTAAAGTACCTATCCTGTGGAAGTTTTTATGTTGAGTTAAATGCTTTGTTGCCTGCCATATCTTATGTTGGATGAGCTCCTTTTCAGGCATATTCTGTTGGAAGGGCTTTGACCCAGAAGTTGAAGGAGCTAATACCACGGCAAATGTTCAAAGTACCCATTCAAGTGAGGATTCTTTCTCTTTCAATGAGTAATGCTACAGCAGTGCTACTCATTATAAAATAACCAATCTACAGTTGTTTTTTCTTTTTCCACCATAAATTTGCTTCACACTACTGATCAAATTGTACATGTATTTCTGATGCAAGAAATGCATTAAGAATATTTAATGGCCAACACAGTTAAATGTGCAAGATTTCGACTGCATGCTTCATGACTTCAATTTGAGCAAAACCACATGTCACCATGTTAGTGATGCCTGGTGTCATTAAATATGTTAGTTTTCATGTATCATGTTATTGTTTCTTTCTTCAAATCATGTTGTTGTCAACTAATTAGTTACTGTTAAACTCTGCTAACATTGGTTTTATATCTCATGCTTTCTATACTTTTGAAGCATCAACACATGAAAAGCTGGGTGTCTGCACGATAAGCTTGTTAAAAGTACTAAATGGAATGTCACGGATCCTATCTTCCCTAAAATCTCAAATGGTCCAATGAACCTTGGGCTAAGCTTTCCATTCCTTCCAAATCTCACAATTCCTTTGGCCGGTTGAGACCTTAGGAAAACTCAATAACTCACTTGGAACTCTAAGCTACAACGACATTTATCTGAATGACTTTTTTTTAGTCTACTTTTAGCTGTTTGCTGTTTGAAGCCATAACTCTGGTAACAATGGTTCTATTTCTCATGATTTCTATTTCTTGTTAAAACTTGATACTTAATTTTAATAAAATAGAATATGAATATAGAAAGAATTCATAATCATCCGGTTAGGATCGATCTAAACCAGCCCATTATGCATACGATTCAACATGCCAAGTAGTAAACAACTTATTAGAAACACAAGACAGTCAATCAGAAATGTCACCAAATCCCCTGCTCTTGGGGGATGCCCTCAGTGCCGAGGGACATGTACTAGGGTGTATGTGCGGCTTGTTCAGATTTCAGATTGTGGGTTGGGACAAAAGAAAGAATTTTTCCACTATCCGAGATCAGTACCGATGAATAGGATAGAATGGAAGACTCCCCTTCACTATTCTAATTGTTTCCCTCATTAATTAGTTTCTTTTCCTGTCAATAATATTTGAACTTATAACCTGTTACAGTGAGATCTAGGTAGAAATTTTAGGACTTGCATTGGTTCTTCCGTTAGTTTTCTTTTCCCCAACAATATTTTAACATCTGCTACATAATTCCAGAGACATAAATGCATGATAGTTTGGCATACTCAACACTATCCATTCTGATTCTCAAAGAAAAATAAAATAAAAAACATCATCCAGTATGGTACTTAACATCCTTTCGTTTCAGGCATGCATAGGTGCAAAAGTCATTGCTAGTGAATCTTTATCAGCAATTAGAAAGGATGTCCTGGCCAAATGCTATGGTGAGATCACACTCTGCTTCTTAGAACATTGTACACTCAACTACTAGTGAATTGATATGCATCATGAGACACACACAGCTTCCAGATGTTTGGTGCTTTTCTCCTTTCTCAATCATCTGGCATGGAATATCTACTTGTTTATGTTTTCCCCATACAGAACTCCTAAATTCCAGTGGGGTTTTGTTCCGCAAGGAAAGCTAGTAGATTGCTTACAAGTAACCAGTGCTCGATATTTACATTACAAGCATTTTTTCGCTTCTCTATCAATGCAGGTGGCGACATTTCAAGGAAGAAGAAATTGCTCAAGAAACAGGTACATCATAGTTTAATTTCTTAGGTTATAGCGTTGACGCTCTTCATTATATTATGGATAATGGTGTTTCATTACACACCAATATGAAGAACTAAAAACAGATCAAAATTGTCTGCCATTATAAGCCCCCTGAAAGTTAAACAAATTTTTCAGAAAATTGATTTAATTTTGCTGATAAATGTTGCTGTCCCTAATTATTTATGTACCATTTTTCTTACAGGCTGCAGGGAAGAAAAGAATGAAGGCCATTGGCAAGGTTGATGTACCTCAAGAAGCCTTCATGGCTGTGTTGAAACTTGAAAAGGAAGTATTGTAACTGCATTATAATCTCAATTGAAACAAATTATGAAGTTTCATTATTGATTAATTCAATAGTAAAAGATAAAATTAAAAAAAATCAATTAAAAAAATTTGAAGTCAATTAGCATAATTCAGGACTCGGATTATAAAACCGTGATAACTCTGTAGAGAAAAAAAATGAAGTCAATTTTTATTTAGCATGATGTTAAAGGATTGCATTGAAAAAAAATCAAACAAAAAATTAAGCTGGGTCAATTTAGGTTAAATTGTCAAATATAGGTCTGGAGATCGAGATAATTCTATAGAAAATAAATAAAAAATAAATTATAAAATATAATTTCTAATTAA
>Ga0307510_10008217_pt1 | contig 12427 bp, 11 predicted proteins | sample 12_EM_MG_FD_207224 | JGI IMG/M metagenome (GOLD analysis project Ga0307510, IMG submission 207224) | Populus trichocarpa ectomycorrhiza microbial communities from riparian zone in the Pacific Northwest, United States - 12_EM | ecosystem: Host-associated > Plants > Roots > Unclassified | place...
AGCCTAACTTGGTTTTCAATCCAAGACTTGTAGCTTCCACCCAGGACTCTTTGAGTCTCTTGCCTGAACATTCAAAGTCGCTTCAAAGCCTTGAAGCTCTCCCCCTCATCTCTATTATCTACCTCAGGAGTCGCCCTTATCATCGGGGACTTTACTCTTATACTGCGTAGCCAACCGGTACCGCGCTACTCACGTGACCCATTACCTCAGGAGGAGATCCCACTGAGCAATCCCAGTCGTCGCCAAACCAACCCACGCACGTCGCGTCTTTAAGGCCCTTGGACCTTAACACCACCCCTAGTCAAATCACGGTCATCACCCCCAGTCGTTTTAACATCATTCCTTCCCAAGGAACCAATGCCGCCCCTGGCAAAACAATTACCATCACGAACCCCACGAATTCCACCCATTCGCACCACCCTCTTATTTGAAAAACATGAAGAACTCGTTCGGGAAAAAGGACCAACTTGGAAGGAATCACAACCCTCTTCCAGTACAGGAAAACGACAAGAGTCACCACGACACATTACAATGCCACTCAAACATGAACGAAGTGAACCAGAAAAACCACGGAAAATGAGTCCTGAGGCATCACCCCCCAACTCACCTGAATGTGTCCCTACCTCTCTTTATCCTCTAACGACTACTGCTTCACCGTCACAACCCACCATAATGATAAACCCAGGAAGACTATCTTGTCAAGGCTCTCCTGTAACCTCAACCTTGTCAACCCCTTCTAGCTTCAGACTTGCCGATCTCTATAGGACCCCAGTCCAAACAATTATCGAGGTTGAAGACAAATTCATGGAGGAAGGAGAAACAACCAACTCAGACTTGTCAATGGAGGAAGGACAAATCGAAGACACAAGACAGTCCACACCAGACAGCATGGACATAGGGATACCTCGCATACCCTCCGACTGGTTGGAACCATCTCCACCTTAGGTCGTGTGGTAACGACCACTCTAGGAAGGGCGTCATGTTATGATCCTGGGCCCTACCACCAATTTTCCGCTATTTTCCACCGTTTATTTCTGTGCTCTTGGTCACTCGTTCCCCACTCGTTCCCTCACATGCCGCTCGGACCACCATCGAATCACCTGACAAGTCACCTGATGGATCACCTGACCATTCCGCAGTCAGATATCACATGCCATCACTCCGCAGTATCACCATTTAACCCATTATGGATTGCCAGCTCATTGCCACGTCATGATAGACCGCCAGCTCATGATGGAGCTATACTTAGAACTGCCAGCTCATGATGAACCTTACTATACATGACAGTATTATTCTGTGACTCCTGTGACCCGTTACTTCTCACTTGTATATAAGCGCCTGTACTTTTAGCAGTTAGGCCCTAAGCCTAACTTGGTTTTCAATCCAAGACTTGTAGCTTCCACCCAGGACTCTCAGAGTCAAACAGCCCGAACCCTCAGTCGCTTCAAACCCCTTTGAAGCTCTCCCCTTTACTTCTATCAGAACACTCAGGAGTCACCCTTATCATCAGGGACTTACTTGTTATACTGTGTAGCCAACCGGTACCGCGCTACTCACGTGATCATTGCCTCAGGAGGACAACCCACTGAGCAATCCCAGTCATTGCCAAACCAACCCACGCACGTCGCGTCTTTAAGGCCCTTGGACCTTAACACCACAACTTTGTGAATCTATTGCATAAGACCTCCCTTACCCGGAGTTGAAAGTCTTGTGTAGGAGGATCAAAGCGCCCTCATGGGTGTTGAAGTGGAAAGAGCGCATAAACCGAACTAAGGTGTGAAGTTTCCTGGATTCGTCGTCCTCGCGACCTTGGACGAATCCTTGAAACGAAGAGGCAGACAATAGGGCGAGAAGCCTGAGTCAGACAGCCTTGGGTCATACAGACACATTTACCCCTCCACGTGGAGAAGACCTTGGTTCACATACATCCACTATACCCATCTACCTATCCTCCTACCCACCCATCCAAAGATGTCATGACGACACTCGTAAACAATACAAAGACATATGCCGCGGTTGCTGCTATGAAAAGCGCACCCCATATCCAAGACCAGAAGGCCACTGGTAGACCAAAAGGCGTCACAGCTATAGGACGCTTGACCACTGGAGTCGGAGCAATCAAACCGACAACAGATCGGTCGTACCAGGGAACCACTGGATCATCAATGGGAGAAACAAAGGTGCAAAAGACGCAACCACAGGACGAAGCAAAGGCAAAGCTTCACAAAGCTCTATACAAGATCTTTGACGTCAAAGAACCGATGATCATGAAACAAAAGGACCCTATCAAGGTCAAAGCAATTTGCTATTCAGGCAGACGATATAGTGCTAGTCTAGTGACCCGACCAAATAAAATATCAATTACAAAATATGGAGGTCATAAGCGTGTACCACAGCCAGACAAACTTATAAGAAGCAAAGAATGCTTCCATTGCCATAAAAAGGGTCACTACGCTCATAACTGTCGAGTCAAGCGCCGAATCAATCATGATCGAAAAGAAGTGGCAGAAATTAGTGCCATCCGAAGCCATCCAGATACAGGAATTCTACCAATGGATCAACTTACCAAAAGGATCCAAGAGAACAAGAGCGCCAATAGCTTCGATGCTCTCAAGAAAGAAACCTTGGATCAGACATCCTCAGTACCTACCCCAAAACTATTGGACACAAAAAGAATCAAAGAACTTATAGCAGCACACAAACAAAAGAGCGTACCAACGCTATCGGACATAAAAGAAGTCCAGGAATTTGTCAAAAATAATGCCCATAAATTTGATGAGGCTACTCGCAAAGAAATCATAAAGCTATGCAAACCAAAGTCGAAGCCCTCTGCACAGCAGATGGGAGATGCACTCAAAGAACAAATCCAAACCATGGATGAAGACACAAAAATCAGAACGCTCAATAAGCTTATCCCAAAGAACGGATTCAGCATCCAGAAAATTGAAGCCCTTGCCAAGACCTTCAGACTAGACAGCGTCTTTGTCAACAAAAGTAACTCAGTACAAATTGAGTTTGTGGTCATCAGTTACAAAAGGGAAACAAAAGAAATTGGCCTCCTTGATACTGGAGCCACTGAGAACTTCATCGACTCAGAAACTGTCAAGAAACTCCGCCTAGGAATGAAGGAACTCCCTTACCAGCAACCTGTCTTTAATGTCGACGGAACACCCAACAGACAAGGAAAGATTAGCCACTACTGCGACCTCATGGTTAGCCAAGGAAATTTACGACGACAACTACGATTCTTTGTCACAAATTTAGGAAGAGACCGCTTCCTTTTTGGCTACCCCTGGTTCAAAGCATTCAAACCTGACATTGATTGGGAAGCAGGAACACTCAAAGGACCAAAAGTCAAAGTTGAAACCATCTGGAAAGTTACCTGGGACAAAGCGCAAGGCTACCTCAAGGAAAAGCGACAGAAACAAGAAGACAATGATCTCATCATGGAAACTCACGAAGCAATTATGGAAGAACTCAAAGACCAAAGCCAACCGAACATATGGATTGGAAGAACCACTATGGAAGTCAATAGGACCCACAACACCACAGAAATGGCCCACAAATACGCGGAAGAAAACAAGAAAGAAGAAATCACCTTGCCAGAAGAATTCAAACGACACACCCTCCTTTTCTCAGATGAAGAAGCCAAGAAATTCCCCCCATCACGTCCATGTGACCATAAAATCGAGCTTACAGCTGAAGCTCCAGCAAAATTCAATTGCAAAACCTACCCTATGAGCCTCAAAGACCAGGAGGCAGAAAATCAGTTCCTCGACGAAAACCTGGAGAAAGGATACATCGTCCCATCCGAATCACCCTACGGATTCAGCACCTTTATGGTCCCCAAGAAGGACAGCAAAGAAAAATGCTATATCATCGACTACCGCCCACTCAATGCGGTTACAAAGAAAGACGTCACCCCCCTTCCTAACCTCGCCCAATGTATTGAAGACCTCCAAGGAATGGAGCTATTCAGCAAATTTGACATACGATGGGGCTACAACAATATTTGCATATGCGAAGGGGATGAATGGAAAGCCGCCTTCAAAACCTGCCGCAGGCTATTCGAGCCCAAAGTTATGTTTTTCGGAATGAGCAACTTGCCACCGACATTCCAGAGGTTTATGAACCTCATGCTGGAAGAACTTTACGACCACTTCGAGAAGAAAGGAGTCCACAACATCAGGAAAATATTCCGAAGTTATATGGACGATTGTGGACTAGGAACAAAGCTCAAAGACAGTAAATTACACATCGAAATCCTCCACTTCGCCTTCGACCTCCTAGCCAAAAATGGACTACACCTCAAGCTCAGTAAATCAATCTTTATGAAGCCTACCATGGACTTCCTAGGAGTACGCCTCACCAAGGATGGTGCAACAGTTGACCCAGCCAAAATCGCCGGAATAGCAGACTGGCCAGAAAACATTACGACCCTCAAAGGAGCCCGCTCATTCATAGGAGTCTTGGGATACCACTGCATGTTTATCGCCGGATTTTCCTCCATCACAGCACCCATCACATGCCTCTTCAGAAAGGACGTCCCATTCGAATGGACACCAGACTGCATAGCTGCAGTCAGAGAACTCAAGAAGCGCATCACTAGCGCTCCAGTACTCATTCGCCCAGATCCCAGCAAACAATTTGAGCTGGAAGTCGACGCTTCACAAATAGCAACCGGAGCCATACTCTATCAAAGAGGACCACCTATCACATGACCTGATGGCACAGAAAAGCCAGGACCACGGCATCCCTGTGGTTTCCACTCCCAGAAATTCACCAGCACAGAGCAAAATTACCCCATCTACAACAGAGAATTCCTGGCCATTATGTGTGGCCTCAGGAATTGGGACTACCTCCTCAAGGGTACTGAGAAACCAGTACTCGTCTATACCGACCATGCAAACCTCCGCTACTATCGTGACCCCAGGAAAATTGGACCAAGAGTCGCCGGATACCTCCCTGAACAAGAACAATACAACATGATCCTAGAATACAAGCCAGGAGCTTCAAATCGAGCAGACGGACTCTCAAGACATGAAGACCATGATGATGGCAGCAACCCAGAAAATGAAGACGTCACTGTATGGCCCAGCAAATATTTCTGCAAACACCATACAAATATTCGAAGTACCTCCATGGACGGGAGTCACCCCGGAAACGGGCGGCCTGGTGGAGAAAATGAAAATATCCAAGTTATGGATTGGGACACGCTAGAAAGCAATCTGGACAGTAAAATCAAGCTGGCACAGTACCAAGACCAGAAGAAACTCAAGCAATAGACAGCAGCATTCAAACAAGTCACCCTAGCAGATGGAACCCACTATTACCATGGGAACGCACTAGTTGTTGTGGCAGACAATACCCTTAGGAGGGGAGTAACATCCCTTTTTCACAACCAATTAACTGCTGGCCACCCTGGAATTTCAAAAACACTCCAATTAATTTCGCTGTACTACTGGTGGCCCAACATGAAAGCCTTCATAACCGAGTACATCCGAGGATGCGCAACCTGTCAAATGAACAAAGTAAACACTCATCCTAGCCATCCCCCCTTATCGCCAATCACTCCAGTCGAAAATGCTCATCCTTTTGAGACTATTGCTATGGATTTCATCACAAAACTACCGCCCTCTGGAGGATACGATACCATCCTGACGATCACAGACACTGATTGTACCAAAGCCTCTATGTTCTTGCCCTGCAAAGAAGCTATTGACTCTGAAGGAGTCGCGCAACTATACCTGACACACGTCCTGCCTCACTACGGCCTACCTAAGAAGATAATCTCAGACTGAGATCCCCGGTTCACCTCACGCTTTGGAAAGGAGCTATGCCGCCTCCTAGACATCCGCCAAAATATCAGTACAGCCTACCACCCCCAGACAGATGGTGCAAGTGAACAAGCAAATCAATCTCTCAAGCAGTACCTCAGGATGTTCTGCGGAACACAGCAAAACAACTGGCACACCTGGCTACCTATAGCCCAGTATACGAAGAACTCATGGCCATCTGCCACTACAAAGAAAGCCCCATTCAACCTCCTCATTGGATATACTCCACGCATACATCAGCCCACCAGATCAACTGACATTCCCACTCTAGAGAAACGCCTTACCAATATCAAAGAAGCCAGAGAAGCCGCCCAAGAGGCCCAACAAAAAGTGCAAACAGCTGGATAAAGCAGAAACCAAGATACAGACCATTCGCAATTGGAGACAGAGTCTGGCTGGAAGGAACCAATCTAAACTTACCAGCAAACGTCACCCCGAAGTTATCACCAAGGCAATACGGACCCTTTCGGATAGTCACCATCATATCAAACGCCGCATTCAAAATAGAACTGCCAAGTCATTGGAAGATCCACAACGTCTTCCATGCGTCACTATTAACGCCCTATCGAGAAACAGAAGCACACGGCCCAAACTGGATAGAACCACCACCTGACATCATAGAAGGAGAACCAGAATGGGAGGTAGAGCAAATCCTCTAATCAAGATGCTTTGGGCGAACCAAAAAGAAGCAATACCTTGTCCATTGGAAAGGATACTCGCCCTCTCATGACTCATGGGTCGATGAATCAGACCTGAACGCTGCGGACCTTGTTACAGACTTCTACGCCAGTCATCCCGCAGCCATTCGCTCTTGCATAAAAGCCATGGAAACAGCAGAAGAACACTCCCTATCATGCCCCACCAACCAGATTACTCCCATCCCTCCAAGCAATCTTTCTTCTTCTTCTACTTGCTCTTCAGAGATCCCACTATCTTCCCCAACCCATACCAGTTCAAAGAGTTCATACCAGGAGCTAGAAAGCCAGGATCGCTACAAAGAGCCATCCATATCACCTTCAAACACTCCCTCCTTCACTCCAGCTTGTGCAAGGAACAGTACTGCCCCTACCACCGCCAATAGATGGCACAGCATCCGAACCTACCTAACCAAGGATTCCCCACGTCCACCATCTTCACCCTTGGAACGGATAATGGAATTATCCTCCTCAGAGTACACACGGAAGCCGATGACCTACACCTATTTGCCGCCTTTATCAGAAGAGACGACTTCACCGTCAGACTACACTGGACCAACTGGGAGCCAGGACAAGAAGAGACCGTCATCAATCACAATGGAATTGATGTCCCAGTTGACAGCGAAGAACCGATCATTAGCGCCTCAATCAGACATCAGCGCTACTACCACGCCAGACCCCCATTCCACTTCCAACCCCCCACAGAAACACACACAGAACCAGAGTCACCAGGACACCCACCCTTATATACAACCAACCCAGACACCCCATCAGAGGAACCAAGTCCTCTCAACCCCGCTGCCAGTACTACCGGACTTTATCCTGGAAGTGAACAACATGCAGAGACAGAAACAGAACCAAAAGAAGAAGATGAAGACAGCGACACTACCAGCCAATACACTGATGTAGGACTACTCCACCGAGACGTCCTCCTCGCCATCACTGAAGCAGAAAACACGGAACCTTAGAGTGGAACTCAAGAAAGAAATCCTCAAGTTAGTTGTCAAGGATTTCGTTGCTATGGACAACAAATGGAAGCGCAACTCAGGACGCTTCGAGACACGGACACTAGCCATCTACTTCAGGAAGCTCAACAAAGACACGGCTCTCTATCTACTCAGGATACACCCCCAGCTCTACTACACGACGACCAACCTGCTGAAAGGCAGAGGACTCACGCTACCCAACCCCAGTCAGGCTAAGTGGGCACGCCTCTCGCTTAGCCACCACAAGGAATTCAGGGCTCAGCTAGCCAAGGCACATAATCATGTGGAAATGATTCCCTTAGGAGGGGCCTCATGTTATGATCCACCCCAATTTTTCTCATCCTTGTTGGACCCCCTCCTCGTCACCCTATCCACGCCTAAGCAACCACTACCATTGAACCCATCCTCCCTACCAGACCTGCCACCATTACCACCTAGTGAACCATCCAAACCATTGTCACCCCTTGATCAGCCCCCAGTCGAGCCCCTCATCCCCGTCCCATGGAACATCCATCGTCGGGAATACTCCTCAATGGAGATGTACCAAGAGCCACCCCCAGTAGAGAACCCACTGGAAGATCCAGACAGTCCCATGGAGGATGCGCCGCCCTTAGAGCCGGAACCATTCATTCCATATGAACCTGATGTCCCTGGAGGCAACACGCACGCCTTGTCCCCAGAAGAGTCCCCCGTCATACCATGGCAAGAGTACCTTGCCCCGGATAATCCTGTGTCCCGCAAGCACTCCCTGTCACCCACAAGTCCCTCTTCAGCACCTTTACGCCAACGCACTAGTAGAGAAGGCAGTTACCACTCAATCACGCCTACTGCCTTGTCGCCCATAGCTGGCACCTCGCCCCAGAGTCAGGGTTACCAGTCAACCTCTTCCGGAGGTCCCGCAGACAGTCCCTCATCCACGCAGAGCTCCGCAGACAACGCGGATAGTGACATGGCCCTTAATTGGGTCACCATCAATATGGACTACCTTAAAGGGTAGTTGCTTACACTAGACGCCCATTAGACCAGAATGGGCATGCAGAGACCAGATCTCCTTGGATCAATCTCAAACCTTGTGGTCGTCATTGCATCATGATGACGCTTCTCTTCTTGGAATGACCCGCCACCATTGTTCGACCCTTAAGGATGGATTAGGCAACTTGTCACTTTATCATTCGCTCTCGCTCATTCTCTATTGTTCGACTCATACAGACCGCAGCACTTGTCCGCGGAGTACCATACGATACAGACAGCCCCCTCTTGACCAGAAGTACCTACCTTAGTGACCATGGCCCGTGCGCGGTCGTGCCTGTATATAAGCGCCCTGTATTTCGACAGTCAAGCCCTAAGCTTGACTTGATTCTCAATATCAACGTTCTTGAAAGCCTCCCTTGTGCCTCCCCTTTTACCCACTTCACTCTAAGTCATCTCTAGTAAAGCTAGAGACTCCTCTACTCCTTCAAGTACTCGCCACCAGTTCACTCTTAGTACAAGTCGTACTATCAAGGCCCGTTGAAGCCTTAACAGGTGGTGTACTGTGCCTCTTGGTAATGGCGGTAAGTGAGGACTCCTGCAAGGAGGTCCTTGGGGCAGTGCTTGGTGAGGATCCAGTCCATTACCTCACCACATTGTGCCTTGGAGTCTAGGACTTCTAGCTGTGAGGGGGTGAGTGTCGGGCATATGTAATCAACGGGTGTAGGATGTAAGCCTCTGAGGGTGATCGGATAGTTCTTGCCGAAGGTGCCAGCGATTTCGGGTTGTGCGATCATGAGATCATACTTGATCCAGGGGGCTACAATCTGTTCGCATGGCATGGCGGGATCTGGGATGAGTAAGCAGAAGTAATCAGGGGAACCAATGGTATTGAAGATCCATGGCTCGCCGGGGTTTTCTCCGCTGAGTTTGATGTTAGGTGGGCGCATGCTGTTACTGTGGATCGGAGATGGAGGTGGAGATGGCCAAGCGTCTAAGATGCCAATCTGTGGGTCTTCATCTTCATCTTTGGATGAAACGAGGGTGGTGGATGACAGAGTGGCTAGGCGCGGTGGCTGGGTGTTGTCCCATGTGTGCTGGGAAGGTGTCCAGTCTTCATAAGGGGGCGCCGACCAGTCGGTGTCAGCTAGTCGTTTCAATTGTAAGTACATCTGATGTAGATGTTGTGGTGCTCTCTTACTAGAATCATCTATGGCTTTGGTAAGCATTGACATGGCTTCTTCGCGGTTAATGCTCCATAGGCCGTCGGTGGGCGTGATATTAGTAAGGTTCTTTACCAGAGGGAGTTCGGCCTGCTGGTACTTGGGCTTTGGTTTGTTCTGATCGAATAGGTTGTCGATCGGTGGGAGAAGAGAGGGCGCTTCTTCTTCTCCTTCATCTAGATCTATCTTGAAGAGGAGAGAAGGAGGGGTGTACTCATCGCTGCTGTTAATATCCATGTCACTTGGGGATCCTGGTTCAGCGATGGTAGATGAGGGAGGTAGTGTCTTCTTTGCGGCGACGTCAGTGAGAGTGTGGAGTGCAGTGAACATGTTGGTTGGCTGTAAGAGTGGAGAGGAGTGGAGTAGAGTATACAGAGTGAACTGAGGACTTTGACGACTGAACTGAAGGTCTTTTATATCTTTAGAGCTCATACTTTTGCACTGAGATATTCTTCTAAGAGTTCAGGTGCGTGTATGTCCTTTGCATCTACCCATTGATTGTCAGCAGATGGATATCCTTTCCATCTTACTAAGTATTGCATCTTCTTGTTCTTGCCTGTGCATCGGGTATTGATAATCTCTTCTATTTCATATTCTTCTTCTCCATCAATAATCTTGGGAGGTGGTTGCGTGTATGTTTCTCCATAAGCTTCTGTTTCATTATACGGAATTAGAAGGTCTATGTGAAACACATTATGAATCTTCATTGATGATGGAAGTTCTATGCGATAAGCGACCGGTGATATTTGTTTTAGAACTTTAAATGGTCCATATCATCTTGGTGATAGCTTCCTTGAAGGTGTGTTGACTTGGAGATTACAAGAGTCTAACATTACTTTATTACCTGGAGATAACGTTCTCTTGGGTGTGTAATGTTTGATTTGTTTACTAAGTGATTGTTGTGCATCTGTTCGTGCTTTTTGTATCATTAATAATCATTGATGTGCACTAGGATTAGTGTCTTCTTTAATTGATAAGTTTGCAGACAGATTGATTCCTAAGATCAATTGATGTGGAGTGTATTTGGTATGTTTGTGCTTCCATGAGTTATGTGCAAATTCTGTGATTGGAAGTAGTGTACTCCAGTTATCTTGTCGTCCATTGACAAACTCTTTGAGATAGTTTTCTATCCATAAATTCATGCGTTCAGTTTGTCCATCTGTACGTGGGTGGAATGCTGAACTAATATTTTGTTGGATGTTTGTCACTTTGCAAATAGCTTTACTAAAGTTGCTTGTAAATCTTGGATCTTGATCTGATATGATTCTTTTAGGAATTCCAAACCAAGGGAATAGGTGTTGTAAGTATAGTTTTGCAATGCCTTGTCCATCTATGGTTTTATTACAGGGTATGAACTTTGCTGCTTTGGAACATCCTTGATCTACGATCGTAAGGATTGAATCATAGGTGTTTGAGGTTGGTAGATCGGTGATTAAATCCATTGAAACATATTGGAAGGGGCCTTGTTCTACAAATGTGTTTAGGTGATAAAGCGGTGCGCGTTTCATGTGCATCATGACTTTTGTTTCTTGACATGTTGCGCATCCTTTCACATAATCTTCTACAAATTTGCGTAATCATGGTCCTTCATAGTTTCGTTTGACTAAGTCGTATGTATTAGAAATGCCTGGATGACCACCGATGGGTGAGTCATGGATTTCTTGTAAGACTTTGCAACGTGTTTCAGGATTATCTTCTAGATAAACCTTATTAACTTTGATTTCTTTGCTGGTAAATAAGGTTTCGGGTAGGAGTGTAACACTTTTATTAGGATTTACTCCCTCTTCAAAGTCTTTTCTTCGACTAAGAAGGTCAGCAATAGTATTGCTTTTACCAGGAAAGTGTGTGATTTCAAAGTTGTAATCTTGTAGAAATTCATGCCATCTAGCTTGTCTAGGGCTGATCTTTTGCGGAGTCTTAAAATATTTAAGATTATTGTGATCGGTCCTGATGAGGAATTTCTTTTGTGCGCCTAAAAGAAGTTGGCAATTAGCCTTTAGGGCGTTAATGATTGCTAATAGTTTGCGATCATATATGTCATAATTCCATTCAGCTGGTAATAATGACTTGCTAAAGAAGGTGATGGGATGACATCCATCACTAAAATCTTGTGACACTGTTGCTCCAATTGCGTGTGCGGATGCGTCAGTATCTACTATGTAACGCTTTGTTGGATCTGGATTTCTAAGGACTGGATAGCTTGTAAATTTGCGTTTGAGCGTGTCAAATGCATTTTGTTGGTCATCTTCCCATTTCCATGCATGATTTTTCTTTGTAAGATCATGGAGGGGTCATGCCAATCTTGAGTAATCCTGTATGAAATCCTTGTAGTAATTTCCAAAACCGAGGAATGAGCGTAATTCTGAAACTGTAGTAGGAATGGGCCAATCAGTAAGACCTTTGACTTTGATTGGGTCCATCTTGACTTGTCCATTTCCTACAATGACACCTAAGTATTCGACTTCGCATCGATGGAAGTGACATTTCTCTGGTTTTAGGAATAGATCGTTGTCTTCTAAGCGTTTGAGGACTGTGGATACGATTTTGATATGTTCTTCAATGTCATCGCTGTCTGTGACAATGAGAATATCGTCCATGTAGATTATAACGTTGCCAGTTGCGACTAGATCATCAAATAATGCGTCCATCATTGTTTGAAATGTGGCTGGAGAGTTGGTTAGTCCGAAAAACATAACTAGACACTCGAATAATCCTCT
>Ga0307510_10008218_pt1 | contig 12427 bp, 10 predicted proteins | sample 12_EM_MG_FD_207224 | JGI IMG/M metagenome (GOLD analysis project Ga0307510, IMG submission 207224) | Populus trichocarpa ectomycorrhiza microbial communities from riparian zone in the Pacific Northwest, United States - 12_EM | ecosystem: Host-associated > Plants > Roots > Unclassified | place...
ATCGGCCACCTGAGCTTCGTTGGGGATCAGCCGCTCTCGCACAAACCGATCGAGTGTATCGAGAAATTGCTGGAGCGTATCTGGATCGAGGCTCATTTCTGAAGGGTTTCCTTGTGTTCCTCCAGCTCGTAATTCTTCGCTGGCGTGGATCTATCCCGCCAGCACTATCAAGGCATTAGCCCGTTGCGAACTGCGATAGGTGCATCAGGGACAGCATTCCGACCTGTCGCAAAATAGACAGTTGCGTCCGACATACGGTGCATCCAAAAAACTGGTCGTAAATCGGCGAACGGGCAGGAGGAAGTTCAATGGAACCGAACACGTATCCAAGGGTAGAACTCTTCATAGGCGGCCGGTGGATCGGACCTGACCAGCGCGAATCCAAACCAGTGATCAATCCTGCCACCGAAGACGAGATTGGCCGCATGCCGGCGGCGACACCTGAGGATATCGTTCTTGCCGCCACGACCGCGCAAAGCGCATTTCAGTCGTGGAAACACCGCTCGCCTTTGGATCGAAGCAACATTTTGCGCCGCTTCGCCGAGCTCCTTCGCACCAATGAGACAGCCATTTCCCGGCACATTACGCTTGATATGGGCAAACCGCTCGCCGAGGCCCTGGCCGAAGTCCGCGCGGCGGCGGATCATGTCGATTGGCACGCCGAAGAGGGCCGACGGATCTATGGCCGCATCATTCCGGGCCGCTTGCCCGGAGTGCAGCAACAGGTGATGCGGGAACCGGTGGGCGTCTGCCTTGCGATCGCGCCGTGGAATTTTCCGATCAGTCAGGCAATCCGCAAGGTTGCCGGCGCGCTTGCCGCCGGATGTACGCTCATCCTCAAGGGAGCGGCAGAAACACCATCTGGCGTCATGGCTATCGCACGCCTGCTGCAGGAGGCGGGGCTTCCCGACGGATCCCTGAACGTTTTGTGGGGTGACTCCGCCCTGATCTCGGAGACCCTGCTGGCAAGGCCAGAGGTTCAAAAGCTCAGCTTTACCGGATCGGTCCCGGTCGGAAAGCATCTTGCCGAATTGTGTGGTCGCTACATGAAGCGTAGTACGATGGAGCTTGGCGGGCATGCGCCTGTCCTCGTGTTTGATGACACGGACCCGGAAGCAGCGGCACGAGCGCTCGCGGGAAACAAGTTGCGCAATGCGGGCCAGGTTTGTATCGCGCCCACTCGCTTCTACATCCAGGATCGGGCCTACGATCGCTTCATGTCTGCGTTTACGGGCGCTTTTGAAGAGGTAAGGGTGGGTAACGGCCTCGATGATGACACTCGCATGGGACCGCTCTGCCATCCGGGTCGCGTTGCGGCCATGGAGGCGCTCGTCGCGGATGCCAGAGGCGGCGGCGCCAACGTCGCGACAGGCGGAATGAGAGCCGCCAACAAGGGTTACTTTTACGCCCCGACGATCGTCGAAACTCCAGACGACAAGATAGCTTTGATGCGGGATGAGCCCTTCGGGCCGATCGCTGTGGTCACGCGGTTCAATCACATTGATGACGGTCTCGCTCGTGCGAATTCTCTGCCTTTCGGCCTTGCCTCATACGTCTTTACCAATTCCCTCGAGCGGGCCGACAGAGCCGCTGTAGAATTGCAGGCCGGCATGGTCAGCATCAACCACTTCGGCCTGGCACTGCCGGAAACGCCATTTGGCGGAATTAAGGATAGTGGCTACGGCAGCGAGGGCGGCGTGGAGAGCTTCGACGGCTACCTCAACACCAAATTCGTCTCGCGTCGTTCCGCGCCACTCGCCTGAGAGGGTTTGTCATGCCGGTACATTTCGAGTGCACTGACGGCGTCGCGGTCGCGACGATCGACAATCCGCCCGTCAACGCGATCGACCGCCATGTTCGACAGGGGCTCCTGGACGCCATGGATCTCGCGCGGACAAACAAGGCCCGGCGAATGATTATCACCGGGCGGGGAGCGGTCTTCGTTGCTGGTGCAGATACGAGGGAATTCGACATTCCCCCTCAGCCGCCACACCTCAATGAGGTCCTCAATCATCTGGCGTCATTTCCCATACCTGTGATCAGCGCCATCAACGGCGCAGCTCTCGGCGGAGGCCTGGAGATTGCCCTTGCCTGCCGCTATCGCATTGCCGCCCCGCGGGCGAGCATGGGGCTGCCGGAAGTTACGCTTGGCATCGTGCCCGGGGCTGGTGGGACACAGCGACTTGCGCGTCTGATCGGCATCTCGAAGGCCGTCGATATGATCGGCTTCGGCAAAACCGTCGATGCGGATGAAGCAAGAGCGATGGGCCTTGTGGATGCGTTGAGCGACGATCCGCTTGCAACTGCGCGCTCGATGGACGAAGCCACCCTTAAACGGGCGGTTCCGACGGATCTCCGACCGCCGCCGGCAAGTGATGATGCCTCGGTCGCCGCCGCTATGGCATTGGCCGGCCGCCGTTCGCCAAGCCAGCACGCGCCCTCAAGGGCAATAAGGCTGGTCGCCGCATCGGCCACGCTTCCCATCACCGATGGACTCTCTCAGGAACGCGATACCTTTTTGGAGCTTCGCGGCTCCGATCAGGCTCGAGCGCTTCGTCACATCTTCTTCTCGGAGAGGGCCGCGCTCTCCCAAGCCAAGCAATTTCCACGGCCCAACAGGGACATTGCGACCGCTCTGGTCGTCGGCGGCGGCAACATGGGAGCCGCGATCGCCTACGCCTTGGCGACAAGCGGTATAGCGGTAACGGTGATCGAGACCAATGAAGAGGCCCGAACGAGGGCCGAGGCCAATGTCTCTCGTATCGTTGAACAGGGAGTTTCGCGCGGTCTTCTCACGGCGAAGGCGGCCGACGATATCAAAGCCAGGTTCGGATACAAGGTTGGATACGAGGCGGTCGCGCCAGTCGATCTTGCGATCGAGGCCGCGTTTGAAGACATGGAAGTCAAGCGCGCAATCTTCGACGCATTGGCCAAATCCCTGCCGGAGCATACGATACTCGCCACGAACACCTCCTATCTCGATGTGAACGAACTCGAGGAAGGAATCCCTGTTCCCGGTCGGTTTCTTGGGCTTCATTTCTTCAGCCCGGCCCACATCATGAAGCTCATTGAGATCGTACGCGGCGACAAGACATCGCCCGAGACACTTGGTACAGCCTTCGCGCTCGCGAAGACGCTGAAGAAAATACCGGTTCTCTCCGGTGTCTGCGACGGTTTTATCGGCAATCGCATCCTGTCGCGCTATCGACAGGCGGCCGACATCCTTCTGCTCGAGGGCGCTTCTCCCTCCCAAGTGGATGCGGCAATGCGCAACTTTGGAATGGCCATGGGACCCTACGAGGCGCAGGATTTGTCCGGGCTCGATATCGCCTATGCCAATCGCAAGCGCCAAGATCTTCGCAATCGGACAGACATACGCTACGTGCCGCTCGCAGATCGCCTCGTGGAAGAGAATGAGCGGCTTGGTCGAAAGTCAGGAGCCGGATGGTATGATTATCGCGATGGTAAACCGCTGCCGTCACCGATTGTCGACGCGCAGCTTTTACGTGCTTCACAAGAGGCCAATATAGAGCGCCGCTATATCCCGGAACACGAAATCACCCGGCGCATTCTGTCCGCCATGATTGCGGAGGCGACCGCGATACTTGACGAAGGCATTGCGCAGCGACCGCGCGATATCGACTTGGTGCTCGTCCATGGCTACGGCTTTCCGCGCTGGCGAGGCGGACTGATGCATTACGCCGACAGCCTCACCCCGACAGCAATTCTAAGCGACATTCAACGGCTCGCCGCCATAGATCCCCTGTCTTGGTCAGCGCCACCGCTCTTGGCACGGCTTGCACTCGATGGCCTCTCCTTCGATAGCCTCAACCAAGAGTGAATGGAAATTTGGCATTGTGGACGTATGCGTCCGCGGTCAAGTGTGGCGGAATCATTGCTTTGGCTTTGGGCAAGAATTTGCGGCACTTGGTGATCTGGGAATTTGCGCGTTGAATGACATGGTGTTGCGGTCCCACGTTGTCATCGCGGGATCGCCAAGATGTCGGTTCAAGCGGAGGATGGAAAGCAGCAACGCTTGCGACGCACTTCGCCTCTTTGGACGGCTAGGTCGATATGGCTCGTTCCACAGGGCGGTTGAACCCGAGAAATCATGGAGCGTTTCTGCGGATGCCTTGGCCGCTTAGGCGACTAGCCCGCAAGCATCGTCTTCGTTTGACAAAATTCGCGCATCCAAGCTGGTTGACCGTAAGCGCTGTCTCGCTGGCACCTTGACCTTCATACTTTATGCTGTTTCGAAGACTGCCGCCATGATCGGGGACGGCAGCCTCGCGCCAACAAGTGGTCATCCACAGCACTGTCTTCCGCTACATTTTTTCCGCCACCAGGTGATAGTTGCATGGAGGGGCGCGGGGCTGTGTGCTTCCACCTCCTCCGTCAACGTGACATTTCCTTTTTCAGGGCATCGATGAACAGTTGAGTGCGGAGCGGCAGAAGCCTGCGGCCGGGGATAATCGCCCATATCGGTATCTCCGCCTGCTGCCAGTCTCCTACCACACGGACCAGCGCGCCAGAACGCACGCATTCTGCCGCGAGATGATTGGCCAGCGGCGCGATCCCAGCGCCATTCACCGCCATATGCATCAGGATGCCGGGTGAGTTGGCAGTGACCCGCGCCTGCGGGCTTCCCTCCCAGGATTTATCGTCCGAGACCAGCCGAAGACGCATCGGTTCCCCAATGCGCTGTGTTAGATGCAGAATGTCATGTGAACTGAGATCGGCTGGAGTGTCCGGGACCCCACGTTTTTCCAGATAGCTCGGCGAAGCGTAAAGGCCCATATCGATAGTTCCGACACGACGGGCGGCCAGTGTGGCATCATCCTGAAGATCGCCGATCCGCACCGCCAGATCGAAATTCTCGGCAATCAGGTCGACCCGGCGTCTGGATACATCCACGTCCACCGAAATTTTCGGGTGTTGAGCCATGAAACGGGTGATCAGAGACCCCAGCATATCGCTTGTGAAATCGGTGGGCATCGAAAGTCTCAGGTGCCCGCTGGGCTCCGATGTGCGACCCTGGATCAGGTCGGCAGTCGCCTCAACCTCGGCAGCCACGTGTTCGGCGTGTACGAGAACCGTTGCGCCGAGGTCGGTCAATGTCAGCGTTCTTGTTGTCCGCTGAAGGAGCTTTTCCCCGAGCCGGTTTTCCAGCATCATGACGCGGCGGGAGATGGTCGAATGCGGGACACCAAGTTGCTCTCCGGCTTTTTTGAAGCTGCCTTGACGGACAACCGCTGCGAACATCATCAGGTCATTTGGATCGGGCCTGTCCACAGTTGCTGTCCTATTCTAAGCTAACGACCATCCCATTTATGGGATTTCAAAACCCATTTCTACGGCTTTATCTTATTTACAGGCTTGATAATTTCTCCTCATCGGCGGCGGGAAGCAGCCACCAAGCAAATGGAGAAAGTTCATGTTCAAGATTGTTCGCCGTAAATTTCTCGTCGGCGCACTGGCGCTGGCAACTGGCCTGTCGGCTGCAACTGTTGCCGCAGTTGCGCCAGCCTACGCACAGACCACTGGCACCGAGGCCCAGTCTGCCGCATCGCTCGCAGTCGTCATGGACTTCCTATCGAACACTGCCCCCGATAAGGTCGAAGCAGCCGCTAAGCGTCTGGTTGCCGAGGATGCGACCTACGTTTCGTTGAATTTCGACAATCCGGAACTGAAGAAGATCGAACCCTGGACAGGTACCGCCAAGGGGCCGTCTGCCTACAGCAGCACCTTCATGCGCGTCGCCAATTACTGGAAGATCGAAGATTTCAGCGTAACGGACAAGATCGCCTCGGGTGAAGACGTCGCTATCTTCGGCAAGTTCACCTACCGTTCGGTCGTGGTCGGCACCGTGTTCACGTCGCCATTCTCGATCCACGCTAAGGTCAAAAACGGCAAAATGACGTACTTCCAATTCATGGAAGATACCTACGCCTCGGCAAGCTCGTTCCGCCAGTCCGGTTCCTGGACTGTCCAGACCACCAAGGACTCCGTACCCTTCAAGGTCGGCGCTGAGTAACTGGTCTGAGCCAAATCTCAGTATCTTCGGAAGGCGCGAGCGGCCATAGTGCTGGCGACGACAGTAATGGCAGGCCCACAACCTTTCATGGTCATCGGTCTGCCGCTCGGGAGACAATCGATGGACCTTCACCTCACAGGCTTTCACCACGTAACCGCCATCACTGCAAATGCGGCCGAGAACGCACGCTTCTACACCCAGACACTCGGTATGCGGCTGGTCAAGAAGACCGTCAATCAGGACGATACGACCGCATACCATCTGTTTTATGCGGATGGCGCTGCTACGCCCGGCACCGATCTCACCTTCTTCGATTGGCCGGTCGGCCGCGAGCATCGTGGCACCCACAGCGTCGCCAGGACGGGGCTTCGGGTGACGGGACAGGAGACCCTGACCTATTGGAAGGCCCGATTCGGCGAGCTGCAGGTGATGTCCGGAGACGTCATTCAAATCGACGGTCGTGCATCGCTTGATTTCGAAGACGGCGAAGGCCAACGGTTCCGGCTGATCGACGATGGTGGACCTGCTCCCCAGACCCCCTGGGACCGTAGCCCGGTGCCTGCGGTACATCAGATCAAGGGCCTCGGCCCCATCATCATGAGCGCTCCCGACATCACGAACACCGAGTTGGTCCTGACCCGCGTGATGAACATGAAGGAAGTCCGTAAGTACGCCTCTCCCGACGGCAATGGCGACGTCCACGTATTCGAAATGGGCCAGGGCGGCCCGTCAGCCGAGCTTCATGTCGCCGTCCAGACCGGGCTGCCGACGGCGGGACAGGGAGCCGGAGCCGTGCATCACGTCGCATTCCGGACGCCGAACGAGGCTCAGTTGAAGGCATGGACGGAACGGCTCAAGTCTGTTCGACTACCGTCGTCGGGCGAAGTCGAGCGGTTTTATTTCCGCTCGCTGTATTTCCGCGAACCCAACGGAGTGCTCTTTGAGATCGCGACTGACGGACCGGGCTTTGCCGTGGACGAGCCAATGGAAACGCTCGGTGAAAGCCTGTCGCTTCCACCTTTCCTGGAGCACAAGCGGGTTCAGATCGAGGCGAAATTGAAGCCTTTAAATTGATCGAGTATCCCGCTGAGATAGCAGTCTTGAGGGTCGCAACGTTGATCGGTCGATGGCCGCTTCGGGCCAACAGAAGCCTTTGGGCCTATATTACCCTGCCGGGTAATTCCACGGTAAGAGACCTTCAATCCGGCGCTGCTTGTGGCAATTGACTATGGCGGTTAGGCAGCCTGTCGATTGAGAGCTATCAGCCGAATGGTTCGCGACGCTGTTGTTGCCAATCTCGATGCGCTAATCGGTCAGTTCGCCAAGACGCTAGGTGGTTGGCCTTCAGCCCCTGGCGTTCCGCCACTTCGTTCACCGTACGCCCGGACGCAAGCTTTCCGAAACGATCCTTGCCTTTACCTCGTCAGGCCATTGGCGAAGAGCCTCACATCGGCCCGCCGCGTCGTGAGAACCTCCAATGTTGTGTCCATGGAGAAACTCCTCGTCGTTCGTTCATGGGACGTCGATCACCGATTAGGCGACAACGGACAACGTGGGGGTAGAACACCGGTTACGGTTGACCTGCTTGCCTATGCGGTGATTGAACCAACCTTGAAACCGAGAGGCCGGGGGCGGCATGCCGCCCCCGGCCTCATCTGGCGGTATGCCAAATTGCTACTTGTGCAAGTCGATCAGGATCTTGAGCTGAGTTCCAGCCGGATCGAGAAGGGCGTCGAAACCGTCCTTCACAGCATTGTCGAGCGAGACAGTCTTGGTGACAACCTTATGAGCGGGTATCAGGCCGGACGCAATGAGCCGCATCACGCGCGGCCACAACTGACCCGGATAGGCCCAGGATCCACGAAGATCGATGTCCTTATATACGACGGTGAACCAGTTGATCGGCGCCTCGCCCTGGTGCAGGCCGACCTGGACGACCACCCCCTGCTTGCGCACGGCATCGACGCAGGTTTGAAGCGCATGAGTATTGCCGACGCACTCGAGCGCAACATCGCATCCGACATTTCCCTCGGTCGCCGCCCGCAGGACATCGCCGACGTTTTCATTTCTCGGGTTGATCGTCACGACTTCAGGAAGAATTGTTTTCGCAATCTCCAAACGCGTCTGATTGATGTCTGACAGGAAAAGCTGCGCGGCGCCGGCTGCCCGAGCCGACAGCAGCGTGAGCAGCCCAATCGGTCCCGCGCCCGTGACGAGTACGGCATCTCCCGGCTTGATGCCGCCTCGGTCGCACGCATAAACGGCGACGGCAGTTGGCTCAACAAGCGCTGCGTCCTCGTCTGTCAGTGCCTCCGGTACTTTATAGACGTTATAGCCCTTCAGAAGCGTGGCCTGCGCCATGCCGCCACCGATCCAACTGAGCCCAGCAAGAGCCATGCTATCGGATAGCTGGAAGTTGCCGCGATCGGTGTAGTAGTCGCCGCCACGGGGCGTGATGAACGGCTGGACGGAGACCCGGTCACCTTCGCGGACATGTTTGACGTCCTTCCCGATCTTCTTGACGACCCCTCCGAACTCGTGGCCGAGCACCTGGGGACTTTTCGCGCCCGTGATCGGGTGCGGCTCGGTTGGGACAAATATTGGACCATAGGCATATTCGTGCAGGTCTGTTCCGCATATGCCGGTGAAGCGGTTTTCGATGACCACCTCGTTCGCTGCGGGGTTCGTGGGATCTTCAATATCCTCGATCAGCAGCTTTTTGGCCGCGTGAAAGCGCAAAGCCCTCATCTCAACTCCTCCTCCGAAAAACAATCTTGCGAAAGCGACAAGGTGTCCGGCGCGGGTGAGACAATCACATCGCGAGCCTGGCACCTGCCTCCGCTACTCCTTGATAGGACCTTCGTAGGCTGCCCTGCCACTGTCTCTTGTGAGACAGCGACGCACCATGCCGCTGGTTCATCTGGTCCAGTATTCAGCGCCTAACCTTCTGATAAATTTGAACATGCTGAAGCGAGGTGGCGGTCTTTCCCCTCGATGCGGCCCACATCGCGCTGGAGGAGGAGCCCTCATGATGGCAGTCACAGTTAGTCCGGAATCCGTCACGGACCTTTTCCGAGCAAGTATGCGCATAATGGCTGCCAGCGTCTCGCTGATCACAACAAGAGACCGTGCGGGCGCCTTTCACGGCATGGCTGTAACGAGTGCCACGTCTCTCTGCATGAGCCCGCCATCCATGCTTGTCGCGGTCAATCGCTCTGCGTCGATTCATCCGATCATCTCCGATACCGGAAAGTTCTGCCTCAATCTGATGGGTGAATCGCATTTCGAGTTGCTGGAATGCTTTTCCCGAAGCGAGCTGCGGGATCGTCGCTTCGCACAAGAACATTGGCATGAGGGACCCGACGGACTGCCGATACTCCGCGGTGCGTTGGCGTCGCAAGTCTGCACCGTAGAAGCTGCCCAAGACTACGGCACCCACACAATCTTCATCGGCAAAGTTGACCACGTTCTTTTGCCAGCAGCGACAGAGGAACGGGTTGCTCCATTGCTCTGGATGAATGGCTCGCGAACATCGCTTGCCAACGGCCAATCTACAAAATCCTGATTTCCACTGAACGCCCAGATGGGCTTCGCAAACCTGAGGGAGGTTATATTGAAACTCGGAACATTCGCCATGCCGCTCCATCCAGCCAGTCGCCCGCTGGTTGATATCATCAAGGAGAATACCGACAAGATCATACTTGCCGATCAGTTGGGCTTCGATGAGGCTTGGATCGGTGAACATATCTCCTGTGTGACGGAGCCGATCTCCTCGCCGATGATGTTCCTGGCCTCTCTCATTTCGCAGACCAAAAACATCAAGTTCGCGACGGGCGTTATTGCTCTGCCCAACCACCATCCGGCGCTAGTCGCGGCGGAAGCCGCACAATTCGATCACATGTCGAAGGGTCGGTTTATTTTTGGCGTCGGCCCAGGTGGTCTTGCTTCCGACATGGAGCTCTTCGGCAATCTGGACGGCGATATCCGCAACGAACGCATGGCGGAGTCGATCTCAACCATCCTGAAAATCTGGTCCCAGGATCCTCCCTACGACATCCCTGGAAAGCATTGGCCAATCAAGCTGACCGAGATGATCATTCCGGAACTCGGCGTGGGGTTCATGGGCAAGCCCTATCAAAAGCCGCATCCGCCAATCGCGCTATCATCGATGTCCCCCGGAAGCGGAAGCGTCGCCTATGCAGCCAAGAAGGGCTGGATACCGGTTACGGCAAACTTCGCCCCGGAAAGCACCGTCATCAGCCATTGGCAGAAATACGTCGAGGGCTGCCAGGCCGCTGGTCGTGAACCGACGGGCAAGGATTGGACGGTTGCCCGCAATGTCGTGATCGGCGAAAGCGACGCACAGGCTGAGGATTGGTTGCTCGACCCCAAGGGTTCGAACATCTTCTACTTCGACTATCTCTGGGAAGTCCTCAAGCGCGCCGACTATACAATCGTCGCCAAGCCGGACATCAATATGAAGGATGAGGACGTCACGGTCGAAGCCATCGTGAAGGCCAGTGTCATCTACGGGTCTCCAAAGACCGTTGCGGAGAAGATCATCAGCCTGCGTGAACGTTCCGGTCCGTTCGGCACGTTGCTGATGGCGGGCCTGGACGGAAGTGGCAACAATCTCGAACGCGAGCGCTTGAGCATGCAGCGTCTGGCCAAGGACGTCTTGCCGATCGTAAACGCGGCCTGAACGCTCTACCAGGCACCAATCAAGGGAGAATTCCAATGCAACTCGATTGGGAGGTTTCTCCGGTCATCTCGATGAGGACTCCGCGCGCAAGGGCGGGGTCTTCGATGGTTGAGGAGGCGATCGAGGTTGTAGCGGCGGGCGGTATGGTTATCGTGGTCGATGATGACGACCGAGAAAATGAGGGCGACCTCATCGCTTCCGCCGCAACGATCACGCACGAGATGATTGCCTTCATGGTCAATCATTCGACAGGCATCTTATGCGCGGCGATGGACCAGGAAAGGGCGGATGCGCTTGCCTTGCCGCCAATGGTATCGAGGAATGACGATCCCCAAGCAACTGCCTTTACCGTCACATGCGACGCGAAGCATTGCGGAACGGGCGTCTCGGCCAAAGACCGTGCAATCACCTTGCATGCGCTGGCAACGGATGGATTGGATCCCGGCTTGTTGCGCAGGCCAGGGCACATTTTTCCGCTTCGCGCGCGACAAGGCGGCGTCCTGACCAGACAGGGTCACACGGAGGCCGCTTACGATCTCGTTCGCCTTGCAGGTCACGTGCCGGTAGGCGTCCTTTGCGAGTTGGTGAATTCGGATGGAACGATGATGTGCGGAGAACAGATTGATCAATTCTCAAGGCGTTTTGGTCTGCTGAAAATCTCGGTAGCGGATCTTATCGCCTGGCGACATTCCAAACGCGATCATTGACCGAAATATCGACGTCTCAGTAACGACTGTCTCAAATGAGACAGTCGTTCTCGCGGCATCGGTCTCACAATCGACATTGGGCGGCGTAGAGCGATTTAATATAACAGGTGATGCCGGACTTAACCGGAGTTGGAAAATGGGCGATGAGACTTCTCATTTCCGTGATGACGATGCAGAATTCTCCAGGAAGCTTCGCCGGGGCATGCGTGCAACTGCGATGTGCGTATCACTGCTGACGACGCGCGACGAGCACGGCCGGTACTACGGGTTGGCGGTGACGAACCCTTCGCAACTGTCAGCGACACCCCCTTCGATGGTTGTCGCCGTCGACCGGCACGCCTCACCGTGTTCCGCTATCAACATAAGCAGTCTCTACTGCCTCAATCATGTCTCGAGCGGCGATCTCGACCGTCTTGATCGCTTTGATCGGAATGATTTTCTCGAAGCCAACCATGAAATGGACGCTTGGAGGATAGGCCTCTTCGGGCTGCCCTATCTGGAAACGGCAGCAACAAGTTACTTCTGCAGGGTCATCGGAGCGCATGACTATGGAGACCAGACGATCTTCGTGGGACGTATCGAAGGGGTCAGATTGAACCAAGATATCGACCCTGCCCATGCAGATCCGCTGATCTGGATGAACGGCGGGCCTGTTCGACTGGCTGGAAGAGAGATGCTATAAGAAGGGCAAAGGACGAAGGCCCCTCAATATTTGCTTTGGGAGGAGCAACATGTTGGAATATGATTTCCGAGGAAGCGACTATTTTTCGCGTGAGGCCGTTGTCGATGAAATTGCGCGATTGCGCACGTCTCGCGGCTATGAATTAGGCCGGCCCCTGCCGGGCGTCGTTGCTGACTCCTGGAAGCGTTGCCTGGCCGACTACAATCTTGCACCGGATCATGTTCCGCGGGCGGAAGTTCTGACTCATGGAGAGTTCAGAAACCTCGAACAGGATTACGAAGATCTGCTTGCCGTTGCCGAGC
>Ga0307510_10008219_pt1 | contig 12427 bp, 6 predicted proteins | sample 12_EM_MG_FD_207224 | JGI IMG/M metagenome (GOLD analysis project Ga0307510, IMG submission 207224) | Populus trichocarpa ectomycorrhiza microbial communities from riparian zone in the Pacific Northwest, United States - 12_EM | ecosystem: Host-associated > Plants > Roots > Unclassified | place...
TTTATTTTCTCCCCAAAGTAAATTGATGCGGGACAAAAAATTAATTAAGAGAAGTAAACAAAGAAAAGAAAAGAAAAGCTAAGAATTAGAAGAAAAAGACTGGAGCTGAAAAAAATAAAAAAAGAAAGAAAAATCAGTTCAATTCATCATCAAACAAAATAAATATCGTCGGTAATTCTGTTGGTAAAAACAGCATGTTATTATTATTTTTATTTTGTTTTAATTATTTTTTTTCTCATTGTAATTCCCTCAGTAAATACTGAGGGAATATTTCTGTCGGTAAAATTCCTTGGTAATTTACCAATGAAAATATTCCCTCGATATTTCCGTTTGTATTTATCAATTTTTTGGTAACAAGACTGATATTCAAAATAAAAAACATCAAACCTAAGAATAAAAATCCAAATAAAATAAATTAGATCTCAATCTGAATAATGATTTAGACTACTCTCCATCATTTATAATTATACATGTGTATGATGAACCGTGTCATGGATCTGCTATCCTCGCCATAAATTTTTTAGCTTCAACCTTGGTTATGGTAATGCAATCCACGAATAATATGTTCCATCAACTAAGCTCTTATTCACCATCAGTTCCTTCAAGTAGCCTAATTCCATTGAGACATGCGCTTCTCTCGTGTCCCACTTTAATTCCATGTTTCCTTCCCATTTTGTTTATGATTTTTCAAAAATATAATTATTTTTATTATGAATAAATTAAGACACTCATGTTCTTAATTGAAAGCATGACATTTTTCTGGTAAGTCTCTTATTTTCTTCATTTAAAATATAATTTTTTTAGGAAATACGGAAGCTAGTTTCTTTCCAAAATAATAGCTTTTTATCAAAAGGTTGCTTTCTCTTCGTAGCACAAGCTAATCCAATCTTGAGCTTTGTCATGGGTTAAATTATTTTTTTTATATAAAAAATAATATTTAAGTATCACACGCATGTTTTAAGAAGAGAAGAAAAATATGTGACTTGGATTTGGATCTAATAAGTTGGCTTTATTTTAATTGGACGAGAAAAATAAAAAAGAATAATAGATAAATCAAATTTAAAAATAAAAGATTAGAATAATCTAGGGAAAAAATACTTTTTCAAAAGGAAACAAACGATGTATCTTAATTAACATTAAATACAAAAAAAAAAAACATAAAAGATCAATACTAGTCAACCCGAGTTAGCATGACAAACATGTAACCTCGATAATTAGAGTTAAGCCAACCAGAATATCTTGCCGAACTTGTGACCTATATCATGATATTAGAATAACTCAATTATAAAGGTAAAGACAATTATAAAGCTCTTTAAAAAAAAAAAAACATCAACTCGTGCTGATTTTTTAAACTCGTGACTTAAGTAATTAGACTCGAAGTACCTTATCTGAAAAAATCATGAAGTTCAATTTTCAATCAATCAAATATTAAATGATAAAATTAAAAAAAATAGAAATTACAAGTACAAGGATCAAAATTGAAATATAAAATAAATTTTATATTTGATTGAAGTGTGAAATTGAAAAGAAAAATCAATTTAACAAAAGAATGAGGATCATAATTGACATAAAAAATGAAATTTTGATTAAAGAGTGAATTGAAAAGAAAAATAACTTAATTTTTTAAAAAAGTGGTAAAAATAATATACTATAAATTTGAATTGACAAATGAAATTGAAAACAAATAAAACTTTACAAAACGGGTAATAAAAAATAGAAATCAAAACAACCAAATTGAAAAATATAATACCATAAATTTAGATTGATGGATGAAATTAAAAACCAACAAAACTTTTACAAAAAGGCCAAGCTGTCATTTTATATCAAATTGAAAATCAAAAAAATAAGAACCAAATTGAAAAAAATAATATATGTCAAATTGAAATTGATGGAAGAAATTGAAAACAAATAAAAATTTGAGAAAATAACAAAAAAATCAAAATCAAAATCAAAAGAATAAAGACTGAATTTGAAACATCAAGTACAAAGAGAAATAAACTGTCATTTTAGAGGGAGGAAAGAGAGAAAAAAAAATTCCACGGCAACAAATCAACTACCTAACACCTACACACGTTGCCCTGAAAAAGATATTTTTGTCCACCATGGGATGCTGCATACGTTGCCTAAAGTGCATGGGTGCCTCCCACACACACACACCTAACTTTTATTTTTCATATTTAGTCAAATTCTAAATTGTTTATGAGCTGATATAGTAATAACAAAAAGACCTTCATGAAAAGATAAAAAAATCTCTTGACACTAGTTTTAATTTTTTGAATTCTGGTCATTTCATTGTACTTTTAAATTTTTTATATTTTTTATATTCGTCAAAATATAAAATTTTCTCTTATCTTATATGATAATAATAAAAAAAATCATTTTAAAAATACCACATTGCCCATTGAATCCAATTTTATTTTATTTTTTGTTTTTAAAAATATTTTGATGGTTTTATTAATTTAATAATGACTCATGTTTCATATAAAAAGTCTTAAGTTTTGTAGTGTGAATGAGACCAATATCATTATACTATTTTAATTAATAGTGTTTTCGAATCTTAAGCTACAATATTTTTTTCATTGCCTACTAGTTTTTGTTAATATCATATAAATTTTTTATTAACATGGAAACGTAATCCTACCAATATAATAATGGCATTCCAATATATTATTACTACTCACACGTTCAGGTTTGGCAAAATAAATTTTTTATATCAACACCATGGTAGACTTTTCATGACCTCGCAAGCAAATGGGGTCGGCCACCTAAAAGTAGATGAAAATGGGCTTCTCAATGCCAAAGTCCATTTGAGAAAGGAGGAAGAGATGATGCCAAAATCTGCGAAAAGATAGATAAGAGCTTGCTGGAGTGAAGTGTCCCATTCCCAGTCAAATGCTTGCAGACAGACAGAAACAAACTCCCTTTTCATCCAGGTTTGGTTTCATTCATCTAATCTTATAGAAGTTTTTTTTTTTTTTTATAACTCCATTTTGAAATTATAAATTTCGGATTTTGCAGTTAATTAACTATTTGGAGTTTAGGGAACAGCAAAAATATCAAGGTAATCTCTTCTATCTATAAATTGCTCTATTGAAACATTTTTTCTTCTTAAAAAAGACAAAGAATTACGTCCCTGTCATTGCTGGTTTGAAATGGTAGATAGGAGCATGACTTTTTCAAGACAGAGTAAATTATGTGGAAACTGGAAAGATCTTGTGATGATATCTATGAATATTCCGATGCTGCAAATCATACCCTAAATTTTAATCCCTTTTTATATTTTGCAATATGGTGGTGTATAACTAACTACAAATGAGAATTTGCAGTACTCAATTCCTGTAGTGCAGGTGAAGTATTCTTGCCTTTCTTGGATTTATTTATGTTGACTTTTTGGAAAATCACATCTTAGTTTAATGTTTCTTGACTTTTGGGAAATCACATCTTAATTTACTGTGTTTTTCCTCTTATTAAACCATCAAGTTGTGGCGTAGGGTGGTGTTGCTGACGCTTGGTTTGTTGAACCCAACCCTGGTTTCAAATAATTTCTTAATGTATCCGAAACATGTTTTTTTATATCAATTTGTGGGATGAAACTTTTAAAATTTATGAAAGAATTTGCTGAGCGGTCAATTTTTCTCTCCATAATAGTCGTCAGCATTTTGGCAATCATAGCGTGCAGATTCAAAAAGGTTTTGTGTCTATAGTTTGCAGTCGGTTCTTCTTTCTTTTCATTTCCTATCTACTGGGTTTCGTGGTGAAAGTAGCATGACTGGGTCCAGAAGCATGCGCTTGTGGGAAATTAAAATCTTGCTTCCTGATAAAAAAGAAGGACGCCTGACTTGGGAACCAAAACCATTTCAGCTCAATAATGCATAGTTTACTGAGCATTTCTCCACTCTTTCCCCATCCTTCAGGCCTTTTTAGTTTCGACAGAGTTTTGCAACAGAGAAAGGGGGCTTATGGAATTTGATTTTACTAATCTGTTGGGTGTGGAAACCCACCCGTAACGGGATGTTCTCTAGCTGCTTGATATTTCCATTTCTTGTCTTTGGATTCATGATATGGATGTGTTCATCGGATGACAGTTCATGCACAAGCAGTGGAGAAGAATTTCCTTGCTTTTCCCTTTCTTTCTTAAAGGCTTTATGTTATTTCATTACCACTGCTGAATAATGCTTGGAAAAGTTTTTACTGTTCCTGTTATAATGACGATGATGATGATCAAGATTGACATTTTTACTATCATCATGCCAATATGTTGATAAATATTAAGTTTTCCATGGTAAGTTATGCTGCTGAAATTACACCTGTAAAGTCAAGCGTCAACTTTAAGGGAAGCAAGGTGGAGAGAGTAATAAATACACTATTTTGCTAGACCCTCCGGAAGATATGCTTAAAGCACACCTCAAGAGAAGATGGGCGAACGGAGAATGTGAAGTCACTTTGCATCCAGTGCTATTGAAAATTAAACCATATATTCGTCTGACCAATATACACGATGGTTGGCAATGGGCAATTTTTAATTGACAACACTTTGCACCTATTGTTAGCGACTGGCTGAGAAACATTAAAAAATAGCAAGTCTTAACTATTGAGATTCTTTTTGCTACTAAGAAAAAGGAAATGTATTAGAATTCTAGAGGGTATTTGGCAAGATCAGCAATGGCAACCTTGCAACCAACGCCAAGCCCCCAGCACATCATAATATTACGAGTGGAGAGTGGGGTTGGGGGGCATGGGAAAGAAGTAGAGAATAAAAAAAGAAAAAGAAGAAGACAACTCAATTGAGAGGGGAGAGACGATGGAAATTGTGGAGTTGGAAGACATGATAAGCTCTGAAACAACATGAGATGATTATGGAGTTTTTGAACGCTAAAGCTTACACGATTTGTGGCCAGTGGTCATCAATCAATCATCATCCAAGAAAAAGTCCACCGCAGCCAGCACCACCAAAAGTAAACGCCATTTGAGATTCATATATCTAATGATACAGCCTTTTATTTATTTATTTATATTTTATATCATGTAGTTGCCACTAAAATATCAAATGACCTAACGTCACGCCCGCACTCTCTTCATTTCTGTCTCTCTCTCTTTAGGTCAATGAGGGGTTCGATTGCAATCTCACATCTTTGTAAGCCTACAAGTTCTCCTAGATAGAATGGATAATCATGTACTTGGCCATCTCTTCTTCCATCATCTCCTCCACCCCCATCCCCCCACCTTCTCCTCCTCCTCCTTATGTCTTTTTCTTGTTCCACTATTTTGGTCCCTTAAACTTGAATGATGGTGAAGATAATGGTCAAGAAAGACAGCTTTTCTACTCTGTCTGGCTTGACATATCAAATCATTATTATTCAAAGACCAACGCCCCCTTCCTCCTCTTCCTTGGTCATGGTCTTATTTCTTCTTTTAATAGCATCGCTACTGTCTCCTTGCCATGCTGCTACTGTCTGCAATCAAGATGATCACGACTCTCTCTTGTCCTTCTCCTCCTATTTATCATCTCCTTTGAATTGGGATCGCTCCACTGATTGCTGCCTCTGGGAAGGAGTTGATTGCAATGAAACTGCAGATGGCCGAGTAACCAGTCTCTCTCTACCTTTTAGAGACCTTACTGGCACCCTATCCCCATATCTTGCCAATCTCACAAGCCTTACTCACCTCAATCTATCACATAATCGCCTGCATGGTCCTCTACCAGTTGGATTCTTTTCCTCTCTCAGCGGCCTCCAGGTCCTTGATCTCAGCTACAACCGTCTCGATGGTGAATTACCATCCGTTGATACCAATAACCTTCCTATCAAGATAGTAGACTTGTCTAGCAACCACTTCGATGGGGAATTAAGTCACTCCAACTCATTTCTCCGGGCAGCCTGGAATTTGACAAGACTTAATGTCAGCAATAACAGCTTCACAGGCCAAATTCCTTCCAACGTCTGCCAAATTTCTCCTGTTTCCATAACCCTCCTTGACTTCTCCAGCAATGATTTCAGCGGGAACCTTACTCCAGAACTAGGGGAATGTTCCAAACTTGAGATATTCCGCGCTGGTTTCAATAATCTCTCGGGGATGATTCCCGATGATCTGTACAAAGCAACATCACTTGTACATTTCTCGTTACCTGTTAACTACCTCTCTGGTCCAGTCAGTGATGCCGTGGTCAATCTCACTAATCTTAAGGTTCTCGAGCTGTACTCCAATAAATTTTCCGGCAGGATACCAAGGGACATAGGCAAGCTCTCCAAGTTGGAACAGTTGCTGCTTCACATTAACAGTCTCGCAGGTCCTCTGCCTCCATCTCTGATGAACTGCACCCATCTAGTAAAATTGAATCTGCGAGTCAATTTCTTGGCAGGAAATCTCTCTGACCTCGATTTCTCCACACTCCCCAAGCTTACCACCCTCGATCTTGGTAACAACAACTTTGCAGGTATCTTTCCCACAAGCCTCTACTCATGCACATCACTAGTTGCAGTTAGACTTGCCAGTAATCAGATAGAGGGGCAGATCTCACCTGACATAACAGCTCTAAAATCTCTGTCTTTTCTCTCAATTTCCGCCAACAACTTAACTAACATTACTGGGGCTATCCGAATTCTGATGGGTTGCAAGAGCCTCACTGCTCTCATCCTCTCCAATAATACTATGAGTGAAGGTATACTAGACGATGGAAATACATTAGATTCAACTGGATTCCAAAATCTCCAGGTTTTGGCCTTAGGTCGTTGCAAACTCTCTGGTCAAGTGCCTTCCTGGCTAGCCAGCATCACGAGCCTACAGGTCATAGATCTGTCTTACAATCAAATCAGGGGTTCAATTCCTCGTTGGCTGGGTGATCTGTCAAGCCTTTTCTACTTGGACTTGTCCAATAACCTTCTTTCAGGAGGATTTCCTCTGGAACTCGCAGGATTGCGAGCACTAACATCGCAAGAGGCTGTTAAACGAGTGGAAAGAAGTTATCTAGAGTTGCCCGTGTTTGTCAAGCCCACAAATGCTACCAATTTGCAGTACAATCAGCTCTCTAGCCTGCCACCAGCTATATACCTTAAAAACAACCACCTCAGTGGCAACATCCCTGTACAGATTGGCCAACTGAAGTTCCTTCATGTGCTGGATCTCAGTGATAACAGATTCTTCGGGAACATTCCTGATCAGTTATCGAACCTCACTAACTTGGAGAAATTGGATCTCTCAGGAAATGACTTATCCGGAGAAATCCCCACTTCACTCTCAGGTCTGCATTTCCTGTCTTTGTTCAATGTTGCCAATAATGAACTTCAAGGACCTATACCATCGGGAGGTCAGTTTGATACTTTCCCCAGTTCCAGCTTTGTAGGGAATCCAGGGTTGTGTGGTCAGGTTTTGCAGCGATCTTGCTCCAGTTCACCAGGAACCAACCATTCTTCGGCTCCTCATAAAAGCGCAAACATAAAACTCGTCATTGGACTTGTTGTTGGTATTTGTTTTGGCACCGGTTTATTTATTGCTGTGCTAGCACTGTGGATATTGTCCAAGAGAAGGATCATTCCTGGAGGGGACACCGACAACACTGAGTTGGATACAATTTCCATCAACTCTGGATTTCCTCTCGAGGGTGACAAGGATGCCAGTTTAGTTGTATTGTTCCCAAGTAATACTTATGAGATCAAGGATCTAACCATATCTGAACTCTTGAAATCCACTGACAATTTTAATCAAGCAAATATTGTCGGTTGTGGGGGTTTTGGTCTGGTGTATAAAGCAACATTAGGAGATGGGAGCAAACTGGCTGTCAAGAAACTCTCCGGAGACTTGGGTCTGATGGAAAGAGAATTCAGAGCAGAGGTGGAGGCTCTTTCCACAGCTCAACATGAAAACCTGGTTTCCCTGCAAGGCTATTGTGTGCACGAGGGATGTCGCCTGCTTATATATTCCTTCATGGAAAATGGGAGTTTGGATTACTGGTTGCATGAGAAGACTGATGGTGCATCCAACCTGGATTGGCCCACGAGGCTCAAGATTGCACGGGGCGCAGGTTCTGGTCTGGCTTACATGCACCAGATATGTGAGCCTCATATTGTGCATCGTGACATCAAATCTAGCAACATCCTCCTTGATGAGAAGTTCGAAGCACATGTAGCAGATTTTGGATTGTCCCGGTTGATTCTTCCTTACCAGACTCATGTTACAACCGAACTTGTTGGAACTCTGGGTTATATTCCTCCGGAGTATGGGCAAGCATGGGTAGCTACTTTGAGAGGAGATATATACAGTTTTGGAGTTGTTATGCTTGAACTGCTGACTGGGAAGAGGCCTGTGGAGGTATCCAAGCCAAAGATGTCAAGAGAATTGGTTGGCTGGGTGCAGCAAATGAGAAATGAGGGTAAACAAAATGAAGTCTTTGATCCTCTCCTGAGAGGAAAGGGTTTTGATGACGAGATGCTGCAAGTACTAGATGTGGCCTGCATGTGTGTTAGCCAGAATCCTTTCAAGAGACCAACCATCAAGGAAGTTGTTGATTGGCTCAAGAATGTTGGCTCGCACAGAGATGAAAACAAGGGTTAGTGGAAAATGGTCTTCAACACATATTAAACAGACATGTATACCTGCACAAAATATGAGGGTTTTTTTTGTTAATTGTTTTCGAATGTAAATGGATAATTTTCCTATCATATGGTATATAGACGAACAGAAAAAGAAATTACAATTTATAATCAGTTATTAACGGAGGAATCTATAAGTTGAGTTAAAGATATAGTAGTCTTATGACTGTAACTTCATCTCCAATACATGCAACCTATCACCTAGAAGCACATAAAACAGCAGCTTCTTGCCTAAAACATTAACAACTCCTCATGGTCATCTCCGATACATTCATTAACTGTATCACTGCATTTTTTATAACTGAACCAATCTAGATTCACTATTCATTTACCTTTTAGTTGCAGCAGACCATAGTCATTTAAATAATATTGTCAGTATTTTTTTTTTGGTGCAATAATGGATTATATTAAGAAAGACCAAGGCCACTAGAGGACCACTCCAATAACACCAGCTAAAAAAAATATAAAGCATGCCTGGAGGAGGATTAGTCCAGTGCACGAATTGCTAAGATCAGGAGGAACCCATCTTGTCAATATTCGTAGAGAAGGTAAAGTGTTGATGTTCAAGAATGAAGTTATGTAAACATGAATATATATATAATTACACTAGAAGACCTATAACTTTTAGTTGGTAGTTGGTACAACATCCTGAAGGTTGAAGAAAAAAATGAGTATATTTTGCGGGATACAATTGCGAATGAAGAGGAATTATAAGATGATAAAGATGCCTTTCGTTTAACGAATCACAACATTGCAAGTTAAATGGGTCTTGAGTAAGCAGATTAAAAAATTCTTATCAATCAAAGCAAATCGCAAATCGAAGTAATAGCACCATCAAAACACCTAGAGCCATCTCTTTCCATCAAAAAGTAAACTAAAAAACTGATAGAAGTTATTGCAGTCCTCAAAATGCTCTTCTAAATTGCCAGTTCATGCCTTTAGAAGTTCCATTTGAACAATGTAGGCCATCCAATATTCAACTTCTCTTCAAAGCAGCCATTAAAAGGAATGGTAATTAAATAACTAAACTACAAGATGAGATTCTCCATTGTCTTTAGCAAACAAGATAAGATTCTCTATAGTCTTTAGCTAGGCAGATGTTTATCTCTTCGGGCATAATGATGCATAAAGCACTAATCACTTACTTTTAGCCAAATTCGAGCATTTGGTTAAAAAGTAACAAGCTAAGAAGGCCAACAGAACCCAAATATCAAAGAAAAAGAATTGAGTGGTTAGGGATGACGCGTCAATCACTAAGAGAGGAAGAGAAAAGGGAAAGCATAATAACTTACTTTAATGAACCAAACTTTAGCATCTGGAAGTTGAAATTGCTGATTCTGCCTTTGTCAACTACTAGGTCATTTTTGCAAAGTAGGCATTAAAACAAACAGCTAGCCTGCAAAGGACACACTAACCAGCCATGAGCATAAATTGATATAAAAGTTTGCTAGAGAGAGAGATTATCTTGAAGTTCAGTGCTGTGCTTGAGAGCAGAGAAAAAGAAAGAAAAAAAGGTGTCGATTGGACACTGATGAAAATGATGCGTTCAGGCAATAATGAGAGAACAAGTTCCGTCTGTCTTCGATAGAAGAAGAAGTAGAACAGGAGCATTGCTGCTGCTGCTGCTGTTGCCTACTAAATATATGATCTGTTGCAACTTTGAGAGGCAAAAAGTAAAACAAGTACTCCTGCTACTAATGGATCCTCCATATAGCATGTAGTGTTGTAATGTCAAAAGTAAAATGCTTGGCAATGGCAATGACAGCCATCTCCAATTCAATCCCATGTTTCCATTTTGGGTTTTGTACGAAACCCACTTTAGAGAACTTGTATGTGGTTGAATGACGTGTTTTTGAGATTCTTAGCGAGAATGAAGCCATCAGTGGTGATGAAGATAGCTCAAGTGTTTGGGAAGCGAAGCTATGGAGGGTGGCCAGAGGAGGAATATGTTCCACCATATTGACAAGTGTCAATGGTGCTATCTGCCCTTAAAAAACAGGCATAAAAAAAGTTCAGTGTGGTTTTACTAATGCGCTGCTTACTGCTAAAAAACCAGACGAGGTATGTCTTATGATCATCACTCACCAGGCTTACAGATTGAAATTGAAACTGGAACTGTACCCAGAGTATGTGCTCATGTACATAGTTATTTTCCACATGCTATACAGTATTTCAAATTTGGCCGCTGATGTGTATTTGGAAAATTGGATTTTTTTTTTTATATGCACATACATGGCTTTTTGGTTAGAAAAAAATATATCTTTCTGCAATGTTAGTATGTTTCAACTTACAAACTCTTTTGACAGCCTTTCAAGTCCTCTTGGCTTCTCATGCTAGGTCAAATTCAAAAAAAAAATAAAAAATTTAACGGTAACTAAGAGAGATTCTATATAATAGGATTGTTATGAAGTAGAAAAGATAGTCATCATCCCATATAGTTTATCTAACATATGATGTAAAACTACCATGATTTAGGACCGAAACTTGATAACGAGACTGAATCCTTATTTTTATAATACAAGTGTTGGATTCAAAAAAATAATAATAAAAAATAAGCATAAGCCTACTAAAAAATTTATATCGATTAAAATGGACTAAAAACCCACTATTCACTCTCAATAAATCTATATCGATCCGGCCCAAATTAGGTTGCTGTGTTAAAAAACAAATCCTAGAAATAAGAGTGCAAACCATAAATTTATCACATGTCCACATGAATATGAACATAAAAAATTCACATTTTTGAATGTCAAGAGAAATAATAATACAAAGGTAAGGTCATTAATATAGAATAATAATAAAAAATTATTCATTTATTCTAGATGAACTTTTAAAAAAAATAGTTTTTAATAACATAAATCACATTAAAATCATAAAACAACTTCTCAAACCCAACATTAATAATATTTCTCGACCATCTACACATCATTAATCAAACCAAATTATCATAGAATAACATATACATTAGCATGATTTTACTTCCACTAATCACTTGACAAAACCCAATCAACACTAACAACTTCCAATCTCATCATCAATAGTATTTCTCAAGCATCCATAACAGTATAACACATCGTCACCTAATAGAAATCATCCTAAATAATATTCTAAAAAAATTAAATATTTTTACAAACCCTATAGATATAAGATCCAAAAACTCACAAGCAAATTTTAATGCAATCTCAGAAAGTTAAAAAATAAGATTTGAAATAGAAAACGTGATATAATGATTTACTTGAACCGAGATACCAAAACTACTGAAATTCAAATCCCTACCTAATGATTAGCAAATCATAAACTAGAAATATAAGAAAAACATCATAAAAATAGTTGTTATTTTATATAAGTCAATTTTAGTTCTTTCAAGAACAAAAAAATATAAGTTTTCCTCACACACACAAATTTTATTATGAAATCAAAGTCAAACTTAAATACAAGCTAAATAACACTATTTATAATAGGTAAAAAAAACATCCTAAATAATTATGAAAAAACAATAAGAGATTTCTAAATAAAATAGAAAAAAAAAATCTTAAATCAACTAGAAAACTAATACAAATTTTGCACAATAGTTTCTAAACTTTATTGTAAAGCCTTTGTGATGTTCAATTGACCTTAAATTTTAAACCAATATAAAAAAAAAACCTTTGAAAACTAGTAAAATTTCAGCACTATCTAATGGTTGAATTGAAAATTATGATTATTAGCGTAAAATTATATATTAAAAAAAATCAATCTAAAACCAACTTAAATTTCATTGAATAATAAGGATTGTTACTACCGACTTTCCTCTTAATTTTCTAGTACATAGAAGATGAAAACTTTTAAAATTCTGCCAAAAT
>Ga0307510_10008220_pt1 | contig 12427 bp, 5 predicted proteins | sample 12_EM_MG_FD_207224 | JGI IMG/M metagenome (GOLD analysis project Ga0307510, IMG submission 207224) | Populus trichocarpa ectomycorrhiza microbial communities from riparian zone in the Pacific Northwest, United States - 12_EM | ecosystem: Host-associated > Plants > Roots > Unclassified | place...
GTGACTTGTTGGAATAAAAAAATACATGTTTCAGAAGCAAAAAATGTTCATTTCTAGGGTTTGGCAGTGATTGGGCATGTCTTGGTTTTTCCTGGGTTTATGGGCAATGTTCTTCGTGTTCTTAGGAAGAACATTGCCTTAGCCCCTTGATTTGGAATATTTTTTTATCAATTTCTTTGCCGAAAACTCTTCCTTTAAGCATGATTAATTAATAATTTAGTGTTTATTTTCATCATTAACATGATTTTAATTGTTTTAATCCTAGGGTTTGGGTTTAGAATCTAAACATATTATGACAAAATCGTGATGTTTAAGAGATAATCGAAATGAATGGATGCTAAATTTTTTATTCTTGCGTGATTTTCAACAGTATGTGCATTTGTTCTGATCAAATCTGGTCTTTTTTGGAATCCATGTTGCTGGGTTCATGTTCGGTGTTCTTAATATTATAGGTGTTATTTATCTTTTTTGTGTATTCGATCCATTTTGTTTAAGAATATTTGAAGTTCGATGTTTTTTAGGTGTTTAATCTTTTTTTTTTTTGCTTTACTTTTATTTATGGGTTGTTTTAGGGTCAAATCAGGATTCTTGGTTTAGTTTATGGTCGAATTAAAAATTTTGTGTCAACCCGGTCAGGTCGAGCCAGTCGAATTGGGTCTAAGGTTTAAGACACTGTTTGGTTAAAGGTTTTTTTTTTTTTTTAAGGGTGTGTTTGACAAACACCTCTTAGGCCTATTTTTGATAGTTTTATTATAAAGAAAAATGAGTTTTTACCAAACAAAGTCTAAATAAATAAATATATTTTTTATTGCAAATGGCTAAAAATCCTAAAATTATTAAAGCATTTAAAAAAACAATCTAAAATACTTTGGGATGTTTTTAAAAAATATATTTCATAGATTTTACAACAATTTAAAAAAAAAAGTTGCATGTCAACATAATATATGCCAGGTGTGTATAACATGAAAAAAAAAAAAAAAGCATCATCAACGGAACGTGTTAACCGTAGGAAACATCACTTCTGAGTATAATTGTTTCACTATTATTGTATAAATTAACATCATTAGCTGCGTGTCCGTACTAGGTAATGTTTGAAGTTGATATAGTAATTGTTTTTAAAAATATTATTTTATATGAAAATATATTAAAGTAATATCTTTTTTATTTTTAAAATTTATTTTTAATACCTATATTTCAAAATAATTTAAAAAAATTAATTTAAAAAAAAAACATGACATAACCGCGTAAACAAACATACACTAAGTGTTTAGAGCAACTAGCTTTTATTTTGTTTATTAAATGTTTTTCATTTTAAAAAATATTAAATTAATTTTTTAAGGTATTTTTAATGTCAAAAATATTAAAAAATATTTTAATATATTTTCAATTCAAAAATATTTTTTTTAAAAAAAAAACTATATACCATATTACTAAATACACTAAAAAACGATTATAGCAAAGAGGATAGGACAAGCAAATTAACTAAAATATAAACAAAGGATTTTTTATTTTGTTTTGTAAAATTCTTTAATATAAATAAAGGCAAAATGAAGCCCCAAGGACCACAATATACAAGACGAAAAAGGATGACAATCCCAAGTACACAAGTGGGAAAAAGAATGACAACCCAATATATTTCTTTCATAAATAAAAGTTCAATAATGATTATTATTATTTTTACTAAAATATTTAAAAATAATAAAAAATAAACCTAACTCAAAGACGGGGTTTTGCTGGTTTCTTGAATTATTTATTTTCTGTCACAACTAATGACCAAATTACAAACAAGCCCCACATGATTTTTCTTTTTCTTTTTCTTTTTCCGAATGATCACATGAGCCCATATGTCCAATAATCTTGATCCAAAACCGTTCTTGGGCACTGATTGAGAAAAGGATCAAACATGGTTGCTTGCTTCCTGCCACTGTCCACATCACTGATTAGCAAATCCCAACTACTCAAGTCATCATCCCACAAGCCAATGTCGACATTGTTGAGAGGCCACTCAAAATCTGGCAATAGCAACTCATCAAGGATATTGTTTGAACCATACGAAGAAGATGATGATGATGATGATGCTGATGTTAATGAAGAGGTTGAGGTTGATGAAGGAGAAGGTCCACCAGGGACTAACATTTCATGGGGTTCAATTAGTGGAACTTCATCTGTGCAAAAACCATTCATTCGCTCCATTGTGTCATATGTGCTACCAATGTTATTCTCTTCATCTTGAGTTCTAGCTGATTGTAATGATGTCTCAGGTTCATTATTTTGGCCCAGTTCAGATATGTCATTGGTGGAGCTAGACTGTCGTCCAGCTTGCTGCTCTAGTTCCTGTATACTATTCTGCACTTGAACTTCTTGCTGTGGTGGTGGTGGTGGAGGAGGTGTTTCAATAGCAGAGAGTGGCTTGTGAGTGAGAGGATCAATTCCCATCTTCCTTAGCTTCTTCTTGATATGAGTATTCCAATGGTTCTTGATTTCATTATCAGTTCTTCCTGGTAGATGTGATGCAATCTTAGACCATCTGTTAAGCAGCAAAAAAACAAGTATTAGACTTGATCAAAACGATTAAATGAAGTTAGATCTACACAATTAAGAACAAAAGGTTCAGAAAAGGTAAAGTGTGGAAAAATAGTAGTAGTAAGCTCTATGATGATGATTAGGGACCACTTCAAAGCATAGTGATTTCTTATGGCCACCAAACACCAACTGTTAATGGTCCATTTCAAAGAAGTAAGCGCGTAGCTTGAGTAATAATTACATAAGAACATCATGCTTCTTGAAATTGAGACCAATTTTTATAAAAAGTAGTGAAGTGAATAGTACTCGTGGCTGACAAAATCCCCATTAACAGCCTGCATATATAGTCTGACAATTCCATGGATGCAAGTACTGCACTGAATAATGAAATGGAACAGAGTCCAAAATCTTGACAGTTTTGCAGTCCAAGAAGATCACTGCAGTTGAATATTAATCCTGGCTTATGGGAATATTATTATTTGAAGTAAATAATGGGAAAATCTTCTTAGCTTGGAGTTGGTCCAAAGCTTTCATGGAAAGTATTGTTATTAGACAAACTTTACCAGAAAAAAAGTAATTAAAAAAGCCTAATGCTGAAGAATGATCAAATTTAGCTTGAGCAGGAGATCAGATCATGCTGAGGGAAAGAGGGATTGTAACTGAAGAGTTGCTGAAGACTGAAAGAGATAGACAACCTGTTGCCAAGTTGAGCATGAAGATCAATGACCATTTTCTCTTCATATTCTGATAAAAGACCTCTCTTCAAATCTGGCCTGAGATAGTTTGTCCATCTCAGCCTGCAACTCTTCCCACACCTTAACAATCCTGCAATGACAACAACCATATAGCGATGGTAAGTTAACGAAAAATATTTTTAACCGTTCATTTTCCTTTCATTAAGGATAAAAAGCCATCAAGATACAAGTCTTTCAAAACTCAAGAAACCACGGCAGCCACTCTCCCTTCCTCTACCAAGAGAAAAGAAGAGAGAGCAGCAAGAACTAAAGATATTCAAGTATAGGAATGATGGGGAGAGACCTGCAAGCTTAGGAACAGCTCTCCAGCAACATTGGCCATTAGCGAGGATGAAGTTAATGAGTTTCTTATCCTCATCAGAGGTCCAAGGGCCTTTCTTCAATCCAACTTTGTCACAACACGGTTGCCTTCCCATCTTTCACAAGATCACAAACACCAAAATGTAGAAAACTAATTTAAGATCTCAAAGACAGAAAGAAAAGCTGATAATGAGAGACTCTTCTTCCTCTTTGAAAGACAAGCAAATAGCAAGGCTAAACTATCATGGACACTACCTACTTATTTATATACAACTCAACCTCCCCTACCCCAGATGGACTTCGGCTACATGGATTATTTTATTTTATTTTGACTTTAGAGGTTTTTTTTTTAATTTCATTTAATTAATGTTGTGCTACATTTTTTTTTCTTTGGGTAGGATAGTGTACTCGAGTTAATGTTCAAGACAACACGTACGACACGTGCGATTGTCTTAGTCAGAAAGCTCTGCCTCATCAAACCTTTCTTTGCTTGAGCTTGAAGCGTTAGCAGGAGAAAAACTTGCTACTCCATCCCACTCTCACACCTCCATGCCAAAAAGTAAATAGTGAGAAAAATCAACAAACAGTAATCCCTACAGCATGTTATGAAAAACAGCTCAAATTTGATTTTAAATTAAATTATATGGAAATTGATATGGTCAACCTATGACCAAATAAAAAATTAGTTTGAATATTTTAAATTGTTTTATAAAACAGTGTTATTTTAACTTTTTTTATCTTAAAACAATATTATTTTAGATTAACTCGAATTAACTTGGGTTAACATACTTAACTCGTGATCTAGATCTTGGACCAAACTAAGATTAATAACTTTGTTTAAAATAATCATATTCATTCATCACATGTTAATATTTTTTATTTGATTGGGTATGTTAAGTTTGATATTTTTTTAAAAGCTTCTTTTGTAGCTTTCTATCTTCTTCTTCTTTTTCAAATGCTTTTTTCTTTTGCCAATAGGTTTTTTTTAACACTATCGCCTGCCTAATCTATGTCAAATAATTTTTTTTATTTTTTTATAATTGAATAGACAGTTTGTACCTGAAATATCTTTGATTAACATACTCTAAACCCTAATCTTTGTAATGCATTCTATACTCTAAACATCAGATTGAAAAGTAGGTTTTTTATTTTATCTACAAGAAGATATATTGAATCTAAGATCTCATGAATATGATGAGATTCCGAATTTTTCCACCTAATTATTTGTTTATATAGTCACCTAATTGATAAGCTGAGTTTAATATTCTTTTTTATACATAAAAATTAATTAGCTAAGTTGATTATTCATTACATATGATAAATATGAATAAACTATAGTTATTATAATCACCATTCTACAATTTGCTTGATAATTACCTTTTGTTTCTTTTAAAGCAACGCAATCCAATTTATATCAAAAGGACATTACATATTAGGCTGGAATAATTATAAAAACATTATGTTTTTAAAAAAGAATATGATGTTTTCAATCTTGTATAATGGTCCCAACAATCTTATGTCTAAAGCAAATCTTAATCTGATCCTAGTTTTGCTCCTTGCTGGACGGGAAAATGGCCCCATTTTTCTCATTGAAAAGATTATGATCTATTGAAGAAAAAAGCGTTGGACTCACACAGGTTTCTATCTAATATACAGTCAGATCGATTTGGTGCCTTCTTGGTGTTCAACAACTTTAATTATGTTTTTTTTTTCATCTTTTTATTTGCATGACTATAGTTTTTGTTTTCCGGTTCAGACCATTCATAGATATCTTGATTGAGAATTGATTTATAGTTTGATTAAATTAGTTTAGTAGTGGACTAGATCTCCCAGTGTCAGATAAACATCCTGATATTGAGTTCACGCTCTATTTGCAAAAATTATTTTGGATTTTTTGTTTAACAAATGATTGGAAATAAAGGAACTCAGATTGAGCTAGGGTTAAAAAGGAAACCCTTCTCTGTAACAAAGAGGAGATAGGCACAAGAATCAAGGAAGAAGAGAGAGAAAAAAAGAAAATAGAGGAAACAAAAATAGATCCCTAGAGACATTCTAAAGATTCATTGAATACACACATTACCTCTATAAAAAGCACATTCAATCACAATGCCAATGATATCAAGAAGTTGGCCTAATAAGATGGGGAAGAGCCCTCACACATCGCTCAATTGTGGTAATTCCTCTCATATGCTGGCATGTTTAAATTGAACAAGAGGAAAGAGAAGGGTCTTTTTATTTTATAATACATGAAAAGATTTTATTAATATTGCTAGTGCCATAAAAACAGTGGCCAAACTAGCAAGAGAAAAAGGAACACAAAGGTTTCATACAAAAAAAGAAAAGGGAGACATAAAAGAAAAACAAACATAAAATGAGCTATATACTAGAAAACATATCAATGAACAAAACTAAAATGCCTTACTGATTTGACTGAAGAAGGACCCAATCTGAGCTTCTAAGCAAGTCCATTCCTGTGCAATGATAGTTTCCTTTAATTGTTTCAGATCAAAGAGTTAGGCGGTGAAGAACCAACTCAAAGACAATATCCTAATAAGTAGAATCTTCCAATAGCACCATCATGATTCTAGTAACCAAATACCTTATAATATACCAAAGGTCAAACTAAAAAGAGCTTTACAATCGAATATTCCTTTAACCAAATATTTCCACTCAAGTAGCAAGTATATAATAGTATTCGACATCCACCACTAAAAATTCATCCATTTCATATATCCAACACTATAGAGAACGTTGTTGTTATCGTGTAGCAATCCAATCCTCAATCTCCCTAGCCATGTTGCGCTGGATATCTGTTATGAATACCTCCAATGATTAAGAAACACTAAACCCTAGTTTCTCTCCATCTTGCAGCATCTTATGAACTTTTTTGGTTATGTTCAAGCTATTTGTTTTCTGAGGTGATTCATGCTTAAGGAGTGTTTATTCCCATACATTATACATGATTCCAATGAGCCTAAAGAGTGTTCCTCTTGTTCCTTTATTGTTTATTTGATACTATTATTGGCAATTAAAAGCTTAATCTTTGTTGTTTTTTCCATTATCATACTTCCCAGTGTAATAGATCTCGGTGGGATACTGTGATGCTCATAATTCTTGTCTTCTACAAAATAACATTCATTGAAGCAATACTCTAGTTGGGCTTGTAGTGATATCCTTTGAAGGAGAGTTCCTAGTATCTAATTTTTAGGCTATTATATTAGGAAATAACATATTGTCAGTTAAACCATCCTCCACCTCTTTACTAATTTGACTTCAGTATACCCTTCCCAATATATGGTTAATTATATATATCGTGTCTCACTGCCTCATTGCTTTTCACAAGGCTAACATGTATCTACTATCTATCTAAACTAAATAATGAAGTTGTTGAATCACCAACCTTTATTTCCAAAAATAAAAAAGATATATTTATATTAGTATCTGGAGATAAAGTGGTTCATTGCTAGCCTTGCAATACATTGGTGATAAATGATACTCATATCATCCAATCATGATTTCTTTCTAACTAAAGGTTTAACTTTATCAACCTTATCGTTTTTGTTGTTATGAGGTGACATAACATAATCTTCATCCTTAAATTCTAATTTAAGTGTGTAATATATGGAGAGTTGAATTGATGAGAGTTTCAGATTGAAAGGTGGTGTAATCTCTGCAACTATTATCTGAAACTACCCCTCATCTAAAATCATATTAACATTATCATGTAAGGAGTATATAGATGATGTAAAAAGTAAGACACGTGCTCTAGAGATGTAATTGCCATCAGCACTACTTAAATCATAGCAAATAACCTTTTTCTTATGTTGTTAGGATATTAAAAATATAGCCACCTTTCTCCTGACACTTTTTTTATTTTCTGTCAACAGTAAAAAGAGAATCATAGCCACCTTTTCTTCGCTTGCAGCTGGTCGTCCCTCTTGTGGAATAAAATTAAGTCCTGGCTTCACATTACTAGACGTATGTCAACTCTAAGGAGTGTTGCTAGAGGGCTTCATACAACTGGGAAGAGCCTTGAGTCTAGAATGAAAAAAGTCTTTCTTAGTCTCACTGTCTACTTGATATGGGAGGAGAGAAATAAGCGGCTTTTTGATGAAAGTAGTCATTCGACTGATGTGGTGCTTCGTAAATTCCAAGTTTTATTTTATATGGTGTTTCACTTTCATGACCCGAACCACTCCCTTATACATGTGGGGTAATGTTGAATCCTGATACTTTTTGTCGGGCTGCTATTAATCTGCTGCAGATATGAGGTAGGCCTACCCTTCTTGCATTACCTTGTATTGTCATGGCAGCTGCTGCCTGGTGGATTATGCTTCACAATTGTGATTTGGCCACTTATTATTCCTTGCTTTGAGATGCTTCTTTGCCTGGTTCCAGCTTCTTCTTATGTAATTAGGCTTCCCAATGCTATGATTGATTTGTTGGTTGCTCTATGGTCTTGATTTTATGGTTAGTTGTTTGCTGTTGTTTGATGTTATTCTTTGGCTTGTGATGTTGGTTGGGTTAATTTTGACACTTGCAAACCTTGTTAGGTTTCTTTTTTAACCATTGCTACTCACTTGTTTTGAGCCTTGCATGGCTAGTCTTTTATGGGAGCATGTTTCCTTTTTTGTTATTATGATGGGAGTCTGTTCCCTGTTCTACTCTTGTATATCTTGTACATGCTTATGAACTTGCTGGTTAACCAGCATGGTTACTTTTGATCTTAATACATACCTACATTCTGATAAAAAAAAAAGATATTAAAAATATACTTTTTATTTCATGCTGCCAAAGGTAACCCTAAAACATTAACCTATGTAAATCTATTAATGACCTTGTTTGCTTATATTTATGGCTTGATTTCAACAACAAAGAAATCCACATTCAAAGACATCTGACTCAAGTGCTTTAATCATGGAATCATGAGTGTTAAACATTAAAGTTGCTTGAGTAGCTCTAATAATCAAAATCCAACTAAACCCAATCCAATTTTGTCTTAAAGGTAGCATAGTCAACATTAAAGGAGATAACATACACAAGGCTTCTTTGTAATCATTCAACATCTTCGTCATTAGTTCCATACACTACAATTCATGTCTCTATAGTTTTCCCACAATCTTGTCTTCTGACAACATCTTTATAAGTCCTATTATCCCTAAAATGCATCAAGGTTTGTTTTGTTTTAGGTTACCATCTTTGATGACCCTTCACCAATGCAAGCCTTGGTTGATGAATGGTCTAGTGCGTGCAATGCACGCAAAAGACCCTTGTCTTCCCTCTATGTTCAATTGAGTCTCTGAATTTATACTAACTTTTTAATTGAGTCTCAATTTTCATTCTACCTAAAGCCCAAACTATTTTCTTTCAATTTAGTCCATGTTTGTTTTTCCAATAGGTTGAGTTGTGTTGAGATTGAGGGGAGGAGGGGTGGGGCTGTTTTGTTGCAAATAAATTTTATAAAAAGGAAGTAGAAATAGGGGGGAGGGAGAGGAGGGTTGAGCGTCAGGTCATTTATTGAATATTACCGATAGATTTACTGATGGAATTATTTTGACGATGATTTCTTTGGTCATTATATCGGTATCAGTGTCACGTCATTATATAGTTTGTCTGTTTGAATCTCATTTTAATTCCATTGGTAACTGCATCAATAAAAAGTTACATGTCATCTCACTGTTTGGTCTTTTTTATTCCTTTTATTGTGACTGCGATTCCCTCGGTATATACCGATGATATATTTTCATCAATGTTTACCAATGGAGTTAGCGATGGAAAAATTTGATCGGTAAATATCACCGCAAAATACCAACGGGAAAAATCCGTTGATGTTTCCATTTGTATTCGTTAATTTTATAGTAGTGTCTAATAATTATTCAATTTAGTCTTGAATCTTGTCCAACCAAAGCCAACTAAGGCCCTTCACGAGAGAGATGAAGGTGAATGGAAAATAAAGAGATAGTTGGTTAACCGAGTTAGCGCATTGTATTTGTGCCCATAACCCGGATCGTAAATTTAGCAGTTAGCCTGGGTTAATCGAGGTCGGTCTAATATGTGGCTAGCTTAATATTACAAAAAAAAAAAAAAAAAGAGGTCTCCCTGAAATTGAAATTGATTGGCTTTAGTAGTAATTGGATAAGGAATCGCTTAATACACACACATTACCCACATGCTTCTCGGTTACACAATCTCAGTTTTTTTTAAAGCTGTAACAAGCACTAGCAATGCTCGCATAATTTATTTTTTTGCATTGCGTAAAAAACTTATCCGACCTATAGTGGAACATGGCCTATTAAATACCCTAAAACAATACACTTTCAAGAAAAACCTTAAAACAATGCATTGATGAATACATATTGATAGACATGTATTTGAGCTCCAGGACATCAGATAGCCTTCATGAATATCTCCTCACATAATAATTCCCATGAAGATTGTCATGGAATTAAGATATACGTGGTTTCTGAAAGTAGCAGTCGTAGAACTTGCGTTTCAAAACCTTCTCTCTCGTACCTTATGAGTTAAGTACGTTTGGTGCATAAAGTCTCATATCTCCTAGGAATCAAGATCTTTGAAGAAAGACCGATGCTCTTAATGAGACAAAATCGTGAAGCAAACTGACCAACGATACCTTGCGGGGCACAAATCAGCTCCAAAGCCAACATCGCCTCGGCACAAAGTCCCACGCTAGCTAATGCATGGATTCGTGCACCAAAAGTTTGAATATTATGCATTAATGTATTTATCCGCGTTTGAATTTTCCAAAGAAATCCTAACTACTTGAAGTAGATTTCCTGGAAGGAGTCCATTCATCGCTTCACTAGTTAATATTATTTTCGGGGAAAATTATTTGAGACAAATGTTCAAGTCTCCCTTCCCCCCCATTAACAACTCCCGGTGAAAAGTAAGTGAAAGATACATCTATTTGGTAACATTTAGGTGGATAATTCTACTTGTAATTTTAATATCATTTCTCTAATAAAGTCTTTACTAACCCAGTAAAAAACAATAGTTCACACCGGCCAATAATACTTCATGGTTAACTACCTAATTTTTTATTTTATTTTATTTTTTGAGAAAAACCTACAATAGTAAAAACAATAACAAAAAAAAATTAAAAAAAAATATGTTATTGATATATTTGTATTGTTTTTAGCATCTTTTCCAAAGAATTTAAAATTAAAAAGAAAAAAAAAGAGTTAGTTCCTCAAATGTAGTCTTTACCTAATAATTACCTAAGAAATTAAAAATATGAGTTCCCAGCAGTCATTAATTCAATCATGGTCAAATAATATAGTTTCTTTAAAGTATTTACGTAACTTTTAAAAAGCATAGAAATCCACACCGGCCTATATAAATATTTCAAACCTACCATGATCACATAAGGTCAAGTTGTTTTGAATTTGATCACATAGTCTTCAGAACTCCTTACTACCCCAGGTATAACTGCTAGCTAGCACATTGTTCATTATATATACCATTTGATTTGATGTGGCCTATTTCTTCTATAATTAAGTTCCCATTTGTTCAAGTGAACATATACAATTAGAAATCGCTATATATGATCGGTCTTGCAAAAATTTATGAACTTTGAATTCATTTTTTTTTTATTATTATTATTCTTTGGATAACGGGAGATGGGCTTGAGTTCAACACCTCATATATAGTTTCTTTGTCTGTTTTTCAAGGAAAGTATCACAGGGAAAACACCTATGATCTCTATAAAGAAACATGTGAGCTGTTTTGGGATAGCCCTAGCTAGCATGCGAATGTAACTTCACCGAAGACTTTTTCTTTCTCTTGTCCTGATCGAGCAAGCAATATACTGACAATGGAAGCCATAAGTTAATCAAGATATATACTTCGAGATAGTGAGAATACATAGAATATAACAAAGAGTGTAACAAACCACGACCTGATCCTTGCCCATTACTGGTTGACAATGGCAGGTCCATGTCTTTTGGGGTTTGAGTCACTATATTTCTTGGAGCTGAAAACTCAAGTGGAGAAATATCTTACAAATATCTTTCATCATCAAACCATCAAAGTCGTGAAAGGCATTTGGCATTATACATCCTAACTAAGCAATCTTAAACAAATTTCATAGTCACGCCTTGGGGCTTGAAAGAAGGGCATAAAGATTCGACAAGGACTTCAAGATCAACTCGGAGGATCTAGGACTTTAATGTAATCAAGTTTTGTGTTTATGTCAATTTTTAAATTGCTCCATCATTAATTTAAATACCCATATTGATTGACCAAGATTTATTGATTTTTTTTTTTGAAAAATATTTATTTTTTGCTCAAGCCATTAATGGGCTTCAAGAACATGGTTTGTTTTAACAATAGTTTTGGGCCCAATTATCTGGCCCATATCGAGCGCCCCTCTAGGCTTGGGTGTGATGCTCGAGCCTAGGTGCTAGGCAAGTGCCTTGGCACTGGGGTCATACCCAACACCTTTTGGGCTCTGGCAACACACCTGAGCCCAGGAGTTGGGCGTGTGCCCAGCACCTCATGGGCTTGGGCATCACGCCAAAGCCTAGGCATCGAGCCCACCCCCAGCACCCTTGAGCCCGGGTGTCTAGCCAATGCTTAGAGCATTTTGGACTCGGGCAACATGCCCAAGCCTAGGCGCTAGGTCGACGCCCAACGCCTTTTAGGCTTGGGTGACATGTTCAAAACCAGGTGTTTGGCATATTCCCAGCACCTCTTAGGCTCGAGCAACACGCTCGAGGCCAGGTGATGGGCTCACATCCAGTGCCTTTTGGGCTTGGGTATCATGCCCGAGCCTAGATGCTAGGCATGTGCCCAACACCCCGTAGGCCTTAGCCACAAGTTTAAGCACAATA
>Ga0307510_10008221_pt1 | contig 12426 bp, 12 predicted proteins | sample 12_EM_MG_FD_207224 | JGI IMG/M metagenome (GOLD analysis project Ga0307510, IMG submission 207224) | Populus trichocarpa ectomycorrhiza microbial communities from riparian zone in the Pacific Northwest, United States - 12_EM | ecosystem: Host-associated > Plants > Roots > Unclassified | place...
TCGTGGAATCCGTACCCTAGTCATGGCAGTATGAATATCGCTGATTATCACGGCTTGTGGTTGACCCTATTCTGTGATCAAAAGAGACTGCTGGTACACCCTCCAACGGGATGCACGTTTAGAAATATCAGCGCTATCGATTTGTTTATCGGAAGGTCAAAGACGAGGGTTTCCTATGATGGGAAGGCTGACCTTGAACATGTCGCCGTTGTGGCGAGGCTTGAGATTGATGAGCCTGTTGATATGATTCGGCGACGGCCATCCTGGAGGAACATTCCAGCATCTGATTGTGATGATATACTGGAACACGTTGATTCTGAATGGGACGAGGAGATGTGGTTGAGGCTGAGGAGTGGTGTGGACGCACTTCCGAGGTCTGGAAGGAATGTGGGCCGGTGCCCTTTTTGGAACCCCGACTTACAACGCATTCGGTCCGATGTGAATCACTTGAGGGGCGTCAGACGACGGCTACCGATGGCTTCGGACGACTATAACATTGTTCGACGAGTATACAGAGCCATGCTGTTGCGATCCCGAAATGAGTTTATTAAGGACACGATTGAGAAGGCTGGAGATCCTGCTATCTTCAAACTCGCCAGGCAACTGGAATCGAGGCGGACACTTCCTTCTATGCAAGATTCCGATGGTCAACTAGTGTGTCGCCACGCTGATATTAGCGACCTTATCGCTGCCCAGTTGCGACCTGGCGATGAACAACCATGGCATCGATCTGCGGTTGAGCTGAACCCTGCCTGCGAGTTGGAATCTGCTATTAGGCGGAGCCCGACTAATACCGGTCCTAATCTTGATGACATTGGGTATCCCTTCATACGATACTGGTGGAAGGTGAAGCCTGATTGTTTGAAACGGCTGATCGAGTACGGATTGACGAACGACGTTCCTGACTGGCACTCTGCTGAGCTTGTACTTATACCGAAGGCGGACAAACCCCGGTATGACATTGTGAAAAGCTGGCGTATGATTCACCTGCTGCCGACTGTTGCGAAGGTGGTGGAGAGAATCGTCCTGCTGAGAATTGCCGAGCATGTGGTACTGGGCCATACTCAATTTGGGTCTAGGTGCAAGCGAGGTGTCCATGACGCCATGTCTGTTGTGTTTGACTTTTTGCGACACAACGAGGGTTTCAAGTGTGCCCTGCTTTCTATGGATGTTGAGGGTGGTTTTGACAACATTGACCTTGATCTACTGTGTGATTTTCTGGCCGGCCGGGAATGCCCTGCCAACCTTATTTGTTGGGTTAGGAGGTGGGCTGGGAACCGGGTGGTTAGATTCAGAGTCAATGGTCGTGTGTCGAAACCGTATTTCGTTAACCGTGGCATCCCTCAGGGTTCCCCGTTATCCCCCTTTTTGTTCGGCGCATATGTCGCTGACATCTTTGAGCCTCGCCTCCGGTAGTCCCTCTCGGTTCGCACTGTGGTTAGCAGCTATGTAGACGATGGGGTTATCCTTGTTGCTTCAGTTAGCAGGGATCTCACGAGGTATACTATGGCGGAGATATTTAACAACTGTGACAGGGTGGCAAGGGGAAGGAAGATGGGGTTCAGCATGATCAAGACTAGGTGGATCGGTTTTGGTGGAATTGCATGGGAGGATTTGGATATTGATGGGGAATTACTGACGCCGGTGAAGGATCTTAGGGTTCTTGGTTAGAGGTTTAATGTATTTTTTAATATGTCTTCTCATGTATCTTATTGGTTGGGGAGAGGGTTGGGTGTTAGGAGAAGGATATCCGCGTTAGGGAGAAGGTTTGGGAGTGATGGAGGGCTGGATGCATGGTGCACTTACCGTTTATTTCAGGCTGCCTACCTACCGACCGTCTACTTTGGACTTGAATTTGTAACCCACTTTTCGTCGTATGGGACGCAAATTCAGATCCACGTCAACGACTGCCTTCGGTCCCTGTTCCGGTGTCCTTTGAAGTATGCGAACAATATTTTGCCTGCTGAATTTGGGACTCCGCCCGTACACATACAGGGCCGGTATCTGCCGAGACGATGCTACAGTCGCCTGATCAACTACCGATATTGTGATGACCATCCGTGGTTCGGTGCGATTCGGGGCGATTGGGAAGTAGAAGGTATGCTGGCTTACCCGATGTTGTCTGATAAGATTGCGACAACTGTGCTGAGCTTCAATGTGTCAAAGGGAAAAGAACTGGCTTAAAGGCTTTTTTATGAGGCCTATGAAGAAGCGGTTCTTATTCCTGATCTCCTTATGGTCTACACAGATGGTTCAAAGACGACAAGGGTACAGCGGTGGCATGGACGACTGAGGAGTGTGTGATGACTGAAGGCGCGAGGGCCTTTGCTACCCACTGTTCTTGGAGCATCGTGGAGTGCGAGATTTTCGCCATTATCGCCGCACTGAGGGATGTGCGCACGGACTACCACGGCATGATAATCATCTTTTCTGACTGCATCCCGGCAATTATGTGTATTGCGCAGATGGAGCCTGAGGGTGAGTCCGCTGGTATGTGGGATGTCCTGACGCCCCTGTTCAATCGCTTTAGTGCGATCCGCATTTGCTGGATCCTTGGTCACTATGGTATTGCTGGCAACGAGGTGTCTGATGCTGGGGCCAAGGAGACGGTTGGGGGTGTTTTGCATGCTCGGAACTGGGCCTGTGACGTGCTGGGTCTTGGCCACGCCATGATTGCCAGGGAACTACGGACAGCTGAATGGTCCCATTGGCACATATCGGAAGGTCACGGTTATTACGATCGGTCACCAAGGAAGCCCAGACACCTACGCGGTCTCAGCAGGCCTGATTATTACATCCTGTTGAGGATTCGCAGCGGTACCGGTGTTGTTGGACACGATGATTGTCTGAGTGCAGCTGATCGATTTCATCTGACATCTTGTGACCGGTACCTGGTAAAACGTCCCCGTTTTCCGACTTTGTTCAATGATAAGCGGATTCCGGATTGGCGCGACTGGTGGCAGTCCCATTTTAATCTGGGCATGAGCATTCCGAGTGAACACATAGAAAATGATGGTGTGGTCACGGTGTGCGGGAATCCCTTCCAGCTGACGGTCACTCAGTTAATCGGCGGTACTCTCAGCCTGTTTCATCTGAGCGATCCTGATTACCGGTGTACTTGGTGCCTGTTGAAGAGCTGCAACGGCAGTGACAAGTGCATGCTCCCTGTTAGGTTCATCATCCCTGGTGGGGGTGGCAAACAAGTTGCGCTTAAATGGTGGCCTGATGCCGGTCCTTGTGGAGAGTATGGCAGTAACGCCAAGATGTTCCGTGCTCATCTTCGCATGTCTCCTGGGTGCGCTTTACGTTACTTTGTGCCTTTTTGGTACAATGTTGTGCACAACTGGGACGAGATACCTGTGATAGACCGGAATACCACTGCCTTACAATGGTTGATGAGCCAACCTGGCCTGTGTGTTTGCGACTAGACTTCCCCTGATGTTGGGAACCATTTGAGGTCGCGTACTGGCCAGTCGTGTTTGGAACATATCATTGCCATGTTTGAGGAGTGGACGAAAGATGGCGGTCGCCCTGCCCTACATATGGGGTTGGAAGTGGTGTGGAGACGCGGATAAATTGATGGGTTTGCACGATGGATGGCTGTCCATGTGTTGTGATTTGTTGGATTTATGTTTGGTTGGAGGGATACGTGACCGGTTTGCCGGAATGTGGGCTTGGTTATGGCTATGACCTTGCTTGCGGTAGTGTTTGGTGGATGGCTATGGGAGGAGGATTTGCTTTGTTCGTACCCTTGTTGGGTGGTTTAACTTTTGTGATCCCCGTGTGCTGGCCGGATACTCGGACTTCGGTTTACGAATCGCGCGGGTGGGACTTTTCCAGATGTACTGCGGGCTAGGCGGGGTTGGGACTGGTGTACTCCTTGGAACGTACTGCCGTATGGTCGTGCAAGCCCAGATAGGTAGTCGCTCCATTAGCTAGTTTAGTTATAAATGAAAAAGATTGAACCCCTACCTACCTCACTGACGAAAATTGCACTTTTTTCCACACCACAACTTTTGCACTTACCCCTCTTTAAAGAAAAATAAGCGCCTCAAACCTGGGAAATGGCATGCCCCAGGGATAAGATGGAAGTGGAGGATCACCCCTCTTCCCTGTTATCTACTCCCACTGGTCAGAGGAGAAGGAAAGGAGAAGAGGAGGGCGATGTTGACGAAAATTCGAAGGAACTTAACCAAGTTGTGATGGACTGGCTTCGAGCAGACGGTCGGAGTGCTGCAAACCCCATCATGAAACAACTATCATCGTTCCTCTTGGACAGATACACCGAAGCGGAATACACAATGACAACTTTGGTAGTCAGCCTGACACGTCAGGTTCAGGAGCTGACGGTCACGGTTCAAAAGCTAGCCAGGATGGTATCTGACCTCAAGGCTGAAGGTGCTCCCACGGGAACGACAACCAGACAGCAATTGGAACCGACCACTAAATCGTACGCAAAAGCAGCCGCACAAGGGCTGCAAAACGCCACCAATGCAACTCCTGCCAAGGGAAAAAAAAAGGTGGAGGTTGGACCCACACCACCAAAGCAACAAACAACTAAAATAGCGAAAAAGACGCACGAACAACAGGTAATCAGCCAACCAAAAGGAAAAAATGATAGCCCAAAACCCAAAAAGGTCACGAAGGTTGCCATACGAACACTGTTTGCGACCAGAATTACTGCCAAACCCCTTGCCGACCCGACCAGAGAAGAAGCGAGGATCTCACTGGCCGTGGCAACAGTCCTAACGGGCTGCGAATGCAAGACATCTACCAACCTCCAGGTCTTTTCCAACAAAACAAACGGCACGATTACCCTGACCGCCCTGACCTGTACAGATTCAGGGCAATATGCGAAATACATCAACAAGATTGCAGAAGCCCTGAATGGGATAATCGACCCCGACGAGCCTAAATACCTTCCCTTTAGACGAGCACCCACTGACGTGGATGTCATAATCTACGGAGTGTCACTTACTGCAATCCTGAACAACAATAAGGACCTGGAAGAAGAAGTCAAAAAGACCTTCAGAGTTACACACAAATTCGAGATAGCTGGAGCGAAGTTCCTGAAACGAAAGGAGGAGGACAGAAGGGACGAGAAAGCGATCTCGATTATAATTAGGGTACCAGAACCAGAGGTCGACAACGTTACACTGTCGGTTCTGTTCATGAGAAAATACAAGACATCAGCAGTGATGTGGCAAGCGTCGGCCACTACACAAAGCCATAAATGTTGGAAGTTTGGGCACCCGGTAGCGGGCTGCAAGGCTCCCAGGAAAATCTGCCCGATATGCTCCAAAGTGCACACCCAAAGGGAGCATAAATGCCACCAAACAACATGCAGCGGCCACAGGAAGATAATTCTGGGCTGCTGCTTAATGACCCCTGCCAAATGTTCAGCGTGTGGAGGCCCACACTCCGCCCTAGAAAATAATTGCCCTGAGAAGTTGAGAGTGAAAGAAGCAGCGAAGAAGAAGTACGATCTGCAGATGGCCTCCCTTGCCGGAAGCAGTCGGACTGAGCAAACCCCTCTAGATTAGGCCGTTGGGCCAGTATGAGGGGAAATAGCACTCAAAACACACTACCGAGAAGATGGAGAATAAAAATAGCTCAACACAATTGCAGAGGGAGCAATAGGGTATTTATTTCGTTATTTTATATTATGAAGGGGTTTGATATTTCCTTTGTATGTATACAAGATCCACCATTGTTTAACGGCCAATCCCTAAGGACGCTGGATTACCAATGTATTTCTTTAAATACTGACAAGGTTTGAGTTTATACTTATGTTTCCTTGAACGTGTTACTTGATATTTCTTTTATCGTGGTACCTAGGGACCAGGATATTTTGTACTTGAGGATTGTTGCGAAAGAAGGAAGCTTGCTGGGCATCACATGTCCCTCAGAATAATCAACACCTATAACAAACCAGCCGAAGGAGGTCACACAGTTGCTGCCGAAAGCTGTTTTACCGAAACCAACGAGCCTACCCTAGTGGTAGACGACCTAAACATTCACACTCCATACACTGACTCTATGAGAAGCCTCGAACCTGGGAAGAGAAGAAGGGGAGAGCACTACATGAGGTTGGCAGCATTGCGGGGTTATACCATAATCAACACGCCGCGAATATACACAAGATTTCCAGACAACCCTACATTCCATCGACCCTCCATCATTGACTATACTTTGGCAAACAACTCGTTACTGGCAAAGGTGTCAAAATGGAAGGATGTATAACAAAGATCAGGTTCGGACTACATCATAATTGTTACGGAACTGGAGTCAGAAGGGGTGGCACTCGCCAGAGCATCACCAGACTGGGAAAAGATAAGATGGAAAGATGAAGAAGGGGAACCTAACCCGATTATCAAATGGGCCCTGAAATGATATTTGACTGAGGGAAACAAATATAAAGAAATTTACTAAGCGGAAGGAGCAGAAGAGAGATTTGAAGACAACTTAGGAAGTCTAATTCAGATGGTCAAAAACTGGGCACGGCAGAAAAGCCCAACCAGGTGGTCCATAGCATAGTGGATGGCTGATATCACCGAACTGAGAAGAGTATACGCCTCGGCTGCCGGGCGGGTAAGGCATGACAGGAGCGGGGTAGAAGAGAAAAATGAGGCAAAAAAAGCATACAAATCAGCAATACATAAGGCGAAAATAAAGCACTGGAATGACTTCCTAGCGAACGCGAAGAAGAATAATGTGTAGACAGCTCACCAATTTACCAAACAGAGACAACCTGTGGGAATACCGGGAGGGCCCAACGATAGTCCGGATCAGACCTCACAAAATATAATGGAACATTTTTTCCCGCCAAGTGAGGATCCGATTTCACCGCGACCCCTTCTTAGGAAAGAACTCGTGGATAGCGACCATGTGACCACCGGTGAGGTCTCAGAAACTTTGGAAAAGTGTAGCAACAAATCAGCCCTGGGGCCGGACCAGGTGCCGTATGGGGTTTGGAAAAACATACACAGGATGGAAGGCCCGATAATACCAAAGTTAGCAGAGGACAAGTTAGAATGGGGCATCCACCCGCCTATGCTAAAAGAATCAACCGGAATGATCTTACCGAAACCTGGAAAGAAGGACTACATAGATTGTGCGAGTTTTAGGGTAATCGCCTTAATGCAAACATTTTCGAAAATTGTCGAACCAATTATCAACAAAAGGCCAATGGCGATAGCTTATAAAGAAGACATGTACTGCATCAACCAGACCGGGATCCTGCCCTAGAGATCAACGGTAGATGCCGCACTGTCACTGAAACACTGGATAAGGGAATCCCAATTCGCTGGAAAGAGGACTTCCACAGTTTACCTCAACGTAAAAGGGGGCTTTGATAATGTAAACTACAGTAAGCTATTGGATCTGTTGGGAGGCGATAAAAGAGTACCAAGATACTTAGTAGACTGGATCTCAAACTTTATACAAACAAGACAAATCGCGCTGGCCTACCCGGGTAGTTCTAGGACCTTGAACTAGGTTGACAGAGGGATTCCCCAAGGATCACCGCTATCACCCTTACTGTTTGTGATGTATGTCAGGGTACTGTACCCTAATACAGAACACTCAGATATATTTACTATATCATCGTAGGTGGACGACTTCCAGATCACGGTGGTGTCAACAGGTTGGTGCAGGAACACAAAGATACGGAAAGAAAGGATACAGAGGATAAACAGTATGGCTGCCGGTCTGGGACTATCATTCAGTGTTGCAAAAACTGAACTGATGCGCTGGAGGAAACCTAAGGAGAAGGGCGAAAGGTCGGAATGCACAGTAATGTTCCAATCACACGTTATTCAACCCGCTGGGAAAGCAGTCCAGTGGCTGGGATTCTGGCTTACGGATAACGGAGAAACGTCAACACATTTCAGAAAGAAATTTGCACTCGCACACCGGAAGGCGGCTAGCGCAAGGGATAATTTTACCGACATTGCTGTATGGAGCCAAGATATTTGACCTGACAGTGACAATGATAGGAATGATGCAAACATTCTGGAATAGGGTCCTTCGCTGGATTACGAACTCTCTCTATGCAACAAACATGACAGTCATGTCAGCGGAAGCGTGCTTGGTACCCATCAAGCTGTATGCGAAACAGGCCAGCGAAATGACAGCCGTCCGAATCACCACGGCGGTCCCAAGAAACACCATAGGTACAGCGATGCTACCTGGCGGGTACCCTTTGGTAGAGGAGTACAGATACTCCACGAACAGGAGGCAGGCGTTTGACAAACAACAAAGGAGTAATGAGGCCTAAGACGTGGAACTCAACAGTCACAACAACAGCCTAGGTCCGACTACCAATCGACGAGGTGGGGGCAATCACAGCGGGAAACTACACAGCGAGACCCTTCCCAATGAAACCAAACCGACTCTAAATGGTAACGGAACAGGCAGCTAAGTCCTGGTTTGAAGCCAAAGAGATGATTCGGAGGAAGATAAAGAAAGAATGGGTGGAATGGGAGTATCCGCCATACTACAAATACAGGCCACCCTTTAGGGAATACTAGTACTTCATGACTCTTCTGAAGTTCAAGGAAGGTCGAATACACCAAATGCGAGCAAACAAGAGCTACTTACAAGGACAAAAAGACTGGTCAAACCAGGACCAAGACCCGCGTTGTGATCGATGTGGACAGGCAGACTAGACCTTTCGACACATTATTACCAAATATCCAGTACTGGCAAGTGTCAGACATGGAAGGGATTCAGTGATATTCAACATAGGTACAGAGCCTATGCTATGGAAAGGAGATAAGCTGGGAGAGGCCTTGATGAAGGAGTTTTCCGGGCATGTGATGAAAAATTTGATAAACTTTCCGGTTAGGTTGGGGGTTTTTCCTTTAACAAGAGACGGTGATTTAAGATCATAAGTTGTTTGTACCCTTTATTGGGAAAGATAGATGAAGGTGATAAGGTTATTATCGTTTATTTGTTTTATGTAGGCGGCGATGGAGTTTTTTATGTTTTTAGGGTTTTCTAGGCCGTACTTTAGGGTGCTTGCCAGGATTTTCCCATAATAAATCCAGGGATTTAACAAAAAAACAAACGCGAGATTCTCAAGTTGCGAGAGTGGTGACGCTCTCGGCCACTTGGCATGCATTTTCCCATGGTCAACCCTGCTTTTAAATTTTCTTTCATACCCCCCTTGTTTGCCCTTCAGATTGAGGTTTCTCTTTTGGGCTAAGGCTTGATTTGAGTGGAGGCATGTACAATACCCGTGTTTAGGGTACAACTCTCGTAACTCGAGAATCTCGCGACCCTCGGGGATACTGTAATAGATTTTAATAAAGCCTTGGGATTGGAATTTGGATAAACTCCTTGCAGCAGGTGTTCAACCTAATGATGAATTGGGGGGGGATCCGAGGGGTCAAGATATAGGTAAGACTCGGATCGTTCCCATAGCATCAGCCAACAAAGCTAGGTCACTGCTGGACACATGTACTGCTTGAGCGTCCGGTTTTCCTGGGGCATAGAACATCAACTTGCGTTCTGGGTGCGTGGTCTTTTACCGGGTGCTGGCACACAGGGGTCCATGCCTTGAGAAACGCAGGACGCAATCAAGGGCTCAGAAAGCACGAGATGCAGTCCAGTTCTCTGCGCCCAACCAGATGCAATAGTTCCAGCACCAGCACTCGGAGAGGGTCAGGACAGGGTGCATTGGAATCCACTCTGAGGTGGATCGAGTGGGTATGCCAGTAGCTATCAGCACTGAACAATCTGCAAGTACATACCCGGAGAGCAAACGTACAAAAGAATAGATCACTCTGGAACTAGGTGTTGGCCAGCCGTGGAATACTGTGCATTGGAACCTCCTCGACAAGGTGAATTGAATGGAATAGGTATTAAAGAGTCTGCATAGATACATAGGTCAGCTGGTAGAGAGAGGCAGATACCTTAAATGGATGATGTCCGCTACAGTTAGGAAGAGTCTCATTGGAATCCGCTCATTGGGAGGAATCGTATGATATAGGTTTTACAGTACAGGGATGCCGGTAGCCCTTGGCAGCCTGCTATCTGCTAATACTGGACTGGGCAACTTAGGTGTATTCAATCTAAGTTCCAAACAGAGCCACAAAGAGAGGTATGAAAGCACTTGGAAGCTTTGTGCCCAGGTTGTTATCTGGAACAAAATATAAATATGGGGTATATGGTGTGTGGGTAGTTATCAGGACAATTAAAACTTAGTCATCCTCTAGTTGAAACATTTTTCTTCTAAATAAATTTGCCCTGATAGTGAAATATTCATAAGTGAGTAGATTCCAGCAGGCACAAGAATAGGAATCCAATGTATGAGATTCAGTATTGAAGTATGGGGTGTCTTTTGGAGACCCAGGAGAGAAAATACCTATCCATGTGTATTGAACATAAAGCAAGTAAGAGGTGTTTCATCCTGTGTACTGGGATGGAACAGCAGCTGTGCTGCTTTCTCTGGTTGGACTAAGTGGCCAGGAAGATCAGGACAGATCCTTAGTAGCTGGTGAGAACAGCTGGGCGCCTACCAAGGATGCTTTTTTTGTTGATCAAGATAACTTGAAGGCTGTTAAAGGTAAATTGTGAAGTCAGATCAAGCAGGAGGAAACTAGAGGGGCTCCAGAGAAATTAGTTCAAAGTACGAGCAACTTACTTTAGATTATTCACTAATATTTTATGACCATTAAGTAGCACTGGTCACATTCTGAATGAGTGTAGAAATGATAGGATACGTGATCGATGTGCAGATTTTTTGAGTCAGCTTCAAAATTACAGACTTTTTCAGGGAGTGTGGAGTTTAAGGACTTGATTGTGATGATAATTCAGCCTTAGGATCTATCCAGAAGCTGAGATGGTGGGGAGTGAGATAGAGTGTCTCAACTCTTGAGTGCTTATGATATAGGATAGTTATATTCTCAATCTTAAAATTCTCAAGTATAACTGTATTTGTTGATAGTTCACAAGTTTCATCTTAGAGTAGCATGAAAATAGCTGAAACAGGTACTTTAGCGACTTGTTTGTACTGCATATTTGATTAGGTAAATAATTAAAGAGAGCTATTTTATAGTTTTCCTTGTTTTACGAGTTTGTTTGTTCACTGTCAGGGGTTTCCTTCTTTGGGTTGCACGTCTGAGGAGGTTATTTGGTTCATTGTATTCAGGCCTGTGGTTTCCTTGGAGTTTCTACCCATAGTACCGAGGGTTGTTTCCACCTCTACTCAAAGTGGTTAATGGGTTGGGCAGGGTCAGAGCGTTTCAGCCAGGAGAAGCGGGATGGACTGTAGTTGGAGGTTTTTTGTCTAGATAGCTAGCGCTGACGTCACCATTGTACTTTAAACAAATATAAAAAGGGAGTTAAAAAAGAAAAAGAAAGTGAGGAAAAAAAAAAACTGACCAAGAGATAGGTACCAACCATCTCCTCTACCCCTCCGGCAATTGAAATGTCAACACAAAGAGAATTTATCCTCACTTTCCCTCACCCACCCCTCTTCTCCCACCATGGCTACTGCCTAGGAGTTGATGTTAAGCCACCCTCCCTCCTCTTCTGGGGCCTGTCAGCCTTCCCGCCTTGGGGTACTCGTCCTTGTTCGTTGTTAACACCCACTCGTAAAGTTTGGTTCTCCCCCTTACTCCGCATGTGTTTTGTATCTCGCTTAGCATTTGGACTGTTGGAAAGCTTCTCGCTTCTTTCATGGTTGGCGTTATGGTGTTCGGACTCTTGGTCAAAGTAGGCCTGGGCTGGCTGGGCTTGTACCTCTGATGGGGAAACACACGGTTAGTAATATCTCGGTACCACCTCGGTCTTGTCGTGGTCCCAAAAACCCTTAGGATGGCCTGTTTGTCGGTTGTGGCTAGCATGCTCGTGATGCTTCCTTCTCCCACCTCCGAGTTCTGTCCACTTGCACCGTCACCCCTACAGAAGCTGCCACCTTACTGCCCCATTATCCTCTCTGAGCATCAGACCCTTCCCCGGTTACCCCCAGTTGTGGTATTGTACTACCTCTGTGCCTGGTGTCCAATGCCTTGGATCGAGGTAATGACCAGCGTGACTTTATGTCCATGGTTATCAATTCTGGCCCACAAGTCCAGTGGTTTTCCCCCGTCTCGACAATCACGCAATTCTTTCCCTCAGGCCGGGTGGGGCCTTCACGAATCAACCCTTTCTTTTGTTTTAAGAGAGCCTGAGGAAGGGATTGGGTCTTGTAACAGGTTTATTCCTGTCTAACGAAAATGCCATAGGACCGGCGATAGACCTGCTAGCGCTGGTGCTAAGGGAGGCTTCAAGGGACCGGTAGCTAGAAGGATAATAGTTGAAGGACAAATTGGGCTAAGGGGCTCAGGGATTGCCGTTCAACCAAGTGTATTCTTAGACTGAAGGTCTGTCGAAGTCTGCTGTCTCCTGCTAGCCAGGAGACTGGTTAAATACAAAAAA
>Ga0307510_10008222_pt1 | contig 12424 bp, 17 predicted proteins | sample 12_EM_MG_FD_207224 | JGI IMG/M metagenome (GOLD analysis project Ga0307510, IMG submission 207224) | Populus trichocarpa ectomycorrhiza microbial communities from riparian zone in the Pacific Northwest, United States - 12_EM | ecosystem: Host-associated > Plants > Roots > Unclassified | place...
TCACACAGCAACAGCAATGCTTGCAAAAGCTCACAAGGTAGGTGAAGATCTGGTATTTGCTCATCTTGCTTGCATACCCCTTACATAAGCTACCTACCAATACCAGGTTTTGAAACTTTTGCTGATGCACCTCACTGTTCTGGGAATTGGGCGGGTTTGCTTCATCTGAGTGCCCAATAAAAATGACGACAGGTTACCACCATGCGGTATATTGTAATTGTGCACAGGAAAACAGCCACAAACGCCCCATCGGGTGACCAGCTTATCTCATTTGTCCCGCCAACTTTTTCAAGTTTGATGCTAGAGATGGCTAGACAGAGACGATAATACATGTTCAACGATTTTTTGCAGGGTGTACAATGAAAGTGGACAACAAATTGGCAGTGTACTGTATCAACAATAGCAGCACCTTTGCATGGTGAGAGACTCCAAGAAAAGGTTGTATCATACATACAACGAATTGATTTGCCCAGTTTACCCTCACTTATTCTCGGCTTTCTCCTCACCCGCGTTTGCCTCAAATTCATCATACTTTCTAAAACCTGCGAGGATATCCTTTGCCTCCTGAACGTCATCATCATCGTGTGGTTTCAGACCATAGCTATGCATGAATCCATGCCATCCACCATAGGGCTTACAGTATAAGTAGTCAGACTTGGGAGCTGATGCGCTAGTGGAAGAGAAGCTTGTCGCGTTGGAACTCGATGACGATTGGTTTGGCATCTCTTAATTGCCCCAAGGGATGAGTAGACAGGGTGTGGGAAATGAAAGAATGCTCACCAGTGCTACGTGGTGCCTAAGGAAGATGATGATTTGGCACTTCTCTAGATGAGAAAGCATGCGTATGGGAGCTTTGTACAGTGGGGCACAATATGGGCTTAAGTGCAAAGGCTTGAATATAAGAGAATACGCCCCCAAGGGGGTCCCAGACCGTGATTCCGGGATAGGGGGTTAGATAGTTAGTCCAGCCCCCAACCACGTTATGATAAAAATTGACCCCTCCAAATTGGGAAATCTAGGGAATAGCGACAAGCTCAAGCCAGCTTCACTGCCTCTGTCTCCAGCGTGAGTGCCCCTGTCCCTCTCCCCCACTCCTCAGAGGCAGCCCGAAACCGAAACCATGACGACCATTAACAGGAGGTGAGTAGCTTTTGCCCCTCGCTTGCAAACGTCCTCTCATATCTCCCTTACAGGTCGAAACATAGCCGTCATATGATCTCACGCCCCGCTGCCTGCAAACCGCCTGCACGCGCATCGGCAGTGCACCACAACATGGCGAGCAGGTTGTGTTTTTGTGCGGATTCAAATAGGTGACTTTTTTTTTTTTACCTTTTTGTGCGCTCCGCCCACCCCCGCACACCCTTATGTCCAGAACCCAAAGCACCTGCACCGTCATGAGGTCTTGACGAACACTGCCGCCCACACCTACCCCTACCACCAGACCCCTATCTCTTCGATACCTGTGGATGGGGAAGTCAACAGCACACGCAACAGCGACGAGGAGCTCGATTTGTATGTGGGTCAAATAGGTGAGTCTCTGGACTAGTGCCCAGGGGGTCTCATGTCTCTCCCTCACCGCCAGCCCAGCCGGAATCACAACCACCAGAGCCGCTCCAGTCCCCGTTCCTATGCCGCCATTACCGCCCCACCCAAGGCATCGCAAGGAGGTCACACTTTTTATGGGGTTCGAATATGTGAGTCCAATTTTTTTTCGATCTCCCTCTCGCTCATATTCACCCCTCCCTGACTTGCCCCTCCCACCACTGCCAGCACTCACAGTCCTGAAGACTCACAGCACAAAACCGATGGCCACACAGTGGCAGCAACACATGCACGTGCACATGGACTCCCACCCTTGCGGCTTCACTGTGTACCTGCACCCATGGCACACACCTTGTGTGGACCAGGGCCAACGCCTCCCACAGTTTCTGTGTGTACAGCCTGTGGTTGGCATGCAAGTCATTTTGGGTGCGTCGTTTCTGTCTTTCTTTCTCTATTGCTGACCCACCACCACCCTGGCGCCCCCTCCCGAACGCCACCCCTGCGCCCCCATCGAAACCTGCCAGAAGCCGAAGCAGCTGCACAGCTGCAAGGTCTCGACGAACACCACTGTTTGCACCCATACCTTTTCGACCCCTGTGGATGGGAAAGTCGGCGGCACATGCGACATTATGGGTTGAATAGGTGAGTACCTCCTTTCCCCTTCTGCGTGCTCACCCCAGCCCTCTGCACACCCCACCCTCCCACACGCCCCCAGACTCTTTGTTTCTGACTTGGCCCAAAGCATGAAAACGCGACAACGCAAACAGGTGGGTTCATGCTTGGTACCGCGTCCCCACCCACGTTACCTCCAACACCGTTGCGCTCACTCGCGCTGCCCTTAACAGTGCCAGTGAACATGAGCGTGAGCGATGACAAGACACCCAATGGCTGGCACCTCATTGGTCGCCATGCTCGCCCCGCAACAGCCCCATGGCTTCTCCGCCCCATGGCAAGGCCACCCGCAAACAAATAGTATGTACCCTTTTTTTTTAGTGTTTGGCATGTCACAGATGAAATGGCCTGCCTGTGGATGCCGAAACACGCGCAAATGGATTAGGGAGGGTCAACCACTATGCACTATGTAGTAGTGTATATAGATTAATTACATGGAATGGACAAGAACCCCTAAAGCCTGGCCCTTGCCGTTATAGTGAAGGCGTGTCATACAAATATGGAAATACTTGCCATATATAGATAGACGCCCGCTTATGTACTTAGTTAGTCCAAGGCCAAATGTCATTTCGACAAAAATCGACCCCAGGTCCTTTTTTGCAATTCTGGGAGCCCCTTGTATGCCCCGATTCGTGCGGATGTTAACTTAGGATGAAAGCAAAAAATGCTGTAGTGCTGTGGCTTTTAGATTTTTATAAATATCTATTCATTACTATCACATTATGTCACGTCACAGTGATATGTAATAAGCATGTTGGCAATGGGGGCTGTCCAACGTCCGCTGCCTTCCTCCCTAATATTTTGTTTCAGAACGAAAGTAGCACCTCCACACACCACACCCAGGGATGCCGCGGTCGAGGGCCATTTGCCCTCAAATAGAAGACATCCAAACAGCGACTTGCATGTTGCTGATGCCAAGTGGGCTCTGAATATCTGAATATCCACTGTCACGCTCTGATACCTTCAATCTTTTCTGACCCTTTGCGCCTTCCACACATTGGATTTCAGTCAGGCCATTGTGTGGGATGAGTTGGTATAGTTGGAGCAATCATACGACTTTCTGTGATTTTTCAGTCACCCAGTCAGCCGCAATGTAGAAAAGGAATCAAGGTCCCTCATTAATTCGCTTCTCCAGCTTGAAGAAATTATCCACACATTTCCATCTTGAAGGATGTGTAAGATATGATGTACGCAAGTACAAAATTTGAGTTTATGGGGGCGCGGATGCGGGACTGGATGTGGAACAGATTTCTTTGCACTGCACACCCTGACACATCGCTTCCAAGTTGCGGTATCCCTTCCATGGATAGTATGGACTTGGACAGCCATTTGAAAATAGTTCACGTGAATGGAAGAGACATTTGGGAAGGGATCGCACAACCCACTCCAGATCCATACAATCTTCTGAGGTGGTGTCATGGGCCAGTCAGCCAGCAGAAATTACCACAAGACAGTGAAGGGTCAGCATATGCCCCATCAAAGAGCAGGTCGAAATTGATGAGGACCGGGGAAGGACAAAACCCTAACAAGTTGAGCCTGAGGTGAACCCAAAATCTCCAACCCCTTGAGGGCCTTGACACGATCTTCCATGACAGCATGAGCCTCGACGCCACTCGCGGGACGTATTAGCACCCGTTAACTTTCTAACGTCTTCCACCTACCAACTAATTTCTTCGCAATCAACTCAATGTCCCAGCTTTCAAACACGCCCTCAACTTCCTCCCTGTCCAACTTCCAATCAATCTTCAATGCTGCTGTTGAGCGCTACGATGCTAAAACAAAGAACAAGCTTTACACACCCACCTGTCGCCCAACTCCAATCCTGCGAATCTCCTGCTGCCATTTTATCCCTGCTTCAAGGACTAGTCCAGCAATTCGATCAGGGTCGAAGGAATGATGAAAGATTTCCTAGTTGGCTCAACCCAACGGTGAACGTCTTGCTTGCGTTCTCTGCTACGCTTGGCGAGGGTGCCGGACTGGTGAGTCTCTATTGAGAATTGTTGTACATCCACGGCTCTGATCATCACTAATTAGGTTTTCTCGCCCGCGAAAGTAATATTTGCCGGTATTGGCATCCTTTTCCAGGTGAGCATCCTCTTTGGTCCCATTCCATTCTGGGTCATCCTAATACCGATGTCTGCCAGGTGGCCAAGGATGTCGATGCAAGTCAAGACATGCTCATCGATCTCTTCGGGCACATCGAATGCTTTTTTCGGAGGCTGGAGTCATATACAGAAGTGCGACCAACCACAGCAATGATGGACATAATCGTAAGGATTATGGTTGAGATACTCTCCATCCTCGCCATCGCGACAAAAGATATCAAACAGAGATGAGTGAGTGAGCTGATACCTGATGTCGCCATCTACAGTTCAAGGCGGACATTTCCGATGCTTGACCAAGCACAAATTTTATTTGTGTAACTCCTCCCTCAAAACTCCACCAAATGACTTCAAACCAGCTCCATTACAATCACATTTAAAAGTAGAATAGATCTTATTCATTAGTTTTTTTTTTAATGTTAAGTGCCCATATTTCTGACCAGATTTTGAAACAAATTTACCAAAATAGGCATTCCTGCACTGTGCACGCTTAAAAAATGCATGAAATGAGTTATTTGGACTATTTATAACAAACAAAAGGATATCTGGTGCTGATGGGCTCATGTGGGCGATAAGGAAATATATTGCACCAGCAGGGAATCGAACCAACGGACCCACCATGCTTACTCATGTATGCAAAACAAATAACCACTACACCACACAACCTCACATTACAATCCCTTTAAATAATATATGACCACAAATGACCACACCTATTGCCAACAATATGGATTGACAAATTATGGATAACAATTTCCGTGGGAACTTGTGTGCATAAGTCCTCAAGTATTCACTGGAACACTCAAATTAGCTTATTTTTGGATATTAAAATTATTTTTACATGTTGCTATGTACAAAAAAATTGAAACAAGCGCCCAAAAACGGAAAATTGCAGAATCAGCATATTTTACCCACTTTCCTTCCTAGATTTTGATCTCTCAGCCTGGGGATCAATGGGTAGGTGCCTGCTCATGTGCTGCAGATGTTCGCCTTGAACTGTAGTCGATCTTGACTTATACTTGTTTTAGAAAAATATGTGAAGAAGCTACTGGGAAAGAATGAAATTGAGGACTCACTCAAGAGGCTGGATACACTTACGCAAGAGGAGGCGCAGATGGCGATAGCGGAAATCATGAGGGTCATGCACAGTGTCGACAACAACATAAGGGTGGTACTTGATGGTGCGCAATGCATTGTCTTCTTGTCATTCAGGCTGTCCTGAACGTGAATATGGCCAGATGGGAAAGATGCCAAAGAAGTTATGCGACAGACAGCACATGATGTAGATGAAGTCAAGCGTTAGTCATTTTCTGATGTCACAACTGTGGTTCCAGAGCTCCGGAGCTCAATTACTCTCACAGAGATGCTGTCGCGACTGCCGCAACAGGACCTTCGAAGGTGGCTCTCTCCACCGGACCCCTTGATAAATCACAACACTGTCCACAGTTCCCAACATGAGGGGACATCAGCCTGGTTCTTCCAGGGTGGTTTCTATGAAGAATGGAGGTCAACACCTTCTCTCCTGTGGATCCACAGGAAACATATGCCCTTCTTTCCTTTCACTACACCACACTCTAAAGACTATTGTCTTCACAGCTGGCTCTGGAAAGAGTGTCCTTTGGTGCGTGGTTTCACCGTTTATCCTGTAATGATGAACTAAGGTGTCTACTAGCTCTGCTATAATCCAGGATATCACTGCCTTACGCAAGGCTGAATCGGCATCAATGGCCTATTTTTACTGTGATTTTCGTGATGAAGACAAGCAGAACCACTGCAGCATTCTCCTTTCCATTCTTTTCCAGCTTGCTGCTCAGTCAAATATTTGTTTCGACCTTCTCTTTCAACTTTATTCGAAACACAGCCAGGGTTCCCAAACGCCCAATGATAGTGACTTAATAAAATGTTTGAATGACATGCTCTCCTTTCCAAATCAAGACCCTGTTTTCCTTATTGTCGATGCTCTTGATGAATGCCCCGACAATACTGGCCTGCCATCTTCTCAAGAACAGGTTCTTGACCTTGTCAAGCATCTCTTTGGCCTGTGCCAGAACAATTTGCACATTTGTGTTACCAGTTGCCCAGAAATCGATATCATGACCACACTCAAACCCTTGACATCTCTCCATGTCTCCCTCCATGAACAAAGTGGACAGAAGAAGGACATCATCAAATATGTCAGCTCTGTGGTTTATTTGGACACGAAAATGCAGAGATGGCATGAGGAGGACAAGAGGCTGGTCATCGAGACACTCTCTGAGAGAGCTGACGGTATGTAAGCATGCCAGACTCTATACTCAAGGTCGTTACCTAATATTGTGATGCAGGTTTCAGTGGGTCTACTGTCAGTTGGAAGCACTCCGTCACTGTCTCCCACCAAGTGTAAAGGGAATTCTTGATGAGTTACTTGAATCACTGGATGAGACATACAAGCATGTCCTGAGGAGCATCAACAAGGCAAATCGAGACCATGCACTTCATCTGCTGCAATCTGTCACAGTTGCAGTTCGACCACTTCGCGTTGAGGAATTGGCCAAGGTTCTTGTGGTTGACTTCAACTTGGTGCGGAACAGAGGGATCCCGATTCTCAAGTCAGATTGGAGATGGTCAGATCAATACCAGGCAGTGCTGTCCACGTGCTTGAGTCTGATTGCCATTGTTGATGATGGGGATTTCCAAGTGGTACAATTTTCTCACTTTTCGGTCAAGGAGTTCTTGACATCAGACCAGCTTGCATGTTCAAGTAGGGACATCTCCTGGTATCACATTCTCCTCTCACTTGCACACACTATCCTTGCGCAGGCCTGTCTGGGTGTCCTACTCTGCCTGGATGAGCACATCACAGAGGACAATGCCTCGGAGATTCCCCTTGCCCATTATGCGGCACGATACTGGGTGGACCATGCACAATTCGAGGACGTGTCATCACATATTCAAGACGTGATGGAATATTTCTTCAACGCAGACAAGCCACATTGGGCGGCATGGCACCGTATGTACAACATAGACGACTGCAGGTGGTTGTCCTTTCCCCCTTGTCCAATGATTCCCAGCCCGGTCCTGTTATACTACGCTGTGCTGTGCGGATTCTATGATCTGGCAGAACACCTGGTTGTCAAGAATCCAGAGCATGTAAATGCTGAAGGCGGTCAGATGGCAAGACCACTGTTTGTAGCATTACACCAGGGCCATTTCTGGGTTGCAGACATATTGCAGAAGCACGGTTCAGACATAAATGCTTGCAGTAGATTGGGACAGACACTACTAAACCAAGCATTGATCAATGGATGTCTTGATAGCATGCGATTTCTCCTTGATCACAGCACAGACATGAATGCCTGAAACACCTATAGCTTTGCTCCGCTCTACCTGCTTGTGGTACTTGAGCACCCAACAATATCTTGGATGCTGCTCGAACATAATGCGGATATCACCGCCTGGGATAAGTTTGGAAAGTTTCCATTGCACTGGGTGGCAATGGCCAAGAACAGAGAACACCCTGAAGATATGCCCGAAACAATGCAATTATTACTGGACCATGGTGCAGACCCAAATGTACGGGATAATGATGGGTGTACACTGCTGCATGATTCATCAGGTTACAGTCCACTGACAGGGACAGTCGAAGGATCACGCCTACTGCTTGATCATAGTGCAAACATAGATGCTGAGAACAACAAGGGTAAGATGCCACTCTGACTAGCGTTGGAGGGGGATTATCATGAAATGGCGGAATTTCTGTCAGGACAGGGCACCAAGTGATTAGGAGTAGCTGTACCTTCAGTGCACTAGGCACCTGTCTACGTTGTTTGCAGCAGGGCTCTTTGCTGTAGTTGGTACCAGTCACAGGCCCATGCACCCAGTTGTGCTAGCTACCGTATTATCCCATCATTATCTCAACCTTGTTTTCTCTTGACTCCGCTCTAAAGATCTAAAGACTCGCCCATATTCCTCACCACTGACATGTTCTTGGTACCTGGAGGATGCTGCTACATGACCTGTGTTCTTGCCACAGCTCAGTGATATTAGTTTGCACACTCGGCTTGGCTGAGGCACCTGTGTACAGGCCCGCACATGAATACCTGCTTGGTCATTTGAGGGGAGCATCTAGAATGAATTACAGCCCAGGTTCACAATGTCAAGATCGCTTCGACAATATTGCCAATTTACCCTTTCATCAGCAAAATCACAACAGGTTAGAGTGACTAGATCTAGTCACTCTAGTCACTCTAGACCAGATCTAGGTTTATTTTCGAAATCTAGTCATCCCAGTAAATTATCCTAGATCTAGTTACTTCTATGGCTAACAATATATGCTCTAGTCCCCTCTAGTCTTGTGCTGAACCTGGTTTCAAGCCACTTTAAATAATAATAAATCAATGATTGTATGTCTCTGAGTTGGGTTATGGATGAGTGCAGTAATAGTGCACCAGGTGTCATTGCGAGTGGTGGGGGGCTTCTCCATAAAGATCGCAGATGGAGATGGCACTCGCATGGGCAGCCTGTGTGTTGCCTTGACAAACCACTTGTGTGTTACCTCCACCAATCTGCATGACCCAGATTGACACCATTAAATGGGATGACATACCAAGTGATGAGGGCGTGACATTGAGAAGAAGAATATTGGTGACATTCCCAGCAAGGACACCACTCTGAATGGAAGCACCTTTAGCCACAGCTTTATCAGGTTTGACACCCTTGGAGGGCTTGCAACCAGGAACAGTCTTGACAGTTTCAACCACCTATGCATCATACCACCCACAAGGATGATCTTATGAATCGTGACCCTGAGAGTTGGAGAATGCATGAGAAAAACTTGATTTAGTCAAGGGAGAGGTGCAAGGACTGAAAAGCACGTTACGAAATGGAAGCAGGCAGACTTGAGGTATGGCGGGGCGTTGAACGATCTGCAGAGACAGTAAAACTGGTGAAAAAGGGGGAATACAAACACACACAAAACCAGTGAGACAAGTGATGATATATCAAGGATTGATTCAGTAGCTTGGGTTGTCACCAAACAGTTGGGTGGAAGCCAGAGCACACAGATGGACAAAGACAGGTAGGGGTATTTTATTATGCAGGTCCAAGGCAGTAGAGACAAGTATTCTACATGCAATTCAAGTAGATGGGGAGGGGGGGAAACAAGTGCAAATGCTGAACCCTCTGGCAATAGACCTGCAGTGATGACAATGAAAAGGAGTGGGTGCATGCTCGGCAAGGGAGGGAAACTTGAAAAGGAGTGCAGCATTTGGTGAGGGGCTAAAGTAACAATGTGTAAGCCAAAATAAAAATCAAGGGGCGTACAGCCTGATTGAGCCCATGTATGCTAAGACATTTTCCTAACAGAGGCTCCAGACTGGGACCTGATGTGCGATGGGCTGTGTGCAATGCATGTAATGTGGAAGGGTCGAGTTTTTTGAGGTGGCATGCTAGTGGTGTCAGCAGCAATCCTTGGGCGATTCACATGACTTCGACAGGGAAATTTGGCAAGCAGCAGAATAGAAGACTGAGCCATGGGGGAGAAATGCATAGAGACTGGAGACTTGAGAGTGGATGAGGACAAGTTGGAGGCAAGGTGTGCAAACACAAGGGTGGGAAAGAAGGTAAGAGAAAGAAGGTAAGAGAGGTGAGTGGATTCTGAGAGTAGGGGGAGGGCGATGGTGGTGATTTCAGAGGGGAGAGGAAGAAGAGGAAACAGAAAAGACGTTGAATTTGCAAATGCTTTGGGAAGACTGGTCAGATCTGGGTTGTTCCGAGGGAGTGCACATGGACCATAAGCTTGTAGGGTTGCCTGGCCTGGAAATGATGGGAAACTGCACCTGGGGCCTGGGAAAGAGATCAAAATCTCTCATAAGTAGTTTACAACCCAGATTGAAACAAGGGTAGGATCTTATAAAGCAGAGCATGTAAAGGACCTTATACGAAGGCTGGGGGTGGATCAACGACATAAGTTTATTGTGTCTGAGTCTCCATCTCTCCTGACATCACCCACTATTTCCCTGTTTGTATCCTCTCTCTTTGTCAATGGCACCACAAAATCAGATCTTGATAAATGATGGCTGATGGCCCTGAGCATTGGATTTAAATTATGTATTAAGTGATTTTTTGGGGGACATTCCAGTAACGACACAAGACTTGTTCCTCCCTCTGCAGTCTCCAGTTTATAAGTGCCCCCTTGCATCGTTGCTTCATCCTGACTTGTCCTTCCTCTGCAGCCCCAGCTTGTGTCCCTTGCTCGGTTGCATTCTTTTCATGTACTGACAAGTACCTCCACAGTCCCCTCACTCGGTCACTTTCTACTAGTAAGTCTCCTGGAAGTGAGTGCCCTTCTGTTGGTTGCCGTCTTTCCATGTCCTGACTTATTCCCCCTCTGCAGCCATCAGAGAGTGAGTGCTACTCATGCTGTTGCTTTCTTGTTGTGTCCTGATTCGTCGCTCCACCTGCGATCTCTAGGAAGTGCCCCTTGATGGTCCAAGCACAAATGCAGTCTACACATGGACCTCTGAGTCGCACCCACACCTTGCGCTCTCAATACAACACTCCTTTACCCTCAAAATTGAATACCCAACACTCCCTGATTAAATCGCTGTGCAGGATTGTTGCCGGCTAACACATTCCCTTCTTTTATCTTCCATTTTACTCACAATTATTCATAGCATGCTCATTGTTGTTGCATCGGCCACATATAAATCCACACTGCCCGGCCTCACATCCATCATCAGATCACAGCAGGTGACAGCGGCCCTGTTTTCCCCTCTTGTGTGCACTTTCCTTCTCTTATTTGTTTTGATTGACTCTGAACCGGCAACGCTGCTGTTGCTGTTGAAGTCATTTGCAACTCTGTACGTTTCCCTTTTTCTTTAAAGCTAACCATCTTTAGACTGTTCTGCGACCACACATACCCACTGGAAGTTGTACAATCAACACCCGTCAATCCCCCACCCTCATATTGCACTATTGCACATCTTTGCATCTGGTGTGATGCTGGTTCTATTCCCCTCCCCTTTCCTTTCCTTGGACTCACAGCGTGGACTCACTAGTACTCACTGTCAGCGCTACATTTCATTTGCTTACTTTCCCCATCCTGACTTGTCTCTCCCTCTGTGGTGAATCGGACCTAATAGATGTCATAGCTTAGATAGAACAATAGAACAATTTGCATTATTTGCTCTGATATTTCAGGGAACCATCCCTAGCAATGTGATGTATGAGTGCTATGAGCAGCTGCAGCTGATGCACCATGAATCATTATTTTTGGAGGACTAGAAGAACCTATCAAACTAGAAAAGGTGGCACACAATACATCTAGAACATTGTACTAGGTCTAGTGAAAAAATCTAGGTCTAGTTGGAAAACTAGATCTCCTGGCTCTAGTCCCATGGACTAGATCTAGTCCAAGTCGCTCTGGGTCTAGTCAAAACCCTAGAGGCACTAGAGGCACTAGAGGCACTAGCCTAGTTGCTCTAGTTGGGTTGTGGTTTTGCTGATGTTCCTCACCTGTGTCCAAGTCTGCTCTCTTTGTCAACTTCCCAGCTACTTCTTCACACCCTGCACCTGTCTGATCTGTCCCTTATGCATCCTAATATCTGCTTTGTCTGCAACAAGAACTACCAGTACTTGACAGAGAACGCGATGAACCAGGTAAGGGTGACAGATGTGGCAGTGGTATGGGTGTAGATCCCTATGCCATATCTCCATCATGGATAGGTGACTGCACCTCGGGACTTCTGCCTTATCATGTGGATAATGTTGATTCGATACAGTGCTTGGAATTTTCTACCCCGGGCCCTGGCCACTACATGAATCCAAATTTACTGCCTCAACAAGATGTATTTATGAAAGCCGAAAACCTGTTTAAAAGAACTCAACTTCGTGAAAGTCACTTGACACTGATCTTACTGGCTTAAAAGATATTGCGCGACATTGGGTTCCCTCCAAGGGTATATGCCTGTGGCAAAACCATTTAGTTATTAGGTGAAGACGAACACTCTAAAGTCAAGAGCAACTGAAAGTCAGGCAGTAAACTGTCTGAAAAAGTCTGAAATTATGACTGAAAACTGACTGAATAAATGACAAAAAATGCCAAATTGTAAGACTAAAAATCACTGAAA
>Ga0307510_10008223_pt1 | contig 12424 bp, 7 predicted proteins | sample 12_EM_MG_FD_207224 | JGI IMG/M metagenome (GOLD analysis project Ga0307510, IMG submission 207224) | Populus trichocarpa ectomycorrhiza microbial communities from riparian zone in the Pacific Northwest, United States - 12_EM | ecosystem: Host-associated > Plants > Roots > Unclassified | place...
CCCAACGGTTGTCCGCCGCTGACCACGATATTACGCGCAGCTTCCGCTACGGCTATCATTGCGCCTTTATAAGGGTCTGCATAAACATAACGGCTATTACAATCCGTAGTTACGGCCAAAGCCTTCCCTCCAGTCCCCTTAGCCAGCACAACAGCCGCATCACTGGGTTCGTTCGTGGAAGAATTAGCCGCGCCAACCGTGCTGTCATATTGTACAGCTACCCATTTCTTGGAAGCGATATTCGGCAGCGAGATCAGCTGTTCCGCCACTTCCCTCAGATCATCCGGCACTTCTACCGAAGCCGGATCAAAAGCCTTCACCTTCGCCAGATAAGCCGGCTCGCTATAAGGCCGGTCATACTGCGGAGCGCCACCGCCCAACACCAGCTCATAGGCCGGGATCTCGGCTTCCAGCTCTCCATTCATGTAGAATTTCAGCAAGCCGTCGCCCGTAACTTCACCGATCGTGGCGGCAGGCAGATCCCATTTTTCAAATATTTTGATGACTTCTGCTTCTTTTCCTTTTTCTACAACCATCAGCATCCGCTCCTGACTTTCGCTGAGAAGCAGCTCCCAGGCCTTCATATCCTTCTGACGGACAGGCACCTTATCCAGGTCGATCCGCATCCCGGCTTCTCCCTTGGCACTCATCTCCGCAGTAGAACAAATGATCCCTGCCGCACCCATATCCTGCATGCCGACGACAGCACCCGTCTTTATCACTTCCAGGCAAGCCTCAAGCAGCTTCTTTTCCTGGAACGGATCACCCACCTGGACGGCCGGTAATTCCTTCGTACTTTCCCCCGTGATATTGGCCGATGCAAAAGAGGCGCCGCCGATACCGTCCTTGCCGGTGGCGCTGCCTACAAATATCACCGGGTTGCCAACACCCGTAGCCGTTGCAGATATCGTCTCCCCATTCTTCAGAATGCCCACGCTCATGGCATTCACCAGGGGATTGGTATGATAACAATCTTCGAAATAGATCTCTCCGCCTACCGTCGGCACCCCAAAACAGTTTCCATAATGCCCGATGCCATGGACAACCCCGGAAAGAAGGTGTTGCGTTTTGGCAGCCGCAATATTGCCAAACCGGAGAGAGTTCAGGGAAGCAATAGGCCTCGCCCCCATCGTAAAAATATCCCGGTGGATACCACCTACCCCCGTAGCTGCCCCTTGAAAAGGTTCGAGAGCAGAAGGGTGGTTATGCGATTCTATCTTAAATACGACCCCATGTCCATTGCCGATATCCATTAAACCGGCATTCTCTTCCCCGGCCTTGACAAGCATTTTCTTGCCCTCACGGGGTAGCGTTTTGAGCCACTTGATCGAATTCTTATAACTGCAGTGCTCGCTCCACATGGCACTAAAAGCACATAATTCTGTGAAATTAGGAGTACGCCCGAGTTTTTGTTGGATCGATTCAAATTCCTCTGCTGTAAGACGGAGTTGTTCGGCTGTTTTTACGCTTATTTCCATAATTATTTCAAAGCGCAAAAGTACGAACCCCATCCCAATCTTTCTGCTTTAACCATCCCAATATTTCCCTCAACTCTCATAATTTTTAAGATTTTCAGTAGGTTTGCTGCCCATGGCCTCAAACCAAAAGATTGCGTTTGTAGCGAATACCAGCTGGAGTATCTACAAATTCAGGCTATATCTTATTGAGAAATTGACCGAAAAAGGGTTTACCATCTTTGTGCTGGCGCCCCGTGACCCCTATACAGCCAAATTCGAATCTCTTCCCGGACTGACCTACATAGAACTACAACATTTCAAAGGGAAAAGCATCTCCCCCCTCCAGGACATCCTCCTTTACAGAGAACTGCTTCACCACTACCGTACCATCCGGCCGGACCTGATCTTTCATTACACGATAAAAGCCAATCTTTTCGGCACCCGGGCCGCAGCCCGTGCCAGAATCCCCTCTGTCAGCGTTATTACAGGGTTGGGATATGCCTTTGCCGGAAATGGATGGCTGCAGTCGGTCGCCAGATTCTTATACAAAAAGGAGCTGCGCAACAGCAGGGAAGTCTGGTTTCTCAACGAGGACGACCGCCATATCTTTACTACCCGGCAGCTTATCTGCCCCGAAAAGACCTTTCTACTGCCCGGAGAAGGAGTAGATACACAAACCTTTTATCCTGCTCCCTATACGCCTAAAAAAGAGGTCACCTTTCTGCTTATCGGCCGTATTATCCGCCATAAAGGAATTTACGAGTTTATACAAGCGACCCAACTCTTAAAACAACAGGGCCTGGCCATCCGCTGCCAGCTCCTTGGTTTCTTCGATGACAAAAATCCTGTAGCGATCCCGCGTCACGAGATAGAAGAATGGTCCAAAACCGGTCTGCTCACCTATCTCGGACATACCGACAAGGTGGCTCCGTTTATCGAACAAGCCGATTGCATCGTCTTACCCTCCTGGCGGGAAGGCCTGCCCCTCAGCCTCCTGGAAGGCGCAAGCATGTGTAAGGCCCTCATCGCAACCGATACGCCCGGCTGCCGTGCCCTGATCGATGAAGCTGTCAACGGTTATCTTTGCCGCGAAAAGGACGCCGCTGACCTCGCCAAAAAAATGGCCGTTTATTACCACCTGCCCGCTGAAGCTAAGATAAAGATGGGCCTGGCAGGCAGGGAAAAGGTCTTATCTGCTTTTACGCAGGAAAAGGTGGCGGCAATCTATCAGGAAAAGATCAACTTATTCAGGCTTACCAGTTACGAATACTAAAACATGCATATACTGCTGTTTATCATTTATAGCCTTTTATGCATCTATGGGATACTAAAAATTCCCTTCATCCGGAACAGCGGCATCCGGCCGGTATATCTTCTGCTCTTTTTTGGCCTGCACGTCGGGACAGGCCTTTTACATAATGTAATAGCTTACCGCTATTATCCTGAACATGGGGATATCTGGAACTTCTATCAGTGGAGCCTTTTAGCCCGCCACCGGCTGATCTTTGATCATGCGCTCTTTCTGTCGGACAACGACACCTGGGCCCATATCACACACAATGGCATCGTATGGGTTTATATGATCCTGAATACTATCACCCTTGATAGCATGATCATCAACACCCTGCTCTTTTCCTTTCCGGTGTTCCTGGGGAACATTGCCCTGTTCAGACTCTTCCGCCGCCGTTTCCCCAATGCCACCCTTGCCGCAATCACTGTCTTTTGCCTTCCCTCCACCCTGTTCTGGACAGCCTGCATCCACCGCGAAGCTGTGCTTTATATGTTGCTGGGTTTTCTTTTATATTCATTCGACCGCCTGCTTACCCCTACCGCCCTATCCCCCACTCCAAACATCACACCGGCGCCTCCTCCTGCCCGCAAACATCTTATCATTTTTCTCATTTCCCTCCTCCTTATCCTATATTTCCGCTTCTCCATCCTCCTCTCCCTGCTCCCGGCCCTGGCCGCCTGGCTGGTAGCCCAACGCCGCTGGCCTCTCCGTCGCCTCCTGATGATTACCGGCTCAGCCTTCATTCTGCTGTTTGTCTCGATCCTGGTATTCCCCAACTTTTATACCTCGGTCGCCGAATCCATCACTGCACGACAACAGGAGTTCGCTGCTCTCGAAGGCCACTCCCGCCTCTCCCTTCCGGTCATGAACGGTACCTGGGCCAGCATAGCAAAAGTGCTCCCTTCCGCCATCCGTAATGGACTTTTCGAACCCCTCCCCGGCTCCGGTGGCCAGATCATCTACCTCGCCTTCTCCTTCGAACTAATAACCATCTGGCTTATAATAATCGTAGCCCTCCCCCTCAAACTCGCCCCATCCCCCTCAGTGCCACAACCCCTACCATTCACTCTCTTCTGCCTGATATTCGCTCTCTCCGGTCTCATAATCATAGGCGCCACAGTCCCCTTCGCCGGCACCATCGTCCGCTACCGCAGCCTCTTCCTCCCCTTCCTCCTCGCCCCCGCCCTCAGCAGACTACATACCATTCCCCTCATCGGCCACCTCGATAACTGGCTTTCCCTGCACCTGTTCCGCATCCCCAAACCCGGTGAAAGCCCTCCTTCATATTAAAAATCCCGGCATATCATACCGGGCTTAGATTATAAATATTTAATATAGTCAAAAACATTGCAAGGATTAGAACCAAAACAATATAAAACTCGTTTTTTTTGGTTTTTTTGTTGTAAATTTTCCATTTTTACCAGCGAAAGGCCAAAAATTTGTTTTATATCCCCCATTTCATTTAGTTTCGCTAAAATTTTGAAGCATGTCCTCATTAAGATTTAAAGCCATTGATAATTTGACTACTACTACAGACGGCCAAATTCCTGGCGCGGCCAAAATTACCGCCATCTTCGGCGAGAACGTTTTCACTATGAAAACTGCACGGGAATTTTTAAGTGACGAAGCGTATAAAAGCCTTGTAGCCTCTATAAAGGGCGGCAAGAAAATTGATCGTGCCGTAGCCAATCAGATAGGTTCCGGTCTGCGTCAATGGGCTGAGGCAAAAGGCGTCACCCACTTCACTCACTGGTTCCAGCCACTGACTGGTACTACCGCTGAAAAGCATGATTCTTTTTTTACGATAAAAAGCGATGGCACTCCCATCGAAGAGTTTGACGGCGCAGCCCTGATCCAACAGGAGCCTGACGCTTCTTCCTTCCCAAGCGGTGGACTTCGCGCCACTTTCGAGGCCCGCGGTTATACAGCATGGGACCCTTCTTCTCCTGCATTTGTCATGGAGATCGGAGCCGGAAAAACACTTTGTATCCCGACTATCTTCGTCTCCTATACCGGTGAATCCCTGGACTACAAAGCTCCTTTGCTGAAGGCGCTGGTTGCCCTGGATAAGGCTGCCGTCGACGTTTGCCACTACTTCGATAAGAATGTAAGCAAGGTCACCGCAACACTCGGATGGGAACAGGAATATTTTGTAGTCGACGAAGGTCTGTTCAATGCCCGCCCTGACCTGGTGATGAGCGGACGGACAGTGTTCGGTCATGCTCCTGCCAAAGGCCAGCAGCTGGAAGACCACTACTTCGGCAGCATCCCCGAAAGAGTTTATGCCTTCATGCGCGATTACGAAAATGAATCCTACAAGCTCGGCATTCCCCTCCGTACCCGTCACAATGAAGTGGCTCCCGCACAGTTCGAGTGCGCACCTATCTTCGAAGAAGTTAGCGTTGCCGTCGACCACAACATCCTGCTGATGGACATCATGGACCGCGTTGCCCGCCGCCACAAGCTGCGAGTACTCCTCCATGAAAAACCTTTCGCAGGTATCAATGGTAGCGGTAAGCACAACAACTGGAGCATGGCCACCGACACGGGCGTCAACCTGCTTGCTCCGGGCAAAACGCCGAAGACGAACCTCATGTTCCTGACCTTCTTTGTCAATACCATCAAGGCAGTTCATGACTACGCTGACATCCTGCGTGCTTCCATCGCCGGTGCCGGCAATGACTTCCGTCTTGGCGCAAACGAAGCTCCTCCTGCTATTATCTCTGTCTTCATCGGCGAATACCTGAGCAAGGTCCTTGCCGACGTAAAAGAAAGAGTAGGTGATAAATTCGACGAACAGGACGAAGCTATCCTGAAGCTCGACCTGCACAGAAGCATTCCCGAGCTCTTACTTGATAATACCGACCGTAACAGAACTTCACCCTTTGCCTTCACCGGTAATAAGTTCGAGTTCCGCGCCGTGGGTTCCAGCGCAAACTGCGCCAATGCTATGATCGCCGTCAACAGCATCATGGCCGAAACGCTAAAGAAATTTAAGAAAGAAGTAGACGGCTTTATCGAAAAGGGTGATAAGAAAGAAATAGCCATCATGCACGTCCTCCGCGAATACGTCGTCAACAGTGAAAAAGTGCTGTTCGAAGGCGACGGCTACAGCGACGAATGGCACCATGAAGCCGAAAGACGCGGCCTGCCCAATGTCCGGACAACCCCGCTGGCTCTCGATGCAATGATTACCGAAAAGGCCAAACACCTTTACGAAACCAATGGCGTCTACACCCACATCGAACTGGAAGCCCGTCACGAGATCGAGCTGGAGAAATACATCAAACGCGTACAGATCGAAGCCCGTATCATGGGTGAGCTGGCTACCAGCCATGTCCTGCCACCAGCTATTAAGTACCAGAATACCCTCATTCAGAACATCAAGGGTCTGAAAGAGCTGGGACTGAAAGAAAGCGCTTACTCCAACCAGCAGTTGATCCTCGAGCAGATCTCCGAACACATCGGTAAAGTAAGCGAGCTCGTAGCAAAAATGATCGAAGCCCGGAAAATAGCCAACGCTATGACCGACACCCGCACCAAGGCTATCGCCTACAACAGCCAGGTGAAGGAACCTTTCTTCGACCAGATCCGCTACCACGTCGACAAGCTCGAATTGCTTGTGGACGACAAAGAGTGGGTCCTTTCAAAATACCGCGAGATCCTCTTCCTGCGCTAATTACAACATTCCAATACAAAGGCCCGCGAGTCCAATTATTTTTTGGGGCGGGCCTTTTTTTATTACTTTTCCATCCTTTCTTTAACCCATTTTTTTGCAATCTCTAATTGCTGGGGCATCGTCAGATGGGAATTATCCAATACAATAGCATCATCCGCCTTCCTCAGCGGGCTCACCTCCCGGTGCGAATCGATATAATCCCGCATCGACAGGTTGTGCTTCACCTCTTCCAGCGTGATATTGGGATTCTTTTCATACAGCTCCCTGAACCGCCGCTTAACCCGGATCTCCTCGTCCGCCGTCATAAAGATCTTCAGCTCGGCCTCAGGAAACACCGTCGTGCCTATATCCCTGCCATCCATCACGATTCCCTTCCTGGCCCCCATCTCCTGCTGTTTGGCCACGGCAAACGCCCTTACGGCCTTTATAGCCGCTACCTCACTCACCTTCTCGGCGATCACCAGGTCCCGGATCACATACTCCACGTTCTCGCCGTTAAGATACATCTCCGTCTGCCCGTTCTTGTGGTTGGTCATGAATTCCATGGTAATGGCATTCAGGGCCTGGTCGACAACGGCAGCATTCGTCCAGTCGGCATGATTCCGGAGGAAATACAGCGTGATAGCCCGGTACATCGCACCGCTATCGATATAGACATAATGTAGCTCCCGGGCCAGCTGTTTTGCCAGTGTACTCTTTCCACAGGACGACCAGCCATCAATGGTTATTATTATCTTTTCCATCAGTCACAAAAGTGAGGAAAAAACTTTGCCCCCAAAAGAAAAAGCCACCCAAATGGATGGCTTTTTCTCTTTTTTGTATAATGAACAAATATTCTCTCTTTATTTAAGCTTCTGACTTTTCTTTCGCCTTCTCCTTCAGGGTAAACCTGATCTTCGAATTCTCCTTATCCAGGTCGGCGATCAATACATCTCCATTCTTGATGTTCATGTTCAGGATCTCCTCAGCTAAAGGATCTTCCAGGTATTTCTGGATGGCCCTGTGCAGCGGACGTGCCCCAAACTGCGCATCGTACCCCTTATCCGCAATGAAGTTCTTCGCATCATCCGTCAGCTCAAGGGTAAAGCCCAGGTTATTGAGACGTTTCAATACACCCTTCATCAGGATATCGATGATCTGGAAGATATGCGTCTTGTCCAGTGAATTAAAGATCACGATATCATCGATCCTGTTCAGAAATTCAGGACTGAAAGTGCGTTTCAGCGCTTTTTCAATGACGGCCTTATTGTTCTCATCAGCATTCTGGGTACGGGCCGCGGTAGCAAATCCTACCCCGTCTCCGAAGTCCTTCAGCTGGCGTACACCAATATTGGAGGTCATGATGATCAGCGTGTTCTTGAAATCCACTTTACGACCCAATCCGTCCGTCAGCTGTCCATCGTCCAGCACCTGCAGCAGGATATTGTAGATATCCGGGTGGGCTTTTTCGATTTCATCCAGCAGGATCACAGAATAGGGCTTGCGACGAACTCGTTCCGTCAGCTGACCGCCTTCTTCATAACCTACATATCCTGGAGGAGCGCCGATCAGACGGCTTACCGTGAACTTCTCCATGTATTCGCTCATATCGATCCGGATCAGCGACTCTTCCGAGTCGAACATGTACCGGGCAAGTGCTCGGGCCAGTTCCGTCTTACCGACACCGGTAGGACCGAGGAATATAAAGGTGCCTATCGGCTTCTTTGGATCTTTTAACCCTACCCGATTACGCTGGATAGCTTTTACAACCTTGGTGATCGCATCGTCCTGTCCGACAACCATACCGCGCATGTCGATGTTCATATTCCTCAACTTCTCAGTCTCGGCCTGTACCATCCGCTTAACAGGGATTCCAGTCATCATGCTGACCACTTCAGCGATATTTTCTTCGTCGATGGGATAACGTTTGTGCTTGCTTTCTTCTTCCCATTCGGCCTTGGCTTTTTCCAGTTCTTCCTGCAGACGTTTTTCCGTGTCCCTGAGCGAAGCCGCTTCTTCGAACTTCTGGCTTTTTACCACCTTGTTCTTCTCATTCTTCACGTCTTCGATCTTCTTCTCGAGCTCGACGATGTTCTGAGGAACATTGATATTTTTAAGGTGTACCCTTGCGCCTACTTCATCCAGCACGTCGATAGCCTTGTCCGGCAAAAGCCGGTCCGTCATGTAACGGTCGCTCAGCTTTACGCAGGCGTCGATGGCATCGTCAGAATAAGTGACGTTATGGTAATCTTCGTATTTGGACTTGATATTGTTCAGGATCTGGATGGTCTCGTCCACGCTTGGGGGATCAACCATGACCTTTTGAAAACGTCTGTCAAGAGCACCATCCTTCTCGATATACATACGGTACTCATCCAGCGTAGAGGCGCCAATGCACTGGAGTTCTCCACGTGCCAGGGCCGGCTTGAAGATGTTCGACGCATCAAGCGAACCGCTGGCGCCACCCGCACCGACGATCGTGTGGATCTCATCGATGAAGAGGATAACATCCCTGTTCTTTTCCAGTTCGTTCATGATGGCCTTCATTCTTTCTTCGAACTGACCGCGATATTTGGTACCGGCAACCAGCGCTGCAAGATCCAGGGAGATAACACGCTTGTCGAACAACACACGCGATACCTTCCTTTGAACAATCCGGAGGGCCAGGCCTTCCACGATCGCCGTCTTACCCACACCAGGCTCACCGATGAGAATGGGGTTGTTCTTCTTACGGCGGGACAGGATCTGCGAAACCCTTTCGATCTCTTCCTCCCGGCCTACGATGGGATCCAAAGCCCCCATTTCTGCCAGTCGGGTGATATCCCTGCCAAAATTGTCTAATACCGGTGTTTTACTTTTGGCGTTCCCGGCAGAACGCGCTTTCTGTTGAGAGTATTTCTTTTCCTCATCAAAATCATCATCATTCTCCTCTGCATACTCACTGCGAACGTCATTGCTTTTCACAACGCCAAGTTCGTTTCTAAATAAGTCGTAGTCCACGTCAAATTGATTTAAGATTTGAGTAGCAATGTTTTCTTTGTTCTTCAGGATGGAGAGCATCAGGTGTTCAGTCTCTACCGTAGGGCTTTTCAGGGCTTTGGCTTCCAGAACGGTCACTCGTATCACTTTCTCCGCCTGTTTTGTCAGGGGAAGACTATTGATATTAGCTATGTTTTTACCAGTCTTATCCTTTACTGCCATTTCCACTTCCTTCCGTAATTCATACAGGTCCACATTGAAACTTTTCAAAATGCGGACAGCTGTATTATCACCCTCCCGGATCAACCCCAGCAATAAATGCTCCGTACCGATAAAATCGTTCCCCAGTCGCAAAGCTTCCTCCCTGCTGAACGATATAATCTCCTTTACCTGGGCTGAAAAATTATTATCCATTTTTAAGTTATTGAGCTTTATACAATAATAACGAATATTTTTGACTTCTGTTTCTGCCTCTTTATTAACGGCCGTTAATATCTTTAAGTGTATATGCAAGTCAAAATTGATACCAGAGAAAAATTTCATGCCATTAGTATCCAGGAATCGGCTCTTGCTGCTAATATGACAGAAGAACTGGAGCTATGTCTGTTACCTTTCCTCGAAAAAGACGTCAAAAACGTGATTCTCATATTAAAAGACATCTCTGACGTGGACGATGCTGCTGCGGAATGCCTGGTAAAGATCCAGCAGGCTTTCTATGACAACAGCGCCTCCTTTGTCATTTGTGAGCTGACCCCAGCCGTCGAAAAAAGCCTGGAAGACAATGGTCTTCTGGAGATGATGAACGTGACTCCCACCGAAAGTGAGGCCTGGGACATCATTCACCTCGAAGAGGTGGAAAGGGAAATGCTCAACGATCCTGAAGGCTAGCTGCCCCGCCCCGCCGCTAAGTAGGCCGTCTCGGCCTACGACGGCCAATCATTGGCCCCGGCAGGCGCCAACGGCGCCGTCCCAAACAACCAGCCCCCAACAGGCAACAATTCCGCCCAAAGCCAAAACCCTAGCCCGGTTGCCACCCGACCATGCCCCTCCGCCACCAAACCGCAGCCCGCACCTCCTCCATCCGGCCACAACCGGCATTATGGCAAGTCTCAAAACCTGCCCCTGCACGGTTGACGTACCCTAACCAGGACAACAAGACAGAAAGTCAGAAAAACAAGAAAATCAGGTCTGAAAACAGTAAATCCCCGGTAATGTCAGCGGATATCGAATGGATCCTCCCGGCACAACTACCCATTCTCCTTAGGCCGGCGCCCTCCCACGGGGCCCTTTAACGTGTCTGCCCGGCAGCGGAGAGTCTATTAATGATACATAAGTACTTACGAATTCTAACAAACGATGGTTCTGTAAGTTTACCGATACCTGACAATTTTCTTTGCACGGTCATCAACGAAATATTTTGCGCACAATTCAACGCTTTTAATAAGCGTTAACCCTATATTCGCTGTCACTGTCATTTTTCCGGAGTTATGCAGCTTTTGGCGCCTGTCCATCGTCTAAACACGGAAACCAACAGATCGAACTGATCGTAACCTTAAAATCGAGTAATGCTGGCCGTCACAATTTTAGGCAATAACTCCGCTCTACCTGCTTTTGATCGTCATCCTACTGCACAGGTGATCACGATGGAAGACCAGCTCTTTCTCGTCGATTGTGGCGAAGGCACCCAAATGCAGATGGCCAAATACAAGATCCGCCGCAGCAAGATCAACCACGTTTTCATTTCTCACCTTCATGGTGACCACTACTTTGGTTTGATCGGCCTGCTCACCAGCATGGGACTGCTTGGACGCACACAGGAGCTACACCTCTATGCCCCTTCTGCACTCAAAGATATCATCGACCTTCAGCTAAAGGTCGCAGACATCCATCTTCCTTATCATCTGCATTTTCATCCACTTTTGGAAGAAGGTGTCATCGTTCGGGAATCAAAGTTCGAGGTCAGCTGTTTCCCGGTCTTCCACCGCATCGCCTGCTGGGGCTTCCGCTTCCGCGAAATACGGCCCTTCCGCCGCGTCAATCCCGAAAAAGCACGTCAATACGAAGTCCCATCCTCTTTCTTCGACCGGCTCAAATGGGGAGAAAGCTATCTTACAAAGGACGGCAACATCGTAGAAAATCAATGGGTCACCGACCCCGCTGCAAAAGCAAAGTCCTATGCTTATGCCGCCGACACCCTCTTTGACGAACGCATCGCCGAAAAGGTCAGCGGCGTGGACCTCCTCTATCACGAAACCACCTATCTCAAAGACCTCGAAGATCAAGCCGGACGACGCTTTCACAGCACTACCGCCCAGGCAGCCACCATCGCCCGCCTGGCAGGCGTCCACCGCCTCCTCATCGGTCATTTCAGCTCCAAATATGAAAAGCTCCAGGCCTTCGAGCTGGAAGCCCGCGAGATCTTCCCCAATACAGACCTGGCGCTGGAAGGCGTGACTTATAAAGTCTAACCCGGCAACAAAAACCCCAACGAAAAGCTTGATTTAACCCCCACCAGCAACGAGTGGAGCAGATAGTAAGAGAAATACCGGTTGGGATCACGTTTATAATCCACCTTCCCCGTTCGTTTCTTCTCCGGCAACGAGCGATCTTTATCCCTGGGTATGATAAATTTCTTCAAAAAGAACGATTTTACCTTATCTACCTTCTTTTCATCACCATTCTCTCTTAGCTTATCCACCACCAGGTCGTGGTATTCCCCGACGATCTTCCCGGTCGCCTTTTCATCGTTCATCCTGAACCAGAAGGCCAGGCTGTTCAGGACCCCCGATTCCAGGTGTATCCTGCCAAGGTTCTCCGCTGAATTATTCAGAGTAGTCACATCCAGCTCATGAAAGGCCCCTTCCACCTCGTAAGCATCGCCGGCACGCAAAGGCATCCTTGTCGTAGCGTCAACCAGCCCCGATCCCATCAGCGAACCCTGCATCTTCATCGTTATATAGGCCGGGTCCCCCGCCTCCGGGTGATTGATCAGCGGAGAAATAGTCCCTTTTAACCTTACGATCTTCAACGTCCCCGTTT
>Ga0307510_10008224_pt1 | contig 12424 bp, 15 predicted proteins | sample 12_EM_MG_FD_207224 | JGI IMG/M metagenome (GOLD analysis project Ga0307510, IMG submission 207224) | Populus trichocarpa ectomycorrhiza microbial communities from riparian zone in the Pacific Northwest, United States - 12_EM | ecosystem: Host-associated > Plants > Roots > Unclassified | place...
CGATCTCGTGCCTGAGATTCCAATAATTTCTACGGATTGACGACTTCAACACGCTCGTACTGACTGAGCCCCTCCCTGGCTGGACTTTCTCAGGCGCACCTCTAATACAGTCGACCTGGTCTTCTGATCTTCGTTTCCCGCGTAATGGTCTCTAAGAAGAGGAGTTTAGAGGATGCCGCGTCTCCCAAAGCAAAGAAGTCCAAGCTAGCGGCGGACGGGAGCACAGCGAAGAAAGAGAAAAGGGCCAAGTCGAAAGTCGACAAACCGCTAGAGCCCGTCTTGAATGCTGCGCCGGAGGAGATCGACTTTCCTCGCGGCGGTGGGACGACGCTCACGGCCCAGGAAGTGAAGGCCATTCGGGCCGAGGCCATCCAGGAGGCCGACGACTTGTTCAAGGTGCGCGCGTGATGCTGCGTGTCTATCTTCTATTGCTTACGCGCCGCGTGAAGGAGCAAGCGCAGAAGTCGAAAAACTCACGCAAAAAGTCGGATGCGAAGGGCAAAGGCAAGGCAGTCGAGGGAAGCGAAAAGAAAACGAATGCTGTTCGCATAGAACACCTCAACTACAAGGTATGACCCTGGATACAGCTTTCGTTGACCCACATAAATCATATCATCAAATAGCGCATCACCGTAGGGATGAAGATTCTCGCACAGGTTGTCTCTATCGAACCTCTCGCACTCATGGTCTCTTTGCCCAATCAATTATATGGCCACATCCCAATTACCCAGATCTCTTCCGAGCTCACTACCTCGCTAGAGTCCATGGATGTGGACGATGAACCGCGTTCCGACGAAGAGGAGGATGACGCAGAGGAGAAAACAACACCTCTACCTGACCTATTCGAACTCTTCCGGCCTGGTCAGTATCTTCGATGCGTTGTAGTTGCCTCACATGCTGCTGGCACGACAAAGGCGGGAGCTGGAATAGGGCGAGTGATGGGCGAGATAGAAAAGATCAGCAGGCGAGTGGAACTGAGTCTCGTCCCGGACCAAGTGAATCAAGGCGTGTTAAAAACAGACCTAAAGCCTGGCTTCGTGAGTGACGGCAAGCTATTTATATGACTATCTCCCTCATCCAGGTCTAGACCATGTCCGCCTCTGTCAAAAGTATTGAAGATCACGGGTACATACTCAATCTCGGACTCCCGGATGTTTCTGGCTTCCTATCTTTCAAGGACGCGAAGAAGTCGCTGCAGAGCTCGTCAAACCTTCTTGTTGGTAGTATCGTCGATGTCTCCATTTCCAAGGTTTCTAGCAATGGGCGCACTTGCAACGTAACGACTTCTCCTTCAAGTATAAGGGCTTCCCATGTATGTTCGTCTATATCTTTGTTCCATCATTCCAGTAAACTTGTATTTTAGCTGAGCGAAGTTACCAACGTGACTTCGATACTTCCAGGAGAGCTAGTGCAATGTCTCATCACAGGTGTCTCATCTCTTGGGTTGAATGTTCAGGTCCTGGGTTACTTTGATGGGACTATGGATGAATATCACCTTCCGCCAGGTGATCCAACTGATAATTTCAAGGCTGGAAAGAAGGTCAAGGCTAGGGTATTGTATGAGATCCCGGGTACTTCACCGCCGCGCTTTGCCCTCTCGCTCGCAAGCCATATCATCTCCCTGGAGCAGAAATCTATCAGTGCAGAAGGCGATGAGGAATTCACGAGCATCGAAGATGCATACACTGTCGGTACTACTCTGGATGCCGTGAAGGTTGCCAGGGTAGAGGCAGAGCGCGGACTCCTGGTTGACGTGCAAGATGGTGTTCAAGGCTTTGTTCATGTGAGCGTTCTCATGTATATTGCCTCTGATTATCTCAAGCCCCCTAGATTTCTCACACATCCGATGAATACGTCCCAACGTTATCCTCTTCTTCGGGAGCATGGAAAATTGGTGCTTCGCATCGTGCCCGGGTCATCGGGTATCATCCTTTTGATGGCGTCCTTCAACTTTCTATGCGCGCCTCGGTCTTGGAACAGAAATTTCTCAGGGTCTCCGATGTTCAAGTTGGAGACCTACTTAAGGGCACCGTCAAAAAGCTCACAGACAACGCTTTGTTCGTGTCCATCTCTGGCAACGTGGATGGCGTCGTCTTTCCCAATCACTACGCGGATATCAGATTGAAGCATCCCCAGAAGAGATTCAAAGAGGGGAGCAGTATCAAATGTCGCGTAAGTATACCCCAACCCGGCTCAGCATGCTAGTTACCTATCTGACTCATTAGGTCCTTGTCGTCAATCCCAAACGGAAAAGGGTAGCTTTGACCGCCAAGAAGACTCTAGTAGAATCGGACTTGCCTCTCGTCTCTTGCGTAGAGGATGCTCAGGTCGGTATGGTGACTCATGCCGTCATCTTTAAAGTAATGGAAAAGCGCTTGTTCGTGGAGTTTTTCAACAACGTCAAAGGATATATTTCTTTGAAGGAGGCTGGGTAAATAAACCAGTCGTATCAGTACTTTTCGTCACTGAAACCCTACTAGAGAAAACCTGGTTGGGCCCTTGACTAGTTCTTTTGTTGTGGGGAAACCAGTCAAGGTTCGCATCATCTCGGTGGACTCTGAAAATGGTAACATCACCGCAAGCATTCGCCGTGCCACACCTAGCTTCGACGTCAAGGTCGCCGACATCAGCGCTGTTGAGATTGGCACCAACGTCGAAGGTGTTGTATCCGAAATCCATAAAGACAACGCCGTGCTATCACTCAAGGAATCCAGTATTCGTGCACTCCTTTCTTTGAAGAATCTTGCGAACCATCGCAACATCTCCCTTCCCCAGCTAAAGGCTTCTCTTATGGTCGGCGAAGAGCTCGAAGAGCTTGTTGTTGTGACACGGAATCCAGAGAAGGGCATAGTGATCGTGGCGCATCGACCAAAGACAAAGCCAACGCTAGAGCACAAACAGGTCCTAAAGATGGAAACTATCGAAGTTGGACAATTAGTTGGCGGCCGGGTGCTCCGTCATTTTAATAACGGCACGGCCCTCAAGTTTTCGGGGAAGATCACTGGCACCCTGCATCCAACTGACGCGTCAGACGACTACGAAACCGGGGTACCCTTCCCAGTCCTCGACTCGATTGTCAAGGCGGCGGTTATCTCTTTCGATAAAGACAAGAAGCAGCTTGTTGTCTCCACCCGCGCGTCCAGAACTCACCCAGAAGATCACCCACCGATCGTAGATCGGGAGATCAATGCATTCGAAGAGCTCAAAGTCGGCGAGACTGTCCGTGGCTTCATAAAGAGCATACCAGAGCACGGACTATTCGTAACATTGGGCCGATCGATTGATGCGCGAGTCCAGATTAAAGAACTTTTCGACGAGGTAGGGACGTCAGTGGTTATCCCCTGACTCGTATTTAATTAAACCGATGTCACCTAGTTCGTGAAGGATTGGCGACCTCGTTTTCAAGTTAACCAGCTCGTTAAAGGTCGCATCCTCAGGTTTGACCTCTTTCCCACTAAATCGATTCAGCCATAACTAAGCGCATGTTCCAGCGTCGACAACATCAACAAGAAGGTCGAACTTGGTTTCCGATCGGGAAATTCGTCGAAGTCTACGCTCTCACTATCAGACTTCAAAGAAGGCCAAAAGGTCAAGGGCCGCATTAAGAGGATCCAAGATTATGGTCTTTTCATCGAGATTGAAGGCAGCAAGGTTTCCGGTCTGTGTCATAAATCTGAAGTATGTGTTGCTATTTCCCTGGCATCACGCACAGTACTGAGAGACCTCCCAGTTATCGGACAATAAGGACGCGGATACCACCCTCGCCTTACGCAATTTCCACGAAGGGGATGTGGTGCAAGCCTTTGTCACCTCGGTCGACCTCGACAAACGACGTATATCATTCAGCCTGAAGCCATCTCACTTTGCAGACGAGGACTTCCAACAGGACGGCCATACCTCGGAGGAGGACCAGGAGCCATTGGGTGTTGTTGAGGACATCGAGATGGCAAGCGCTGAAGAGGATGGAACCGATGGTACAGACAGTGACGCAGTTTCAGAAGATGACGAAGACGAAGAACCCGAATTTGAGGCTATGGGGGTGGACGTTAGCCCCGACGTTCAGAGTCTCAGTCAGAAACAGGTCGATGTGACGACCATTCCTGGTATCGCGCGGCCTGCACCAACTCTTAAGATACAAGGCGGCTTCCAATGGTCTGACGATATTCCACGAGACGACGCCGGCGATGACCTAGGTCCTTCGGAGGGTAGCGAGACGGACGGGCAACCCACGAAAAAGAAGCGAAAGAAGAAAAAGCAAATCGAGCTCGACCTGACCGCCGACATGCACACCAAGACGCCAGAGTCGACGGCAGACTTTGAGCGCGTGCTGCTCGGGTCTCCGAATTCGTCGTACCTCTGGATCCAATACATGTCGTTCCAACTCCAGCTGTCCGAGATCGAAAGGGCGCGCGAGGTCGCCAAGCGCGCGCTGAACACGATCAACTTTCGCGAGGAGAGGGAAAGGCTGAACGTGTGGATCGCCCTCATGAATTTGGAAAACGTCTACGGCACCGACGAGTCCCTCGAAAGCGTGTTCAGGGACGCCGCGCGGCATTGCGAGCCGAAAGCCGTCTACCTGAAACTCGCCTCGATTCTCGAGGAATCTAACAAGCATGAGGTAAACCTCTTCTTTTTTCTTTCTTTGGGTTCTACCTTTGTGTCCCTTTTAAAGACGACGTTGACGTTTTCGCTCATCACCCATCACGCATGGGGTGTTGTCATTCACAGAAAGCGGAAGAACAGTACAAGCGAACCTGCAAAAAGTTCGGGCAAAGCTCCAAAGTCTGGACTCTGTTCGGCGAATATTACCTGAGGCGGGGCGACGTCGAGCAAGCCCGGGGGCTCCTCCCTCGAAGTCTGCAGAGTTTGGAGAAGCGCAAACGTGAGTCGTCGACTGCCGTGCGGGCAACAGAGCCATACTAACGGACGTCCAGATCTCAAGACCATCTCCAAGTTTGCTCAGCTTGAATACAAATTGGGTGAACCTGAGCGCGGCAAGACGTTGTTTGAGGGCATGGTCGACTCTCATCCCAAACGATGGGACCTCTGGTCGATATATGTAGACATGGAAGCCGGACAGAAAGACGTCCAAAGCTTGAGGTCGGTCGGCAATTAGCCTCGTTGCGAACTAAAACTGAGTTTAAACGTTTATCCCCTCAGAAACATCTTTGATCGCATGTTCGCTCAAAAAATGACAAGTCACAAGGCCAAGTAAGTTGGCGCAACGCACATCGTCCCGAGGTTTCTGGTCTGACGTCGCACACTGCAGGGCTTTCTTCAAGAAATGGCTTGCACTCGAGAAAAGGATCGGAGACGAGGCAGGTGCTGAGACAGTCAAGGCGAAAGCTATCGAATGGACTAGGCGCGCAGCGACACACACAACAGGAGACGAGGCGTAACAAGGCGACCAATGCCGTCCATGCATTGGCCGATTATAAAGAGGTAGCTCGGAGTTGGGGTGTACTGCTTCAATATATATATAATATCACACGTAGAGGAAGTCAGACCAAAAATTAGGAGGACTAGGAGATAAAAAAAGAACCAAAACCAAAAATGAGTGTGAGCGACATCGGTTACGTCGAGATCGGTAGGGTATATGTGCCAAAGAGGAAAGTCGAAAAAGAGAATGAAAAAAGCATGTAGGACATGGGGGGCATAGCAAGCAGGCTGACAGCTGGAGGGTGATGAAGCAAGTTGGAGTGGGTGATGAGGCTGAGGGTGTCAGGGCCGTGAGCGGGTGCGTTCGTGACCGAGGTTGTTATAAGTTTGCGACTCGTACGGGCTAGCTGTCCGCCGGGTGCTCAGAGCGCTCGTGAATTGGCGCTGCCAACTGTCATAATCGCCGTTCGAAATGCGAGTGCCATAATTTCCATCCGAGCTCGCACCGCTGACCGGACGATCCGAGATGGACATGGCCGAAGTGCGGCGGTCCCGACCAAAGGCGGGTTCGTCGTCCTCCAAGAGGAGCCCGATTTTGTGCGAGAGCTGCTCGTTCTCGCGCTTGAGCGCGTTGTTTTCGCTGCTCAATCGCTCGAGCAACGTCTCGTCGTGGCCGCCACGAGCGATCACCAACGCGGATCTCTGCTGCTCCACCTCCTGTTCCAGCTCTTCGACGCGCGACAGACGCTCGTCCGACTCGCGCTGAGCCGCAATGAGGTTGTTCCGCATTGTTCCGAGATCCTTCTCGAGGGACTCGATGCGCAACCGCATGTCCTTGTTCTCGCTGACGGCACGCTGGGCCTGTCGCTGCATGTCGATGAGTTGACTGCGGAGAGATTCGCTCGAACGTCCGTCGTCGGAGAGCGGGGTGGCACGACCATTGGCACGTACACGTGCGCTTGATTCTGCACCACCAGATGACCCACGCAACGAGTCGACCTCGGTCAGGAGACTCGTGTTGAGGTTCTTCTGCTTCATCAGTTCGTCCTTCATGCGCCGATTCAGCCGTTCGGTCTCCCTATTAGAAACAATCACATTGAGACCGATCATCCAGTCCATTGGTGAATCACACCTACTTCACAAGTTGCACTGCGAGGCGGTAGTCGTCCTCGAGCTGCTGCATCCGTCCCTTGTAACTCCGCTCTACATCCTCAGCACGCCGTTCCGCCTCCGCGACACGGGCATCACTCGCGCTTTCGTCCAGTCCGTTACGAGTCAGGGCAGGGCTCTGTGTGCTGCGCAGGCGATCGAGCTGGTTCGACAGTGCGCTGACCTGTGCGAGCGCATCTTGTTTCTGGCGTGATACCGTTTGCAACTCGCGTTCCGACTTTTCTTGCAGACGCGTATACTGAGCCAGTTTCGTCTCCAACTCGGCAACCCGTGACGCCGTCTCGCTCTCTGCCTTTGCGGGTAGGCCGTCATTATTGAGCACGATGTCGTTCTCTCCCAGGTAGTTTCGTAGCATGTCCAGCCGCAACGCCGCATCTGCCGCGTCCTTTGCCTTCTGCTTCAGCTCCAACTCACGTAAAGCGAGGTCCTGGCGCGCGCGCCCGCTCTCTGACTGCGCATTGGTAAGCTGAGCTCGCAGACCAGTGATTTGTGTGCGTAGTCCGAGAGCCTCCGTCTCGCTTTCACGTGTCTTGCGGCGCTCGTTGGCGAGCTCCCCATGCGAGTCTTCAAGCCGATTGGTCGCATCCTTGAACATGGCTCGCAGCGAGGCCGCTTCTGCCTCTAAAGCTTGTACGTGCTCTGCATGTCCGTGTGTGATTCGGTCCTCGTCCGTCTTGAGGCCGCGATGCGTGTCAAGAAGTTCACCGAGACCCGTCGTCGTCAGGGCGCGGAAAGCGTCTGCCTCCTCTCGGCTCTTGGCCCATGCGTTCTCCGCCTCAGTGAGTCGTAAACGAACCGCCTCCAATTCGGATACCTTCGCTTCAAGCTCACCGCGCACCTCAGCAAGTTCCATTTCGTATTGCCCAATCTGTTCGCGAGTATTTTGGCTCTGCTCGTCGACCTCTGTAGCGCGCGCTGTCGCTTTCTGCAGTGCGCCTTGAGCCTGCTCGAGTGCGCGTACGTGCTGCTCACGGGAGAGCAGCAATTCGCGAAGTTGGGCTTGCGCGTTCAATAACTCTGCATCCTTCTGCTCCACTAGTGATGTCTGCGCCAATAGCCGATCTGCGTGATCGCGTAGTTCTGCGTCGAGAGCAGAATGCTGCTCCTGAATATCTGTGTGGTCCCGTAGCACGCGTACGTGGGTCTCCTCCAGTTGTCCCACGCGATTCGTTGCCTCTGCGGCATTCGCCTCGGCCTGTTCGAGTAGATTACTCTTCAGTGCGAGTTCGTCACTTAGCTGGGCCAGTCGCCGGTCCCGCTCAGTTTGCGCAGCGAGCGTTACCGACAGCTGCCGCTCAAGCTCCACAAGGCGTTCGCGCTCCAGCCGCGTAACCTCTCCCTCAGAAGAAGCCTCAAGCGCGGCGAGTTTCGCACGGCAGTACGCGGCTTCTTGGACCGCACTGGCCCGCTGCTTTTCGGCTTCACCAATGCGCAGAGAAGCGTTGCGCGCTTGCTCAGTAAGACTCGCCTATTCAAGAGACAACGTCATTCAACCGATGGCGACCACGCGAGCATAATGACTGCGTACCTGAATGCTTCCATGAAGTTGTTTCAGAGTTATGACCGCCTCGGCTATTTTTGGTTGCTCATTGGTAACCCCACGATCTTCATCACCAGGCCCGGCGTTGACGTAGACGAACCCAGCATGACAAGCCTGGACGAGTGCTGCCTTCGTCCATGCCTGCCGACGACGTAGCGTCTCCAGCTCTGAATCACGGGCCTTGAGATCACGTATGAGATCAGCAGAGATGTCACTTGTAGAGCCGGATTTTGTGCTATGAGCGGAGCTCAGCCCATTAACCGAAGTGAGATTCGATTGCTGTTGCACATAGTTCGGAGAATCAGGAGACTTGGCGCGTTCACGCTCGACCAGAGGTGACTCGGAACGCTGTCCAGACTTCGCCACGCCCTCGATGATAGGACCAGTAGGTGTCCCTCCGCGCGCGGGGGGGCTAAGTGCGCGCGTCTGGTCCGGGGATAGCGCACGCTCACGGATTGCCGATTCAGTCAAACCCTCGGCATCATCTTCGCCCCCAGGGACACGTCTTGGCTTACCAATCATACCCGCGGGTTGCGATGTTAAATCATTAGGACTGGGGCGCTGCGCGCGGGTATTCGGCGGGGAGACCGCGCGGCGCAACTCCTCGGGATTGGCGGCCTGTTGTAAAGGAGAGGCCCCCCGGGCCGCATTGGTACCGGATGATGATGGTGGTTGTGGTGGTGGTGGCTCCAGGACTGGGCCCGGGACACCTGCAGATAACTTCCGCGCCAGTGGGGTCTTGTCACCAGGTTTGGCAGGGTTGGGATCAGATTTCGAGTCAGGTTTCGGATACTTGATGTGTTCTAGGTGTTTTTTCACACTTGGAGGCCGCCCAAAGCAAATAATAAAATAAGCACATACTTGTGTCGAGGACGTGGATGAGCGCAGTTTCATCCGCCTGTACCCCTGCCGACGATTCTCCTCCGAGCACGAAGACTCGTGTACCATTAGAAGCCATGGCATGACCCGATCGTCCTGTTGGACTCGGCCCCATGTTTTGAAACATGAACCATCGCTGAGCTAGATTTCATACGTGAACAACGGCTTGCGTGCGGTTCCGTATGCCGAATCACTCACTCGACAACTTGAATGCAGTCAGATCACCCAAGTCGGTCCCGTCGACACCACGGCCACCAAAGACATACATAACATCGTCGACGAGGGCTGCAGCATGACCTTCACGGGGAGACGGAATGTATCCAGTGCACTGTAGCTCGGTCCATTTTCGTGTAGGGATGTCAAACAACCAAGTGTCGTTATAGTGATATCGACCGTCGGTACCTCCGAATCTACAATGCGTTATAACAGTGAGAGGCGGCGAGGGCGAATGGGGGAACGAACATGATGATACGGTCGCCGTGGGTTACTGAAGCATGACCCGTCCTCCGAGGGGGCTTTTCGTTGCCAGGCGCGGGCTCATGCGATTCCCATAAGGGTTTCGATTTCACTGAGGAAATATCACATCAAACGAGCTTAGGGAAGTGGCGGGGTAAACGTACAAGAGTTCAAGTCGAATGCCCACATGTCATTCAAGAACTCTCCATCGACCTGACCACCAAAGACGAAGAACTTGGAACCGACCATCGTTACCGCATGGCCATAACGACCGACGGGCCCGGGACCATTGATCACGACGCGGGTCCACTCTCGTGACACTGAAGAGCAAGAAGCTGTAATTAACCGCTGCCTTGTTTGGGCATCAAATGATCTGACGGACCAAGATTGAGCAGATATAGCGAATCATCTTGTGGCTCGTTCGGCGCATCCTGGCCACCCGTATTCGTGTCTCCACCCCAAACCAAGAGGACGCTACTGACGAGCGCGCCGGCATGCCCGACACGTGGACTAGGTACCTCACCGCTCGTCTGCAAGAGAGTAGCGGATAGATCCCGAGTTGAGAACACATATAGATCGTTGCGTGCAGACTCGTGTACTAGACCACCAAAAAGGAACAATTCGCCAGCAGCGGTGGCCGTCGCGGGGAGGGCATGACCATAGCGGGGAAACGGTGATGGCGATGGCGATGGTCCCGACGGAAGGGCATTCTTAGTGAGAAGAGTAGGCGGTAAGAGGTTCAGACGCCGTGCAGACCATGGGTAGACAGGGCGCTGCGGCTGTTGTTGCGGAGGGTGTTGTGATTGCGATTGGGTGGGAGGCGCTTGTTGTTGCGGTGGCAGATGTTGGGAAGACTGTGAAGCGAGACCGTTGGCAGAGGACGAGATGGAGGGTGGTAAGTTCGGGTGAGCGCGGAGAGAGGTTGACGATTGGTTGAAACCGCCCGGTATGTTCTGAGTGGGTTGGCTGGGATGATATTGGGTAGGATGGTGATAGGCAGTTAAGGCGGCGGTAAACACAGAAGAGAGAGCAACGGGACTTACATGTCGGCATCGCGAGTGGATTGTGTGACCTGGGGCGGCCCCTGTGTCTGGTGCTTCTCCTGTATAAAATGAAGAGAAGAGAGAGAGAAAAAGAATGATGAGGAACGGAAAGTGGTAACGGGAGAAGATGGAGACGACTGACATTCTTCTTCCGGGAGAAGAAGGACATTCTCCTTGATATGATGGACGGTATGGTTGTGTGAGTTGTTGGATGGGGGGAGATTGAGGGAGCAGGGAGAGAACAAAAAGGGTGTTGGACAAACTCAAGGAGGAACAGGTCCTGCCTGCGATTCGCAACCTCGTTTCTCTCCCAATTTCCGACTCGAATACACAATCGCGCTACTCTTTTTGCCCTTTACGGGTTATCATTTCCCACGGTTTTTATTCCCTCTCATTCCAGCTTATTATATCCTCTTCCTCTGAGCAATCATGATCTCGCTTTCTGTGCATCATCACCCGCTCCAGAGACGGGAACAACCGGTTGCAATCTGTTGACCGCCATCACGTCACCCCTTCATATCACAACCGACAACCCGACCTACCCGTGAACGCGCAGATGAAGATAGGTGTCCTGTTTCGCTCCATGAAAGATATGTCATTGGGGTGGTGCGGTTAGCCTACGCACTCTGTTGGATTGGTCGCTTTTGCGAGGCCAGTGTTGATTTGATCCTTAGTGGTCGAAACTGCAGTACCGAATGATGTCAACATGTATTTATTATCAATGTGTGGAGGAATAAACCTACCGTCCTGTACCGCAGGCTGCGAAGGGAGTACAGAAGGTAGTTTAGGACGTGCTGTGGTCATCGTTGTTGTTAGGAATGGTGTGATTCGCGGGCCGCGCCACGCATTGGCTCGTGCCAAGCGCGCGCCGCCACTTGAGCGTCGGTTCACCAAGAGGGTAAGCAACGTATGATTACCCGATTAATTCTACAGATGGTCGCATAACTGCCTATAAATCCTCAACCCCGTCATGACATGGGTGCCCCTTCCTCGTCTTGAATCATCATTCACACTACCGAACCTCCTCTCTCAGCCAGACATGCGCAATTCAGGCAACGTGGCCACCACAACTCTCCGCAATCGAACCAAACCAAGCCCACGACCTACGAGTCTCAACTTGTCTTTAGAAAACATGCCTGCACTCCCACCCAACTCGCAGCAGTCTCCCCATAGGTCTCCACATCCAGTCTTACGATGGTGTGGTCACACAAACCCTTCTGTCACGTCGGATTCCTCCATGCCATCATCCCCTGGCCCTCATCCTAACCGTCTTCCCGACTCACCCATGGAAAATCTGCGCGATGCCCTCACATCTTCCCTCCCTACTCCCACCCCTTCCACTCTCAAGTGGCCCCAGAAGGCTGTTCCTCCACCAATGCCTCTATCCGGCTCCCCATCCTTACTCCGCAGTCTCCCTCGTGTGACACTCCCCACCGCGTCTCTTTCCAACCTCGCACCCGCCGCGAGTCCATTCGACCCTCCGGTTGACCCACACTCTCCCGGCGCACCCATCTTTCTTCAACACTCGCCTCCGGAGCGCTCTTCATTAGATTTCCTCCGTTCCCTCCGCGACCGAGGAAGCGGTTCGTCGGTCCGCCCAACCAGGCACACTCCGCGCGCCTCTTTACCATCCCCCAGCGCCCTGTTCAGCACGTCCGCGACGCCCTCGTGGTGGCGGCTCCAGAATGACAACAAAGAAAATATAGATCGCCTGCTCAGCGAGGAAGATCGGGCCCCAACAGTCGAGGAAGAACAGTCCCGAATTCACAAAAAATGTGCGTGGCCTGCCGTACACCCTTTTTGCCTTCTTCCCCCCTTATGTGATTCGCGTAGATCTGTCCCCAAAACATCCGATCGTGTTCTGCCATGGTCTTCTCGGCTTCGACTCTGTCACCATCGGTCCGGCCATTGCTCCTCTTGAGGTCACACATTGGCGAGGGATCAAGGAGGTCCTGCA
>Ga0307510_10008225_pt1 | contig 12423 bp, 9 predicted proteins | sample 12_EM_MG_FD_207224 | JGI IMG/M metagenome (GOLD analysis project Ga0307510, IMG submission 207224) | Populus trichocarpa ectomycorrhiza microbial communities from riparian zone in the Pacific Northwest, United States - 12_EM | ecosystem: Host-associated > Plants > Roots > Unclassified | place...
ATTTAAATTTGTATGAACACTAATCTAATATTTTTTTTTGAGAAAAACTGTATTTTTAAATGTATCATCATGAAAAGAATTACTCTAATATTGAGCAATAAAACACGAACCCTAATTACTGTATTGGAGAACTAAATTTCAAGAATCCAACAATGAATAGCATCACAGAGTGGTAGTGACAAGGATAAATGCTCAAACGCAGAACAATGAAAATGAACATTAGGTTTTGGAGGAACATTTCACCTGGACACCACCAAATAAATATTAGTCGGTGTTAAGAGGTTTGCTTCCTCTGTGGTCTCAGGTTCAAGCTCTGTAGTTGCTTATATGATGGCCACTGGAGGCTTATATGGTCGTTCACTTCAGGGCCCGTGGGATTAGTCGAGGTGCGCGCAAGCTGGCCAGGACACCTACATTAAACTAAAAAAAAAAAAAATATTAGTCGGTGCCATTTCGGTCCAATCCCAATTTTCTTACAACAACCTGGGACAATTTGCATCGTCATCGTCATACAAGTCCCCGGAGTTTGTCTTAACCTCCGTACCACACAAACTGCAGAAACTCTGTGGCTCTCGTCTTCTTGTACTAAAGGCAACTCACCCATCCTTGACACCAACTAACACTGTACTAGATCCCTGCTCAATGCAACGTGTCAAGATCAAAGACATTGCATGTTGCCACGTGTCCCCCCAAAAACCCATCAGGGAAGCGATACGTGGCCCCCTGGAAACCATCCACGCAAAAGACCAAGCTAGCCACGTCCACCATTGCAGGTAGAGAGCTTTGGCCTCTTATTAAAAAAGAAGGGTATTTTACTGTTTTTGCTCGAGAAAGGAAAAGTCTTCAACGGGGATTACTTTACTCGGACGCATCACAAGCAGAACACCAGGACCATGATTTCTAATTTGGTGGGTCCAGATTCTAATACGTGGACCAATGAGAGTAAAGATTTTGATGGAGGTTCTCAGCCACAAATCTCAACTTAAGTTTTCAGCCACTACTCACTTTCTCTCTCTACACAAGTTAGCCTCACTTTCTCTCTCCCTACTCTGCAAACTATATTACTATAAGGTGCTGCAAAGGAAAACAGGGCCGCCTCTGTTTTACATCTAGCGAATAGCACTAATCTTTTTCCAAGGCAACAAAAACCTCCATCAAAGTTTGTATTTTTTATCGTTTCTTTGCTGTTCTTATCATCTGGGCTGCTTCATTTCTCTATATTAGCAACTGGGTCTTGGTCATTCTCTTAATCGAAACCCACCACCCAACAATCTCAAGGTTTTTTTCTTCTTCTTTTGATGCTTATTGTGTATATTTAGTTCGGTTTATAGTGTCAAAGTTTTAGTCTTTGGCTTGTGAGATATGCATGTATGTTATGATGAATATGTGTTTGTGTGTGATTACTTTTGTTTGATTTTCATAATTTTTCTCTTTGTTTTGTTGATTGTATTTATATGATTCTTACTCATGATTTGAAGTTTGAATTCTTTAGTATAATTACTTTAAGCCTCTTCAATTTGTTGGTGGATTATGATTTTTGTTTTGAGGTCTTTGGGTTGATTTTTATGCTATGTGGTCTTGGTTGTTCTGTTTGGTTGATAAATTATGATACTTTGTCTATGTGTTGATATTCTATCGGTTTTTAAGTTTTTGGTTGATGGGAAGTGAAAGGAACTGGAATAATCAAAATCATTAATTGCAGTTCACTTGCTTATTTCTAGTTTTAAGGTAGAACCTGCAGCTCCACTTAACTGATGAAGTTAAAGATTCAGGCTTGTATTGTATGATAAAACAAGTTCTTCGCAATTGTGATTTTGTTCAAAATCTTGGATTTAGTAATAAAATTAGGTGTACTCTTTGATATTGAATTAGTTATGAACTGTTTGTATTGCTTGGCTTTTCTACTTTTATTAGATTTTTTTTTTATCTTTATGGTACCTTTTTTGACAAACGGGGATTGTTTTCTTTTCTTTTTTCTGCAGATAAAATCTCATGGAGTGGTATTCTGGAAGTGGTATTGATGATTTTGTGGTTCCAGAGGATCGAGAAGTATATGATAGGCTTCCATCACCAGAGAGTTGGTCGAAATGGTGTGCAGATGCATCAGAAAGTCATGAGTTTTCTAACAAACGCTTTCTTATGGATTCAAAATTGACTGGGGAGGAACTCAAATTCAATGGTGAAATTTTGAGCAAAGAAGTTGAAAGTTTCTACAATGGTAAAGATCAGTCTAGTGGTTCAAGCATCAGTGGAAGATTATCTGAAGAGTCACTTCCCCAGACTGCTCTTTCATGTGACCAGCCAGATTACCAGCTTGATGATCTTTCAGAAATCGAACAACTGGATGAATTTTTCCTGTACAAGCGTAACTTCTGGGATTAATTTAATGCCTTTAAGAAATCATGTAGTATCAAATGTGCTGTAGCTTGTCATATTGATTAGCAGCATGCTCGGACACCCCATGGAAATCGAATGCTCCCTTAGTTGTGTGCGCTAAAACACTGCTATCCATGATGACAAAATGGGTAGAATTCTTGGTTCCTACAAATGGATTATACCAGTATTTGTGGTGATGGCACCTATCTTTGTGCCACCTTCATTATATGGCAATCTCTTGTGCTTGCAGCGCTACATGTGACATAATAGAGCCATTCAATATCCATGGGGTGCCCAACATCTCCCTACATGTGGTTGTTATTTCTATCAAATATGATGCTTCCTTGTCAATCTTATTAATCTTTTCTCATTTCCATTTGTTGCAGGAGTTCCTTTCTCGAGGATCTACCCAGGAATGAAAATCTTAACGGCTCGTTTTGCTTTTCTGCCGAAGCAGAATGTGGCATGGCATCTGCTGACAATCGCTTCACAGACACAATGTCAGATTTGCAAAGTATCTCGAATGATGCACATGGCATGGGAAGCTCAAAGTATCTCAAAACACATGCATTTTCTCCATCATTAAGTTGGGAGGAAGGTGAAGTTGCTGCTTCACACTTCAATCCATGCAACTCAGACCAAAAGGATTTGGCACCGGTAAAGGTGAGATTTTCCATCTCTTTATTACCTTTAATTCAATGATTGACCATATCTTTTTCACATATTTCCTATAATGAAATTCATGGTTCATACTAAATCTTTGATAAGCTTTAAAATTCTAGCCCTGTTGCCTGTACTTGTTTCTTGGATGAAGAGAGGGTTTTATTGTTGTAGGTATACATGCATATGCACATTTTTTTATTCTCTGTGGACCTAGCACAATTTAATCCACAGTTCTGTATGAGCTCCTTGATTTGGGTTTAGAAAAAATATTGGTTTTTTTTTCCCGTTTCCTTCGCCTATCTTAACAATAATATTGACTAGGTTCTTTCATTTCTTGCTTATGAAGATATCCATTTTAATCATTCTAGGAGAATGACTTCTTTTACTCTCGTCTTTGGCAACACAGAGAATTCAGCTCTGCTTGTTGCTGGGATACATTTTGTGTAAAATTTGTTTGTTGTATCATGAACATAAGGGTGCGTTTAAATCCACAAGGGTGGAGTCTAATTTCATGCACCTATCATGGACATATTTGGACGAAACATCATCAAAGAAACCACAGGCACGTGGAATTAGGCTCCAGCCTTGTTTAGACCTGACCTAGATTTTGTTGTTTGTTGTTTGTTGTCACACCAGTGTGTCTCCAGACATGAAAATTAGACACAATCACCTGCAAATTATGCCCATTAGATGAGAATGGGGCAGTCAAGGCCTCAGTGTCTTAGGCCTGCCATTATCTCAGCTAATTGTGATATAAATACTCATTGGTTATGACCATAGCATGCTTTCTATATTATTTTGGAAATTTTATTTCATCAATTTTTTGTACGAGTCAACATTTGTTTCATCATGTATTGTTTGCTCATATAATGGTACTAGCTATATTTATACACTTGGCTTATATTTCCTTCTAGCTATATTTATACACTTGGCTTATATTTCCTTCAAGAAACTCCTTTCTCAAAACATGCTTAGCCTACATCGACTCCAAACACCCATGCCATTGAACAGTGGGTTGAATTTCTAAAAACTTTTTCTGGTGTAGTCCGGAAAATTAATAACCTTATATGTCGGTTGTCCCTTTTTTGCATAACAGTAGATCTTAGTTAGCATTCTGCTTTCATCTATATACACATACTGCCTGTGACGAATAGCGAGAGAGTAGAGAGTAATGCAAGGACAGATGCCTATTGGTTCCAATGAAGATTTTTAGTTTGTGAGACTTGCAAGTTCAACTAATTATGGTAATGTTTTTTCAAGGCATCGCTGGTTAATGTCTTGGTCCCTTCTGAGCATGATGGTATGATTGGACTTGTTGACGAGGAAACATCTCTTCAACAATCTGCGCTACAGGAGCTAGAAATGGTTATGGCCCAGGTATAACACAACATCCAAGAGCCCCCTTTTTTTAACAAGCAAAACCAAATCCTAATGATTTTTTTTTTCTTTTCAGTTAAATGATAAGACTAGAATTTGCTTTCGTGATGCCTTGTACCGGCTAGCCAGCAATTCAAAGCAACATCCTATAGAACAGGACCAAAATGGAGACCTGTCCATGGAAACACCGGGTACTGGTGAAGATGAGAAAATGGGGTACTTGCACAATATTTGCCTAATGCTTATCCCACTTTTTTTTTTTTTAATTAGAATGCTTATCTCATTATAATTTAAGGCCTTAATATTTTAAGGTTGTTCTCGTAAACTGATTGCTGTCAAGTACTGACAATCAAAATAGAAGTATATCTGGAAATGGGTTGATGACCAGAGCTCTTATCTCTGTTAGTCTCCAACTGATCCTGAGATTTTGTTATATATGTATCAGCTGTTAACCGGTAAGCGTACCCTGAACTTTTTTGGTAAATGGTTGACATTATCTATCTTCACATATACTACTTTCATGTTGCTCTCATATCAATTAGGATTCAACATTAATAGCATCTGGAAGTAATTACATAAAGTGACAACTCCCATGTAAATCTCTGCAAACAAAAACAAATGCATCACATCAGTGGTATTTGGGTGATCAAGCATCTGTTGAGTTCCATTTACTTCACTGCATATGTCCTTGTATAATGCATTGGTAATCGAGCTATCTTGATAAGAAAGTGAACTTCATGTTCAGGTCTGGTGGAAAGACGACAGTCGAAATGGAGACCAACGCCATTGACAGAGCCATTGCAAATCTCATGTTCAGTAAGATGGACCTAAACATACGAGATTTTCCTGTCTCAGCACCAGTAAATTCCAAGCAAGGAATTTCCAGAGAAACAAAACCCCTAAATTGCCGCTGGAATGAGCCTCAAGGCCACGATCTCCCTTCCTATCCAAATTTCCGAGGTGATGCTGAGGTTCCAATCCTTGGTCATGGATATCGACAGATAAGAGCAAATCCAGGCAAGCATATGTGAAGAAATCCTGAGAGAAGATTTTCAAAGTTTATAGTAATGTTTTTCAAAAGTAGGACGAAGCCAACAATCCTTGAATAAGTATTGTACTCCTCTAAAAAAAGCTTGAAAGATCCTCTTGAAGTGCTCATCTCATATGTATATACCAGGGATTTATGTATAATTAGTATGCATGGTTAGGTGCTAGGTCGGATAACTTGCTGCATCCACTCAGCTCAGTTTTGGTAGGTGCATATACAGATGGATTCAGTAAGCAGTGACATACAAGCTAATGTATTTGTTGTTCTTGTTTACTCTCAGTCCAGCAAATTACTGATCCATGTGTTTGAGACTTGTCCGTCTTCTTCACTGCATGCTGTAAATATCCATTTGTGTCTTCAACTTAAATCAAGTTTTATTGGCTTTCAATGAGATGTTCGAATTCAAGATTTTTTAAAGAAAGGACATTGATTTGTTCACGGCCAGAATCCTCTTTTTTTTTTCTTGACTCAGGAAAACAATACGAAAAGAGTAGACATTTCAAAAGCTTTTTTCCCTCAAGGAAATTGTCTATCTTTTTTCTTTTTACATTTTAAATTTATTTTGACTTCTGTTTTTGGTGAATTTATTAATGCAATTGTCAACCATAAGGTCAGCTAAACCAAAAATAATAAAAATAAAAACAAGAATCCTGAGGGTAACTGTATAGATGATAAAAATTTATTAATGAATTTAAATTTTTTAGATAATTAAGCATTGATTTGCAGTTTGGCACATATGTTATTATTATTTTTTAACTTTCTTCTTTATTTATTTATTTTAATTTATCCAATGCTTCAATGCAAAATTTCCCGAATATTAGCAACATTTATAGTGGATATATAATGATCCCTATATTTTCATGCCAATCACTGCTTTTTTATGCCCTACATGTCTGCAACTGCGCAAGATTAATAGATAAAAAGTATAAAAATCCTTAATTAATTAAGCATGCCAAGTGTTTATGCATAAGCAACAAAATCTTCAAGATAACACTGTCCAGTTCAAAACTTTTTTTTTTTGGTAAATATTTAAATCTTCAAGACTTCCGATATTGGATTTAAAAATTTTAAGATTTGAAATCTAATTTAAATTAAATTTTAAATTGAATAAACAAATTGATTTAGTCACATTTAGGAACTTCAATGTTAATGATAATAATTTATTTTTTTAAAAATAAAATAATATTTTTTTAATAAAAATAATTGCTCTAAATTTATCGAGAAACCATAAACCTAAATTGTTTTTTCGAGTTCTTCCTCGAATTTGGCAACTATCCTCTAACATGGATGTAATTAACTTCTTTTTTATTTATTTTAAATTAGGGTAGAATTAGAGATATATTTGGTAAGATCAACCAACAAGTAAAAGTTTTACCAATTCATCATTCAATTATATGTAATAAATTAACAAATATATTGATAATTTCGCTGGCAAAAGTAGCAAAGTTTTCAAGTTGTTCAGCTAAAAGAACTACCAGATTAGCCTATTAATTCAATGGCTTCAAGAAAGCATCAGATCTTTGCCAGCAGTCGATCCAAGAACTACAACTATCAAACTATCTTTAGGGTAATTACAGAACTAGAAATTCTTAACCATAAATCAATTGTAATATAAGAACAAAAACTGAAGAAAGTCTCAACTCTTCCTTACGGAAATATTTAGAAAATCAAGAACAGACCACCTTAGTTGAACGTGCATGCCTCAACTCTATTCTTCTTATATATGCACCACCGCCACCGCCACTAAGCCTACCAAATTTAGCCCACCAAGGACTTACAAGCCTCCATCATGCCAACCCCACCATCAACCCCACCATATCCTCTCACGCCGGTACAGACTCGGTCCCGGTCGCCATCGACGTCCTTTCCATCACCCCCAACCTCCCCATCTTCTGGAATGACGAACCCAATGTCTCCAATCCAGCCTGCTATCTCCCTCCATCAACCAAATGGCAAGAAAGGTTCATCAAAGCACAATAAGATATTCCGCCGTGTCCGGGCTGTTTTCCGGTCATTCCCTATCATCACTCCAGCATGCAAGATCCCCGTCTCGCTCCATGGAAACCGCCTCCATGACGGGCACGTTGGTGGGACCCGCATGACCGGAACCCTGTTTGGGCATCGGAAAGCTAGGGTTAGTCTTGCCATCCAAGAAAGCCCCGGGTCCCTACCTATTTTATTGCTTGAACTCACAATTCCCACAGGAAAACTCCTTCAAGATATGGGAGTGGGGCTTGTTAGGATTGCCTTGGAATGCGAGAAGAAGGCAAATGATAAGACGAAGATTGAGGACGAGCCGATATGGACATTGTTTTGTAATGGTAGAAAGTGTGGTTATGCGGTCAAGAGAGAGCCAACCAATGAAGATTTAAATGTAATGCAAACCTTGCGTGTTGTTTCAATGGGAGCTGGTGTAATACCTACAGGAGATGGAGCAGATCAGCCTACAGATGGGGAATTAACGTACATGCGGGCATTCTTTGAACGTGTGGCAGGGTCCAAAGACTCAGAGACCTATTATATGTTGAACCCTGATGGAAACAATGGACCAGAACTAAGCTTATTCTTCGTCAGGCTTTGATCAGAAAGGTAAGGCAATGTTTGTGGACTAATTCTAACGATTGAGATTAATGCCTTCTGATCCTTCTGCTGAAGGTTTACAGAGTTGATCTTTCGGTGCAAATGAATTGGTAAGTTATGAAACTGTTGATGGAGGTTATGGGAAAGTTCGAAAGCAAGAGAATTAAGGGCAAGACAAAATCTTCTGCTATTGGATTGGAGGGTGGCCTGGTTTCTGGGGGAGGAAGGGCTGATCACTTTGTTTAATTTGGGTGATTATTTTCAGGGAATTTTTTCTTTTTTTATTTTTGTTACATTAATACTTTTAGGGACTTAATTTTAGGGTTGAGGGGACGTGAAATCCCAGTAGAGATCTTGTCATGCCCTTTGAAAAAAGGCAGAAACAACCATGTAAAACTTGATTGTACGTAACACATTAACTGATCATCATTAATTTCATGAGAGTAAATGTAAAGAACAATGGAAGAAAAGTATAGAGTAGCTCTCAAATTAAATTAATTGTGTGTGTTGAAATTAATGGAAGTCAGATTTGTTTTTAAAAAGAAATTAATCTGGCTCGATCCGATTGACCCAAGACAGCTCGGGGGAGGAGGAAGAGGCCTTTCTTCACAGCATTCATTGCTGTCATGGAGCAGTATGCAAAACGAGGTGATGTACATAGTACGGAGAACTTGTTCCAGAGCATGAGGGAGATAGGTTATACAAACCGTTTTAAGCCATTTGAGATTCTGATCAATGCTTACATCAATGCAGAAACTCCAATCTACGGGTCGCAAGAGAGGATGAAGGCGCACAGATAACATATACGTACCCTAAAAAAGAAGATGCAGGTAAAATTAATGGCACTGGTAGATGGTTTCAGAAAGACTGAACTATCTATGTTGCTTGATTAAGTTGTGCCAGAGGTTGCTGTAGAATTTCCGAGTTAATGTACAGAATACAGTAAGGTGGTGTTGATGTCCCAGATATCTGTTATTTAGTGTTTGAGATATATACTGTGGTTAATTAATATGTTTATATATTTGGATTTTTCTTTTTAGACCAAGAAATTCTAGTTTCATAGTAAAAGTTTGAGTATTTATTTTCAATTAGAGGATTTAAAAACCATATAAAATTGATATATTTATGAGAAAAATAATAAATAATTTAAAATAACTTTAAATTCAAGAAATAAAAATATTTATTTTGAGTTTTAAGATGATTAATGATCTGAAATTTATATAAGTTTATCTTAAGAAATAAAAATTCTGAACTCTTACCTGAATGGTTCTAGAGTTATTTATACTCGTTGAACCTTGTCGTTTTAATAAAAAAAGGACAAGAAAGTCCTCTACTTTCGGTGACATTAATGAGAAACAAATATCCCTTACATATCATTAATGAAATAGTTAGTATGTCACTTAAAAGATATTGTATACACCTATGAGAATAGAAAAATTATTACATCAGATATGAACGATTCACATAATTATTTTAGAATGAGAAACATGACAGTTTATTATGCTTTTAATACTTTTAATTTAAGAGATCATGTAAGATCAAACATATAGTCTTAGAACTTGGTAATGATTAAATCCAAATATTTTGGGTCTAACTTGTTTGTCAGACCAAAAATACTTTGGACTTGATTGACTGCTAAGCTCAAGTTTTTTGGATATGATATATATATATAGTTGCTAGATTTATGCTATTTTAAGGTTGACTGATTACCAAGTTTAAATTTTATAGTTCTAAAATATTTGCAGAATTATTTTGTTTTTAAGATTATTTTTATTTATTAAAATCTATAAAAAAATAAAAATAAAAATTGACTAATCATGTGACAGGAATGCCGTTTGAGTTAGGGTCATGGCATGTTAGTGATTCGTAAGATTAATTATTTCAATGTCGGTTGCCTTTAGCTAAACATGTATGTTTTAGAGTATTCTAGCCTCCTGTGCTGTCGGATTTGATATTTTTTAAAACAAAAATTAATATTTATATAGAAAAAATAGATATAAAAAACTATTTATAATAAATATGTAAAAATATTAATTAAAGCTAAGCTAATATAGAATATCTCGTTAAATTTACAGTCTAAATTATGTGTATAAAATAATCTGATTAGAAATAAAAAAATTATAATTTTTTTTAAATGTGTTAAGTTTTTTAAACTTATGATCCGAATCATTAAACTTAAAGCACATAATTTAAAAAAATTACAAAGTTTATTTCCCAAAACATTAAATATTAAAAAAATATTGAAATTAAAAAGAAATTCTAATAATACAAAGATTTTTTTTTAAAATAATATTTTAAAAAATAAAAATCAAGATTACTATAACTATTGTTATTAATAAGTAATATTATCATTATTATTATTATAATTATGACCATTACTATTACTATTACTATTACTATTACTATTATTATCACCATAATTATTATTAATTTTATTATTATTAGTAATAATAGTAATATTTTTATTAATATTATTATTATTATTACAATCAATACCATAATTATTATTATTATTATTATTATTGTTATTATTTATACTGTAATGATAAATAAAAATATATAAGAGGGCTATAGTACATTTCCTATATTTATTATTTACTTAATCCTATAATTGATCCAGATAATGCACTGTACAATTTAAAAATATTTTTTAATTAAAAATATATTAAAAAAATATATTTTTTATTTTTTATATAATGTATATATAAAAAAAAACCTTAAAAAATATTCTTGATATAAAAAAAGTAGAATCCAAAACAGTCCCCTGGTTGAACTCTCGGGACTCGAAATAATCCAATGGCTCAAATTCAATCTTCCCTTAAACATTTTCTTTTTATATTTTATAAACCATTATCCCTCCCTCCCCTGTAATTCTTCCGCAATTCTGCTCAATTCTACTGATTTATTTATAACTGAAATATTAGAGCACGAAACACATCATTTTTCTTCCTCTCTGGTTCTCTCCATTGCGATTGTCTACAGTTCGTATGCAACAACTTACCATAGAAAGAAAAATAATCGATTAAAAGGTGAATTCTGTTTTAGTTGATTTGCTATTTTTTTAATTATCTGTTAAACAATCTTTGCACGAATTATAGTATGGTGTAGCAACGATTAGATTACTGAAAAGAGGGTTTAATTGATTGATTAATGATTTTAAAGACAGGTTGATTGAAACATTGATTTTCTGGTTGTAAAGAAGAGAATATAATCTGTTGAAAGCCTGGTAATTATAATTGTTTATAGGCTTAAACATGGAATTTTGTATTTGTTTTTCTAGTCTGCAGCTTGTGCATCAACAGAGAGTAAGTGCGTTTGTCTAGGAGGTCATGCCGCGCTTCAAAGTAACGTTTGACTTGAAAAAACGTCATTTTTTATGCCTTCTCAATTTGGTTTTTAAAGTTTAATTTGGATCAATATTCTTGAATTTAAGATAGGATCTTCCAATTTTGCTTGTTATGAATTATTGCCATCTTTTTTTTTTTTGTTTCTTGAATTCCTGCACAAATTTTCTTGAATTCGTGTGCTGTTGGCTCGTGCATGTGTAAAGAGAAGTCTGATTGAAAAGTTTATCCTCTTTTGTTGTTTTTTTTTTATTTTTATTTTTTATGTTAATAATGTTTTATACATTATATGTCTGGTGGGGATGATTTCATGAGCATGGGTCTTGAAAAGGAAGTTAATTGCCCTTGGTAATTTGGGTTGTTTCTTTCTTTGTGTTTTCAGATCAGACGTTTTCCCGTTAATAAATTTGGTTTGCTGGAGTGGTTTTTATTTAGTTAGGGTCTTTTGTGTGGAGATTTTTGGCAATGGGTCCTGTAGAAAATCCTGTAAACAATAAAGAATATAGGATACCAGGAGAGGCAAAGGAGATGTTGAAATCGTTGGCATCCAAGTGGGAAGATATTGATGATGCAAATTCATTGCAGGTGATCCCTTTAAAGGGTGCAATGACCAATGAGGTTTTCCAAATAAAGTGGCCGACAAAGACACAGAATATGTCGCGTAAGGTTGTAGTCAGGATCTATGGTGAAGGAGTGGAGGTGTTTTTTGATCGAGACACTGAGATTCTTACGTTTGAGTTCATGTCAAAGCAAGGGCAGGGACCTCGTTTACTTGGGCGGTTCTCAAATGGACGGATTGAAGAGTTCATCCATGCACGGGTACTTTGACGTTCACCTCTTTCTGTATCTTTGCTACCATGAATCTTGAATGCATGTTGTTTTATAAAATTGTCTTGATTTAAGAGATTGGCAGTTGAGTTAATCAAATGATCGGTCTTAAAGGAATCTCATACAACTTCAATTTTATTATTAGTGTTTTTTGATAGTTTATTGAACTTCAATTTGCACTTCTAATATTTCTAATGTTTGGAAAGT
>Ga0307510_10008226_pt1 | contig 12423 bp, 8 predicted proteins | sample 12_EM_MG_FD_207224 | JGI IMG/M metagenome (GOLD analysis project Ga0307510, IMG submission 207224) | Populus trichocarpa ectomycorrhiza microbial communities from riparian zone in the Pacific Northwest, United States - 12_EM | ecosystem: Host-associated > Plants > Roots > Unclassified | place...
CGCTTCGTCTGGATCGTGATGCTGGTGACGGTGGGCTTCGGCGCGATCGGCTGGGTCGACGACTGGCGCAAGGTCGTGCACAAGAACCCCGAAGGCATGCCCTCGGGCGAGAAGTATTTCTGGCAGTCGGTGATCGGCCTGATCGCCGCGCTCTACCTCGCGTTCAGCGTCAGCGAAACCTCCAACCTGCGCGTGCTCGAACTCTTCATCCGCTGGGTGCAGAGCGGCTTCGCGAACGAGCTGCCGCCCAAGGCCGACCTGATGGTGCCGTTCTTCAAGACCATCAGCTACCCGCTGGGCGTGTTCGGCTTCATCGCGCTGACCTACTTCGTGATCGTCGGCGCGAGCAACGCGGTCAACCTCACCGACGGCCTCGACGGCCTGGCCATCATGCCGGTCGTGCTGGTGGGTTCGGCGCTGGGCATCTTCGCCTACATCGTCGGCAGCTCGGTCTACAGCAAGTACCTGATCTTTCCGTACATCCCTGGTGCCGGCGAGCTGCTGATCTTCTGCGCCGCGATGGCCGGCGCGGGGCTGGCCTTCCTGTGGTTCAACACGCACCCGGCGCAGGTCTTCATGGGCGACGTCGGCGCGTTGTCGCTCGGCGGTGCGCTCGGCACGATCGCGGTGATCACGCGCCAGGAGATCGTGCTCGGAATCATGGGCGGCGTGTTCGTCGCCGAGGCGCTGTCGGTGATGGCGCAGGTCGCGTGGTTCAAGTACACGAAGCGCAAGTACGGCGAGGGCCGGCGCATCCTGAAGATGGCGCCGCTGCACCACCACTTCGAGAAATCGGGCTGGAAGGAGACGCAGGTGGTCGTGCGTTTCTGGATCGTCACGATGCTGCTGTGCCTGGTCGGGCTGGCGAGTTTGAAACTGCGTTGATGAAGTATTTGCAAGACACCGTCGTTCTCGTGCTGGGCCTGGGTGAATCGGGCCTGGCGATGGCGCGCTGGTGCGCCGGCGCCGGCGCGAACGTGCGCGTGTGGGATTCGCGCGAGGCGCCCGCGCTCGCCGGCGCGCTGGCCGAGCACGTGCCCGCTGCGGAATGGGTTCGTGGTGAGCTGACCGAGGCCGCGCTCGATGGCGTCAAGCTGGTGCTGAAGAGCCCCGGCCTCTCGCCGTTCGATGCGCGCATCTCCGGCGTGCTGCAGCGCGCCGCCGCGATCGGCCTGCCGGTGCAAGGCGAGCTCGACTTGTTCGCACGTGCGCTCGCCGATCTGAAGGCCGAGCGTGGCTACGCGCCCAAGCTGCTCGCGATCACCGGCACCAACGGCAAGACGACGACGACCGCGATGACCGCGCTGCTGATCGAGCGCACCGGCAAGCGCGTCGCGGTGGCTGGCAACATCGGGCCGACGATGCTGCAGACGCTGGCCGACGCGCTCGCGCTGGAGCCGGCGCCTGGGGCAGCGCTCGCGGAGGCCGAGGGTGATCCCGAAGCGGTCGCAGATGACGACGCGGACGTTGACGTTGACATTGACGCGCATGCCGAATCGACTTCCGATTCGCCGGTCGAACCCACGCCCGAGACGCCCGAAGTCGAACTCGAAGACATCGCCGACCTGCAGGCGCTCGACGGCGCGCCGGCCAACGAGCCGCTGGTCATCATCGATGACGCAGACAGCGACTCCGCGCCGTTGGTCGAGCTCGCGCCGCCGCCGCCCGCGCTGCCGGTGTTCGAGGTGCTGCCCGAGGTCTGGGTGCTCGAACTCTCCAGCTTCCAGCTCCACGGCGTGACCGGTTTCGAGCCCGATGCCGGTGCCATCCTCAACATCACGCAGGACCACCTCGACTGGCACGGCGACATGGCGCACTACGGCGCCGCGAAGGCGCGCGTGTTCGGCCGCAACGCGGTGCTGGTGATCAACCGCGACGATGCGTTGGTCGAGGCGCTGGTGCCGGCGCCCGAGGTCGTGAAGGCAGCGGTCAAGGGCCGCAAGTCGACCACGATCGAACGCGCCGTGGTGCGCTTCGGCCTGGGCGCGCCGCTGCGGCCCGGCGACTTCGGCATCGTCGAAGAGAACGGCATGGCGTGGCTGGTGCGTGCCCGCGAGCTCGATGAAACGCTCAAGCGTGGCAAGGGCGGCAAGGGCACCTTGGCCGAACCGGAAGAGCTGCTGATCCAGCGCCTGATGCCGGCCGACGCGCTGCGCGTGCGCGGCCGCCACAACGCCGCGAACGCGCTCGCCGCACTGGCGCTGGCGACCGCGATCGGCTGCGCGCTCGCGCCGATGCTGCACGGCCTGCGCGACTACACCGGCGAGCCGCACCGCGTGCAGTACATCGCATCGCTCGATGGCGTCGACGCGTTCGACGACAGCAAGGGCACGAACGTCGGCGCGACCGTGGCGGCGCTCGAAGGGCTGGGCGCCGACAAGGCGCCGGCCAAGCTGGTCGTGATCCTCGGCGGCGATGGCAAGGGCCAGGATTTCTCGCCGCTGGCCGCGCCGGTGCGCCGCCATGCGCGTGCGGTCGCGACCATCGGCCGCGATGCCGCGCGCATCGAGGAGGCACTGATCGCCACAGGCATCCCGATGCAGCGCCACGACACGCTGCAGGCCGCCACGCGCTGGTGCTTCGAGCAGGCGCAGAGCGGCGACGCGGTGCTGCTGAGCCCGGCCTGCGCGAGCCTGGACATGTTCCGCAACTACGCGCACCGCGCCGAGGTCTTCGTGGCCGAGGTGCATGCGATCGTGGCTGATCACGGCGGGGTGGCGGCATGATCGGCACGCTCAAGCTCGGTGGCTTCGGCGAGCGGTTGCTCGGCCTGCTGCCCGGCCGTGCCGGCAAGGACGACCAGGCCGGCGGCAAGAACGCGAGCATCCCGGTGCGCGACTGGATCAACGTCGGCGGCGGCGGCGCGCCGGCCAAGTTCCTCGGCTTCGATCAGACGCTGGTGTGCGTGGTCGTCGCGTTGATGGCGATGGGCTTGGTGATGGTCTACAGCGCCACCGTCGCGCTGCCCGACAGCCCGAAGTTCGCGCGCTACGTGCCCACGTACTTCATGACGCGCCAGCTGGTGTTCATCATCAGCTCGCTGGTCGTCGCGCTGATCACGGTCCAGATCCCGGTCGCGTTCTGGGAGAAGGCTTCGCCGTGGGTGTTCGTCGCGTCGCTGCTGCTGCTCGTTCTCGTGCTGATTCCGGGCATCGGCAAGGGCGTGAACGGCGCGCACCGCTGGATTCCGCTGGGCCTGCTGAACTTCCAGCCGTCCGAGCTCGCGAAGGTGGCGATCGCGATGTATGCGGCCAGCTACATGGTCCGCAAGATGGACATCAAGCAGAACTTCGTGCGCGCGGTCGCGCCGATGGCGGTCGCGCTCGCGGTGATCGGCCTGCTGCTGCTGGCCGAGCCCGACATGGGCGCATTCATGGTGATCGCGGTGATCGCGATGGGCATCCTGCTTCTCGGCGGCGTGAACGGGCGCATGTTCTTCCTCAGCATCGCGGTGCTGGTCGGCGCCTTCGCGCTGATGATCCTGACCAGCCCGTGGCGCGCCGAGCGCATCCTCGCGTTCCTGAAGCCGTGGGACCCGATGTATGCGCAGGGCAAGGGCTACCAGCTGACGCATTCGCTGATCGCGCTCGGCCGCGGCGAGATCTTCGGCCAGGGCCTGGGCGCGAGCGTCGAGAAGCTGCACTATCTGCCGGAGGCGCACACCGACTTCCTGCTCGCGGTGATCGGCGAGGAACTCGGCTTCGCCGGCGTCGCCATCGTGATCTTCGCGTTCTTCTGGCTCGCGCGCCGCCTGTTCCACATCGGCCGCCAGGCCATCGCACTCGACCGCGTGTTCGCCGGCCTGTATGCGCAAGGCATCGGCATCTGGATGGGCGGCCAGGCCTTCATCAACATGGGCGTGAACCTCGGCGTGCTGCCGACCAAGGGCCTGACGCTGCCGCTGATGAGCTACGGCGGTTCGGCGATCGTGGTGACTGTCGCCGCGTTGGCGATCGTGGTTCGCATTGATATTGAAAACAGACAACTCATGCGCGGGGGCCGCGCATGAGTGCCGTGGTGAAGCGAAGCGTCACCATGGCGCGTGAGCGCAGCGAACGCTGTGTGTTTCGGCGCAGGCTCATGTCGCGCAGCGACGTGAAGCGCACGCAGTGCGCGGGCCGAAGCCAAAATCGACAACTCATGCGCGGAGGCCGCGCATGACGAAGCACCTGATCGTGATGGCTGCAGGCACCGGCGGTCATGTGATTCCGGGCCTGGCCGTTGCGCGCGAAATGCAATCGCGCGGCTGGTCCATCAGCTGGCTGGGAACGCCGGCCGGCATGGAGAACAAGCTCGTCCCGCCGACCGGCATAGCGATGGACACGATCGCGTTCAGCGGCCTGCGCGGCAAGGGCTTGGTGCACACGCTGACCGGCGGGCTGCGCCTGCTCGGCGCGTTCTGGCATTGCCTGCAGATCGTGCGGCATCGTCGTGCGGATGCGGTGCTCGGCATGGGCGGTTATGTGTGCTTTCCGGGCGGTCTGATGGCGGCGCTGCTGCGCAAGCCGCTGGTGCTGGTCAATGCCGACGCCTCGCTGCTGATGAGCAACAAGGCGCTGCTGCCGTTCGCCGACCGGGTCGCGTTCGGCTTCGATGGCGCGGCCGCGAACCAGGTCAAGCACGCGGTCGTCACCGGCAACCCGGTGCGCGCCGAGATCGAGGCGCTGCCGCAGCCGGCGCAGCGCTTCGCGGGCCGCAGCGGCGCGCTGCGCGTGCTGGTGGTCGGCGGCAGCCTGGGTGCGAAGGCGCTCAACGAGTGCGTGCCGCAGGCGCTCGCGCTGATGGCCGAAGCGCAGCGCCCGCAGGTCACCCACCAGACCGGCGCCGCGAACCATGCGACGGTGCAGGCCGGCTACGCGCGGGCCCAGGTGCAGGCCGAGGTGCTGCCCTTCATCGACGACATGGCGACGCGCCTGGCCGACTGCGACGTGATCGTCTGTCGCGCCGGTGCGGTCACGGTCAGCGAACTCTGCGCGGCGGGCGTGGCCTCGGTGCTGGTGCCGTTGATCGTCAGCACCACCTCGCACCAGCGCGACAACGCGCAGTGGCTGGCCGGGCAGGGCGCGGGCATCCATCTGCCGCAATCCGAACTCACGCCGCGCAAGCTGGCCGACTTGTTGACCAGCCTGACGCGCGACGCGCTGCTCGCGATGGCGACGAAGGCACGCGCACTCGCGAAGCCGAAGGCGGCGGCGCGCGTGGCCGATCAAATCGAAGGACTGGTGGCCGCATGAAGCACGCCGTCAAACACATCCATTTCGTCGGGGTGGGAGGCGCCGGCATGAGCGGCATCGCCGAGATCCTGCACAACCTCGGCTACGCCGTGTCGGGCTCGGACCAGAGCGACAGCCCGACGACGCAGCGGCTCGCGTCGCTGGGCATCCGCATCCACACCGGCCACGCTGCGACGAACATCGCTGGTGCGGAAGCGGTGGTGACGTCGACCGCGGTGCGCGGCGACAACCCCGAGGTGATCGCGGCGCGCGCCAGGCGCGTGCCGGTGGTGCCGCGCGCGGTGATGCTGGCCGAGCTGATGCGCCTGAAGCAGGGCATCGCGATCGCCGGCACGCATGGCAAGACGACGACGACCTCGCTCGTCACCAGCGTGCTCGCCGAGGCCGGGCTCGACCCGACCTTCGTGATCGGCGGCAAGCTCAACGCGGCCGGCGCGAACTCGCGCCTGGGCTCGGGCGACTACATCGTCGTCGAGGCCGACGAATCGGACGCGTCCTTCCTGAACCTGCTGCCGGTGATGGCCGTCGTGACCAACATCGACGCCGACCACATGGACACCTACGGCCATGACTTCGCGAAGCTGAAGTCGGCCTTCGTCGAGTTCATCCACCGCATGCCGTTCTACGGCGCGGCCATCCTGTGCAGCGACGATGCCGGCGTGCGTTCCATCATGCCGATGATCTCGCGCCCTGTGGTCACCTACGGCTTCGGTGCCGACGCGATGGTGCGCGCGGTCGACGTGCAGGCCGATGCCGGCACGATGCGCTTCACGGTGCAGCGCCGCAACGGCGTGAAGATGCCCGACCTGCAAGTCACGCTGAACCTGCCCGGCGACCACAACGTGCTGAACGCGCTCGCCGCGATCGCGGTGGCCACCGAACTCGAGTTGCCCGATGCGCCGGTCGTGAAAGGCCTGGCCGAGTTCCACGGCGTGGGCCGGCGCTTCCAGCGCTACGGCGAACAGCCGAGCAGCGACGGCGGCACGTTCACGCTGATCGACGACTACGGCCACCACCCGGTCGAGATGGCGGCCACGCTGGCCGCGGCGCGCGGCGCCTTCCCCGATCGCCGCCTCGTGCTCGCGTTCCAGCCGCACCGCTACACCCGCACGCGCGACTGCTTCGAGGACTTCGTCAAAGTCATCGGCACTGCCGACCTGGTGCTGCTGGCCGAGGTGTATTCGGCCGGCGAAGCGCCCATCGTCGCGGCCGACGGCCGGGCGCTGGCGCGCGCGTTGCGCGTGGCCGGCAAGGTCGACCCGGTGTTCGTCGACGAGATCGCGGACATGCCCAAGGCCATCGCCGAGCAGGTGCGCCATGGCGACGTCGTGATCTCGATGGGTGCGGGAACCATCGGCAACGTGCCGGCGCAGGTGGCCGAGATGTTGAGTCAACCGAGGGGGACGGCATGAGCCGCCGCGCCGGGCCGCCCCAAGCAAGGCTCATCCCCTTGGGAGATCGACCTGTGTACTCACTGGGAGAGGGGCTGACATGAGCGCTGATGTGAAGGCTCTGGGCAGAGTCGCGGTATTGATGGGCGGGTCGTCGGCCGAGCGGCCGATCTCGATCATGTCGGGCACGGGCGTGCTGGCGGCGCTGCGCTCGCAGGGTGTCGATGCGCACGCGTTCGACCCGGCCGAGCGCGAGCTGTTCGAGCTCAAGCGCGAAGGCTTCGACCGCTGCTTCATCGCGTTGCACGGCCGCTTCGGCGAAGACGGCGCGGTGCAGGGCGCGCTCGAGCTGATGCGCGTGCCCTACACCGGCTCGGGCGTGCTCGCGTCGGCGATCGCGATGGACAAGGTCATGACCAAGCGCGTCTGGCTCGCCGAGGATCTGCCCACGCCGCGCTACCAGTGGCTCGCGCCCGAGCAGCGCACGCGCGAACACATCCGCGCCGTGCCCGATGTGCTGGGCCTGCCGCTGATCGTGAAGCCGCCGCGCGAGGGTTCGTCGATCGGCATCACCAAGGTCGAGGGTTACTCGCAGATGCAGGGCGCGGTCGAACTCGCCGCGCGCTACGACGCCGATGTGCTCTGTGAGGAGTTCATCGAGGGCGAGGAGGTGACCTGCCCGGTGCTGGGCATGGGCGAACACGCGCACGCGCTGCCGGTCGTGAAGATCATGGCGCCCGAAGGTGCGTACGACTACCAGAACAAGTACTTCACCGACGACGTGAAATACCAATGCCCGAGCGGCCTGCCCGAGGCCGAGGAGCGCGAGATCCAGCGCATCGTCGTGCAGGCCTACCGCACGCTGGGCTGCCGCGGCTGGGGCCGTGCCGACCTGATGATCCGCGCGTCCGACCGCAAGCCCTTCCTGCTCGAGATGAACACCTCGCCGGGCATGACGACGCACTCGCTGGTGCCGATGTCGGCCAAGGCCGCGGGCCTGAGCTACGAAGCGCTGTGCGTGCACATCCTGAGCCTGGCGACGCTCGACGCCGCGCCGTCGCTGAAGGCCTGACGAGAACCACGATGGCCCGCGCCGCACCCGCACCCACCCCGTTGCCAGCCGACATCCGGCTGATGAACCTGACCGCGATCGTCGTCGCGGCGCTGGGGCTGATCGCGCTCGCGGCGGTGGCGGTGCTGTGGATCGCGAAGCAGCCGGTGTTCGCGGTGCGCGCGATCAAGGTCGAGGGCGACATGGCGCACAACAGCGTGCTGACGATCCGCGCCAACACCGCGCCCAAGCTGGCCGGCAACTTCTTCACGCTCGACCTGGGCGTGGCGCGCCAGGCCTTCGAGGCCGTGCCGTGGGTGCGCCAGGCGGTGGTGCGTCGCGTCTGGCCGAATCGCCTGACGGTGCAGCTCGAAGAGCACCGCGCCGCCGCGCTGTGGGTCAACGCGGCCAGCGGCGACGACGCGCCCGACAAGCTCGTCAACAGCTTCGGCGAGGTCTTCGAGGCCAACCTCGGCGACGTGGAAGACGAAGCCCTGCCGACGCTGCGCGGGCCCGACGGTTCGTCGGCACGACTGCTCACGCTGCTCGGCCGCCTGCAGCCGGTGTTCGCGGTGCTGGACGCGCGCATCGACGCGCTCGCGATGTCGGGCCGCGGCTCGGTGCATGCCGAGCTCGACACCGGCGCCGAGATCGAGCTCGGCCGCGGCAGCGACGACGAGATCGTCGCGCGCACGCAGAGCTTCGTGAGCACGCTGCCGCGCGTCACCGGGCTGTACCAGCGGCCGCTGCAGTCGGCCGACCTGCGCCACCACGACGGCTACGCGGTGCGGCTCAAGGGCATCACGACGACGGCACTCGACGCCGCCGGCAAGCCACAGAAAAAGTAGAGAGAACGGGAACCCACATGGCCAAGGAATACAAGGATCTCGTCGTCGGACTCGACATCGGCACCGCCAAGATCATGGTGGTGGTCGCCGAGGTCATGCCCGATGGCGACCTGCGCATCGCGGGCCTCGGCAGCGCGCCCACGCACGGCCTCAAGCGCGGCGTGGTCGTGAACATCGACGCCACGGTGCAGAGCATCCAGCAGGCCTTGAAGGAGGCCGAGATGATGGCCGACTGCAAGATCACGCGCGTCTACACCGGCATCACCGGCAGCCACATCCGCGGCCAGAACAGCACCGGCATGGTGATCGTGCGCGACAAGGAAGTGACGCCGGTCGACGTGGCGCGCGTGGTCGAGACCGCGAAGGCGATCAACATCCCGAACGACCAGCGCCTGCTGCTGGTCGAGCCGCAGGAGTTCGTGATCGATGGTCACGAGGTCAAGGAGCCGATCGGCATGAGCGGCGGGCGGCTCGAGGTCAAGGTCCACATCGTCACCGGCGCGCAGAGCGCGGCCGAGAACATCGTGAAGTGCGTGCGGCGCTGCGGGCTCGAGGTCGATCAGCTGGTGCTGAACCCGTCGGCCTCCAGCCACGCGGTGCTGACCGACGACGAGAAGGATCTCGGCGTGGCACTGGTCGACATCGGCGCCGGCACCACCGACGTCGCCATCTTCACCGACGGCGCGATCCGCCACACCGCGGTGATCCCGATCGCCGGCGACCTGATCACCAGCGACATCGCGATGGCGCTGCGCACGCCGACCAAGGACGCCGAGGAGATCAAGGTCGAGTACGGCGTCGCCAAGCAGCTGCTCGCCGACCCCAGCGACCAGCTCGAGGTGCCGGGCCTGGGCGACCGCGCGCCGCGCATGCTGAGCCGCCAGGCGCTGGCCGGCGTGATCGAGCCGCGCATCGAGGAGATCTATTCGCTGGTGCACCAGGTGATCCGCGAGAGCGGCTACGAGGAGCTGCTGTCCAGCGGCATCGTGATCACCGGCGGCGCGGCGGTGATGCCGGGCATGGTCGAGCTCGGCGAGGACATCTTCCTGAAGCCGGTGCGCAAGGGCGTGCCGACCTACCACGGTGCGCTCTACGACATGGTCTCGAACCCGCGCTCGGCCACCGTGATGGGGTTGCTCGAAGAGGCACGCATCGCGCGCACGCGCGGCATGCGGGCGGCGCAGCAGGCGGGCTCGGTGAAGACCTTGTTCGGCCGCGCCAAGGACTGGTTTCTGGGCAACTTCTGAGCAGGGGCTCTGAATGAACACATCGACGATGAAGAACATGCACACCCTGCTGCACGCGCGCCCCGGCCACGCGCTGGACCCACCGCGAAAAAAGCGCGAGCGACCTCGGACCCCGGCACCAGCCGGGCAACCGAGGCGATCAACAAGAAGAAGAGGGTACTGACATGACAAACGGCAACTGCAACGAATCGGAGAATCAAATGGCCATCGAAATGATTGAAGAGTTCGACATGGGGACGCAGATCAAGGTGATCGGCGTGGGCGGCGGCGGCGGCAACGCGGTCGAGCACATGATCGCGCAAGGCGTGCAGGGCGTGCAGTTCGTCTGCGCGAACACCGACGCGCAGGCGCTCAACCGCTCGGCCGCGCACGAGCTGATCCAGCTCGGCACGACCGGCCTGGGCGCGGGCGCCAAGCCCGAGATGGGCAAGGCCGCGGCCGAGGAAGCGGTGGACCGCATCCGCCAGGCCATCGACGGCTCGCACATGCTGTTCATCACCGCCGGCATGGGCGGCGGCACCGGCACCGGCGCCGCGCCGGTGATTGCGCGCGTCGCGAAGGAAATGGGCATCCTGACGGTCGGCGTGGTCACCAAGCCGTTCGAGTTCGAAGGCAACCGCCGCATGAAGGCGGCCGACTCGGGCCTGGCCGAACTCGAAGCCAATGTCGACTCGCTGATCGTGATCCTGAACGACAAGCTGCTCGACGTGCTGGGCGACGACATCACGCAGGACCAGGCCTTCGCGCACGCCAACGACGTGCTGAAGAACGCGGTCGGCGGCATCAGCGACATCATCCACATGCCCGGCCTCGTGAACGTCGACTTCGAGGACGTGAAGACGGTGATGAGCGAGCCCGGCAAGGCGATGATGGGCACGGCGCAGGCCAGCGGCCCGGACCGCGCGATCAAGGCAGCCGAAGCGGCCGTGGCCTGCCCGCTGCTCGAAGGCATCGACCTGTCGGGCGCGCGCGGCGTGCTGGTGCTGATCGCGGCGAACCGCAACACCTTCAAGCTGGCCGAAAGCCGCAACGCGATGAACACGATCCGTCGCTACGCGGCCGACGATGCGCACGTGATCTACGGCACCGCGTACGACGAGAGCCTGGGCGACCAGCTCCGCGTCACGGTGATCGCCACCGGCCTGAGCCCGGCGCGCCGCCAGCAGACGCCGATCTCGGTGGTGCACAGCCAGCCGATGCAGCGCACCGGCACGCACGACCTGCCCATCCTGCAGAACGCGCTGAGCACGCCGCAAGGTGTGCAAGGCGGGCATCAGGGCATGGCCCCGGCACACGACTACAGCGCGCTGACCACGCCCAGCGTCTGGCGCAACGGCCGCACGGCCGCGGCCAAGGTCGATGCGCTGGCCAGCAACGGGATGGACGAGATCGAGATCCCCGCGTTCCTGCGCAAGCAAGCTGATTGATACCGCCTAAAGCTGCTGCGCGGGCCGATCTGCGTCCGGAGGTGCTCGCCGTACAGGAAGTACGGCTGCGCTCCTGCGAACGCACCTCGGCCCGCTCGCTATGCTTTTGACGGCATCAATCGTCGTGACACTGCGTCAACCCACGCGCCACTGATCGCCCAGTGCCGGGCCGAACATGGCCGGGTCGCTGAACGAGTGGTGGCCGGTCTCCATGCGGCCGGCGAAGCGGCGGCTGTAGTCGGCCTGGCCGCGCACCGTGACGCTGAAGTCGTACCAGTGGCCGCTCGCGCGCAGCGGCAGGCGGATCACGTTCTCGCTGCGCGCCACCACCGTGTACTGCGCCGAGCCGCTGTAGTACTGGTTCGGTGTCAGCGTGAAGGTGACGGGCCCGCCGCCGCTGTTGACGAACTTCACCAGCAGGTCGCCGCTGTGGCCTTCGCAGGCCACGATCACGTCCGGGTTCGGCTGCGCCGCGGCCGCGGTGCGCAACGCGTTGCCGGTGACATGGCGGTGAAAGCCGTTCGGCCCGAGCACCCACAGGTCGTAGGCGCCGGTGGTGGCCGGTGTCCACACATCGCTGAGCTGCTTGTGCGGCTCCACGGTGTAGCGGCGCGGCAGCGCGGCGAGGTTGCGGCGGTCGTACACATGGAACACCGCAGCCTGACGGCCGGTGTTGCCGAACGTGATCTGCACGCGCGTCGCGCTCGGGCCGGTCGCGCCGGGCATCACCTTGCTGTTTGCATGCAGCTCGTAGGGCAGCGCGCGCGACGGCCGCACGCCATCCGCCTGCACCGGCAGCGTCGTCACCGCGGGCACGGCCGGCGTGGTGCGGCCGGGCAGCGCGCGCGACTGGTTTGCCAGTGCGAGCGTGGCCGGCAGGTTCGAGAAGAAGGCCTCGTCGTTCGGATCGGCGAAGTTGAACGCAGTCGTCAGGTCGCCGCAGACGGCGCGCCGCCAGGCCGAGATGTTGGGCTCCTTGACGCCGAAGCGGGCCTCGATGAAGCGGATCACCGAGGTGTGGTCGAACACCTGCGAGTTGACCCAGCCGCCGCGGCTCCACGGCGACAGGATGTACATCGGCACGCGCGGCCCGAGGCCGTACGGACGGTGCAGCAGCGCCTGCTCGGTCGGGTTGTTGTGGTAGCTGACCATGACCTCGTGGTACTCGCCGGTGGTGTCCACCGTCGATGCGCCGGCGAGCACCGCCTGCGCCGGATCGGCGGCC
>Ga0307510_10008227_pt1 | contig 12423 bp, 11 predicted proteins | sample 12_EM_MG_FD_207224 | JGI IMG/M metagenome (GOLD analysis project Ga0307510, IMG submission 207224) | Populus trichocarpa ectomycorrhiza microbial communities from riparian zone in the Pacific Northwest, United States - 12_EM | ecosystem: Host-associated > Plants > Roots > Unclassified | place...
GTGTCTTCAAAAAGCCCTCGAGACCTGGCAGCGCCTGCATTTGCGAGACAAGATCCTTGTGCTTCGCCAAAAGTTCATGACGCCGCACCACGAGACGTCCGAATTTGCCCATTCCTTCGCCGTCCTCAACCCCATCATTGTCATTCCTCCATATACGCGAAGAGGCAGATATTGTCAACTTCTCGAGTTCCTTGTTGACGACGGTGAATTCCCGTGCTAAGCACGAGTCAACTGGAATTTGGTCAATTGAGGCGCGCAAGCCGCGCATCTCAGACCAGATTAGGGCTCTTCCCTGCTCCAGAGCCTGGATTGCGTCCTTCAGTTGACCTCTGCCGACATGATATGATGCGATGTCCAGTGGAAGCTCCCCAACAATGTCGCGCCGTGTCATGAGATGAAAATGCTGTGTTTCAAGGGTTGGAGAAAATAGCAGAATATCCTGCAATGTGTTAAAACCTAGACGATCCCTCAGTCATAGTAGGACATATGAACTGTATTATGTATGTACCTAGACGATCTGAGTACAGTTAGTTATGTAGTAGCTGGGTGTATAGTAGCTAACTTACCCCTCAGTTATAGTAGGACGTATGAACTGAGAGGAAAGGGGGAGCGCGCAGGTACAACGTGAAGAGGTTTCGAGTCACGTGTACACTGAGTAGAGCATCGTGATCACAAGTCACGTTCCAACACTCCTCCTCGATGTGATACGGGTGTAGTAGGTCTACAGTAAGAAAAGTACTGTGTGGTCCTTGAGGGTGAAAAAGAATGTGAACGCAGTGATAGTATTGTAGTGTGTGTCGTGTTCAGAAAATGTGTGTCGTGTTCAGAAAAAGGAATAGAAAATGAAAAGAATGAAAAGAATGCGTGAGCATGGTGCTCCTCCTCACCCGAAACAGGCTGTGTGGATGAGCTCCTCCTTAGGCAGGAATGGGTACTGGTCTCCAGTACGACAGTCACATCTTGGTAACGCATAATCCAAGGTGCAGACGTAGGCAGTTGAAGGCAGCGCGGTTCAAGGATTTCGTCAGGATATCCACCACATTATCTGCAGAGGGAACTTGAAGGATTTTCAGTTCACCCATTCGTACTTGGTCCCGTATGTAGTGGAGTTTCACCCGGAAATGCTTTGTGTTTGAGTGCCAAACACTGTCTTCTGCTATTCGAACAGCTGCGTCATTATCGTAGTACACTGGTGTCAGTGGGCATTGTTCGGGTAGGAGCTGTAGTCCTTGAAGCAACTGTCGCAGGAATATGCCCTCTTTTGAAGCTCCATGTAGTGCGGTGTATTCGGCATAGCATACGGAGTCCACGGGATTATCCTGCTTCTTTGAACACCAAGATATAGCACCAGAGCCCAGGTTAAAGCAATACCCAGCAATAGAACAGCTTGTGTCTGGGCAGTTGGCATAGTCTGAGTCTGAGAAGCCAGTAAGTGCATTAGCTGTTAGCCACCAAGAACAAGGTGTAGAGTGCAGGTCCCTTTGAGGTACCATAACACGCGTAGTGCAGCAGACCAATGTTCCAGTCGGTAGCAATCGAGGATGGAAGCGAGTCGGCCCACAGCAAAGGAGATATTGGGTCGGGTGGCTACAGCAATATAGTTTAGGCTGCCAACAAGTTCTCGGTAGGGAGTCACATCTATCCAGTCAGATAGTTTGGGCACAAGGGGCAAGGATTTGTCAGGGCGTCAGATTTGCAGACCCTGGATCATTGGCGTGTCAATGGTGTGGGCATCCGATAGGTTGAAATGCTCAATTAACTGGTCGATGAAAGCCATTTGGGAGAGTCCAACCATGTGATTCTCATGGTTGTGTTCTATGCCAATGCCCAGACCGAACTTCGCGGGTCCAAGGTCTGTAATTTCCCACTTGGAGTGCAGCTGCTCCTTGAAGTGAGTGTTTTCTTCAGGTGGGTGTGCGATGCTGAAGATGTCATCGACATGTACTGCAAAAATGATGGTACCAGTCTCAGTGTTGTGGCGGTACATGCACCAATTGCTGGGGATACGCTTGAAGCCCCATCCAGTGACGGCACTGTCGAATGTCTGGTTCCATATACACCCTGCCTGCAAGCCCATGTAGCATATATTATTGTAGTAGTTGGTAGAACCCACATGCAAACTACCCTTATACATTGGAAAAAACAACACTGGCCCATTTTCAATAACAAGTGCATAAGTTTGTATGGGCCATTGAAGAGATGCTCTGAAAATGCTCGCATTGGCCTGTGGTGTAAATGCGCGGATATCTCTCATGAGCTTGACTGGGCCCAAAACATCCTCAAAGCCTTTGTACAAAATCGTCGCATGGCCCCAACTTCCCGCACCATAATATCTGGGCAATGACCTTGCATTGGCCCATCCAGCATCCAACAGGCTGCTGCATGAGAATCTCACACAGGCCTGCCGCAGGAGCGCTGCTAAGAAAGATTCTTGCATTGGCCTGCAGTGTGAATGTGTGGATTATGCGAAATGCTCGCATGGGCCCCACATCCTACACCATAATATTTAGGCAATGGCCTTGCACTGGCCCATCCAGAATGCAACAGGCTGCTGCACGAGACTCTCGCGTGGCCCTGTAGCGGGAGCACTGCCAAGCGATATGCTCGCATTGGCCTACAGCGTAAATGCATGGATATCGCTGATGAGCTTGAGTTGGCCCACAGTGGCCTGAAATCCCTTATACAAAACCCTCGCATGGGCCCACTTCCTGTACCATAATATCTAGGCAATGACCTTGCATTGGCCCATCTAGCATACAACTGGCTGCCATATGAGACTCTCACATGGGCCTGCAGCAGGAGTGCTGCAGAGAAAAATGCTTGTATTGGCCCATGGGGTAAATGAGTGGATATTGCTAATGAGTTTGAATTGGCCTACAGCGGCCTGAAATCTGTTATACAAAATCCTCGCATGGGCCCACTTCCTGCACCATAATATTCAAGCAATAAGCTCACATGGGCCCATCCAGCACACAGCTTGCCACTGCACGAGACTCTCACATGGACCCACTTCCTGCACTATAGTATCCAGACAATGGCCTCGAATTGGCCCATCCAGCATGCAACGGGCTGCTGTATGACACTCTCACGTGGGCCTGCAGCAGGAAAAATGCTCACATTGGCCCATGGGGTAAATGAACAGATATCGCTGATGAGTTTGAATTGGCCCACAGAGGCCTGAAATCTGCTAAAAAAAATCCTCATATGGGCCCACTTCCTGCTCCAGAATATTCGGGCAATGAGCTTGCATTGGCCCATCCAGAATGCAATGGGCTGCCGCATGATACTCTCGCATGGGCCTGTAGTGGGAGGGCTACTGAGGAAAATGGTTGCATTGGCTTGCAGTATAAATGAGCGGATATCACTGATGAGCTTGAGTTGGCCCACATCAGCCTGAAATCACTTATGCAAAATCCTCGCATGGGCCCACTTCCTGCACAATAATATTTGGGGGGCAATGAGCTCACATTGGTCTATCCAGCATACAACTGGCTGCCACATGAGACTATCGCATGGACCCACTTCCTTCACCAGAATATTTTGGGGGAAATTAGCTTAATTAGCTTGTGTGGCCCATGGTGTAAATGCAAAGATATTGCTGATAAGCTTGAGTTGGCCCACCCCTTGCATAAGATCCTTGCACCATAGTATCCAGGCAATTACCTTGTATTGGCCCATCCAGCATACAATGGGCTGCCCTATGAGACTCTCATGTGGGCCAGCAGAGGGAGTGCTGCTGGGAAAAATGCTTGCATTGGCCTGTGGTGTAAATGCGTGGATATCGCTGATAAGCTTGAGTTGGCCTACTGCAGCCTGAAATCCCTTATGCAAAATCCTTGCAGGGGCCCACTTCCTGCCGTATGAGACTCTTGTGTGGGCCAGCAGAGGGAGTGCTGCCAGGAAAAATGCTTGCATTGGCCTGCGGTGTAACTACGCAGACATTGCTGATGAGCACAAGTTGGCCCACAGCAGCCTGAAAGCCTTTATGCAAAATCCTTGCATGGGCCCACTTCCTGCAAAATACTATTGGGGCAATACGCTTGTATTGGCCTGCGGTGTAAATGAAAAGGTATTGCTGATGAGCTTGAGCTGGCCCACCCCTTGCATAAGATCCTCGCATGGGCCCACTCCTTGCACCATAGTATCCAGGCAATTACCTTGCATTGGCCCATCCAGCATACAATGGGCTGCCCTATGAGACTCTCGCATGGGCCAGCAGAGGGAGTGCTGCCAGGAAAAATGCTCACATTGGCCCATGGTGTAAATGCATGGATATCGCTGATGAGCTTGAGTTGGCCCACTGCAGCCTGAAATCCCTTATGCAAAATGCTTGCAGGGGCCCACTTCCTGCCATATAAGACTCTTGTGTGGGCCAGCAGAGGGAGTGCTGCCGGGAAAAATGCTCACATTGGCCCATGGTGTAAATACACAGACATCGCTGATGAGCACAAGTTGGCCCACAGCAGCCTGAAAGCCTTTATGCAAAATCCTTGCACGGGCCCACTTCCTGCAAAATACTATTGGGGCAATGCGCTTGTATTGGCCTGTGGTGTAAATGAAAAGGTATTGCCAATGAGCTCAAGCTGGCCCACCCCTTGCATAAGATCCTTGCATGGGCCCACTTCCTGCACCATAGTATCCAGGCAATTACCTTGCATTGGCCCATCCAGCATACAACTGGCTGCCGTATGAGACTCTTGTGTGGGCCTGCAGTGGGAGTGCTGCTGGGAACAATGCTCACATTGGCCCTGTGTTGTAAATGTGCAGATATCGCTGATGAGCTTGAGTTGGCTCATAGCAGCCTGAAATCCCTTATGCAAAATCCTTGCAGGGGCCCACTTCCTGCGCAATAATATTTGGGTCCATCCAGCACAAACCAGGTTGCCATATGAGACTCTTGTGTGGGCCAGCAGAGGGAGTGCTGCTGGGAAAAATGCTCACATTGGCCTGCAGTGTAAATACACAGACATCGCTGATGAGCTCGAGTTGGCCCATAGCAGCCTGAAAGCCCTTATGCAAAATCCTTGCACGGGCCCACTTCCTGCACAATAATATTTGGGCAATGTGCTCACATTGGCCCATGGCGTAAATGAAAAGATATTACTGATGAACTCAAGTTGGCCCACCCCTTGCATAAGATCCTTGCATGGGCCCGCTTCCTGCACCATAGTATCTGGGCAATTACCTTGCATTGGCCCATCCAGCATACAACGGGCTGCCCTATGAGACTCTTGCATGGGTCAGCAGAGGGAGTGCCGCTTAGAAAAATGCTCGCATTGGCCCATGGTGTAAATGTGCGGATATCGCTGATAAGCTCAAGTTGGCTCACAGCAGCCTGAAATCCCCTATGCAAAATCCTCGCATGGGCCCACTTCCTGTGCAATAATATTTGGGGTCCATCTAGCAAAAAATGGGGCTGCTGTATGAGACTCTTGCACAGGCCTGCAGTGGGAGTGCTGCTGTGGAAAATGCTTGCATTGGCCCGCAGTGTAAATGCACAGATGTTGCAGATAAGCTTGAGTTGGCCCACAGCAGCCTGAAAGCCCTTTTGCAAAATCCTTGCATAGGCCCACTTCCTGTGCAATAATATTTGGGCAATCAGCTCACATTGCCCTGCAGTGTACATGCAATGATATTGCTGATGAGCTTGAGTTGGCCCACCCCTTATGCAAAATCCTCATGTGGGCCACTTCCTGCACTGTGCTATCCAGACACTGCCTTGCATTGGCCCATCCAGCATATAACAGGCTGCTGTATAAGACTCTTGTGCCTGCAGCAGCAGAGCTGCTGAGAAAAATGCTTGCATTGGCCTGTGGTGTAAATGTGTGGATATCGCTGATGAGCTCTAGTTGGCCCACAGAAGCCTGAAATCCCATATGCAAAAATTTCCCATGGGCCCACTTCATGCGCCATCATTTTTGGACAGCTAGCTGATGTTGGCCCAATGAGCACAAAATGGGCTGCTGCATGAGGCTGTCACATAGCCTGCCAAACTAGACTGCCCATGTGAGCCTGCATAATTTGCAGTTAGTAGCAGAAGGGTGTAAGATGCTTGCATGAGCCAATGGGGGGCATACAGTGTCAATGGTGATGAGTTTGCAGTGGCTGACAACCAGCAATGACGCTGCTGAATGGCAGAACTAGCTTCGATGCACTTACTATCTCCTTAAAATTATCATCACTTGTCTTGGAGCAGCATCTTCTGTCCTTAATTCACTGCATTGCAGGTTGTAGCATGCTGGGCTGGCTGATCTCACATTCTCAGATACTCCTTATATCATAGCAGAATAGGTCAAAGTAGAAAGATAAGCTTCCGATAAGCTTTTGATGGCTACTTTGGGTGCTGCTGATAAATGTGGTGAGGCTGATATCGCCAATTATCTTCCATATCTGGAGTTGCTGATGGCCCTGTTGTCGTAATCAACGAGGGTTGAAAGTGCAGCAAATGAGCAAGCGTGAGTGAGTGTGGGCCAGAAGCGGACTGTGCAAACGCGGAGCTCAGTTGGGCACGGAAATGCACACACTCAGTTAGATATATTTACCTGTGCAAACGCGGAGCTATGTACTGTAAGCACAGGGAATAAACGCGAGGGGAATGTAAGTAATGCTCACCTCAGTTGGGCACGGAAATGCACACACTGAGGGAGCCATGACACAACTATGAAAGTATTAAAGAGATGGGGGACTGGTGAATTAGGGTACTCGACGGATGCAAATTCTGGGGTATGTACTATAATTGACCGTTCCAGCTGTCTATGAGTGACACTAGCGCAATGCATGCTGTACTCAATCCAATGTCCATGTGGCCCGACCGCCACTTCCGCGACACTCCCCCTCACTTCGCGCGCGGTCCAGGGGACATGGCAAAGTGCTTCTCTTCGGCGGGAAGCAGGGGCGTGGGCGTGTCAGCCACTGTGTCGTCTGCGGCGCAGGAACCGGGCGGTTCACGTTCTTGATGACCCAGCGGGTCCGGTGGGTGAGATGGATGGTCGCGCTTGAATGCGACGGCTGTGTGGCTGTTTGGGAATGAAGGAGTGGGGGCCTTGAGGTTGACGGAAGCGCCTGAGACGGGGCTGCGAAGGCGCGATGCCTCCTGGCCGCTGTGTGTCATCGCGTTGTGCGTGCTCCCGATGGTGGGCGAGGGGGCGTCCTCTTGTCGCCTCGAAAACGGGGGGATGGTGCTGCCGTCGATGGGGAATGTGTGCCCCGATGTGGCACGCCTTTTTACGGCCGTGCTGCCGTTTGCGTTAGAGAAAATGGCATCTGGGCGTGTTGCCAACGCAGCCCAGGTGAAGGTGATGACGGCCCCACAGTGGGGCACGTCGTGCGTGATGATGTGGTTCTCCACTGCGCTGTCTGGTGCGTGGTCGATGGAAAGGGGGACCTGGTGGTCCGTTGGCATTGAAATTAATTTGGAGTCGGCGAGCTGGTGGCAACGGAAAGCAGCGTTGATGTGCACCGGCTGCAGCGGATGGACAGCGTGTCCTCCGTGGTCTGACTGGTTGGGGTCGTCGATGTCGATGCCTCCTGTTTGGCTAAGTACTTGCGCAGCTGGGTGCACTTTGCGTGTGATGGGGTCCTCCCAGGGTGGCCGGTCAGGGCTGCGCTGTGCCTCCGTGAGCGTGCGAGGGTCGGGCGCGACTGTGTCTGTGGTCTCGGCCGCAAATATCGGCACTGCGCCGTCGGGGTCTGCGAGTGGTGGCGATGCACCCTTTTCCGCTGTTGGCACTCCCCCTGATTCTCCTGGGTCTTCCGCGAAGGCTCCAGGGCGTTGCAGGCTGGGTGCGAGGTGAGGGGCATCGGTGCCCGAGTGCGCCAATCCATTTCCGCCAGGCTGAGGGTCAGGGTTGGAGCCGATTTCGACTGCGATGGTGTCGGTGCGTGAGGGTGTGGGCGCACGCTCCTGTTGAGCATTCGTCGCCGATTCTGCTGGTGAGAGTGGACTGTCCAGCTCTGGGGCTGGCTCGGATGATGAGGGTGTGGCCTCGGAAGACAAGGCAGGCAAGATGGGGGCGTTGGAAGTCGAGGGAGTGCCCGGCGCAGCAGTCTGCTCGCTGCTCGTGCTCGGTACCCGTAATCCCTCCCCCTCGAGCTGAGCTGCTGACGCCGGATGGACGTCCTGCTCGTCGGTGACGGTGCCAGGCCTGGGCCAAGGTGCTTGGTGGGCCTGCGCGTTGGCGTTGAAGCCGGGGGTCTGACCCTCGCGCATGCAGATGGCAGGCTCGGGGTCGTTGAGGTGTGCACGCTCCGGTGAGCGCACGATGTCGTGGGGGCGGTGCGCATGGCACATGGTGTCCGCGACCTGCTCTCTGCGCAAGGAAGTGGTCCGGGGGCGTCCGTCTCCGTTCAGGGGTGTGTGCCCCTCGTCATCCAGTGCCCAATGTGGCACCTGGTCGTCGCTAATGGCGCGCGCGTGCAGCGCATTGCAGGGAGTGAGTTGGGACTCACTGTGAGGGGTGCCCTCCTCGGCCTCCTCTTCGACATCCGTTTCCTCCCCCTCTTTGACCGGCCGACCGTCTAGTGCGGCGCAATCGGTGTCGTCTTCATCCTCCGCGCCCCAGGTTTCGGCGCGGAAGGCCTCCCATTTGTCGACTTCATCATCTTGGGCATCCTCCTCCTTGGCCAGTTCGACGCCGAAATCGGCCCAGCCAAGGTGGTCATCGTCCTCTGCGCCGCATGGTTTGGCGCAGGAGGGGTCCTCGTCGTCATCGACGTCGCCCATCAGAGGGTCCGATGCTGCACAGTGGATGTGCGCGTCCTCTACCTCCACGGTGGTGGCCCAGAAGTCGCCGTCGTCCAAGTCAGCTTCGTATGCGACGTTTGCAGAGCCAACGGGTCTGTTCTCCCGCCTGCTAGTGTTGGGGCTGGTGCTGGTGCCCGTCTGTGTGGCCTGACCACTCTGGTTTGCCGCCGCTGCTGCCTCCGCTGCTGCCTCCTCCCGTTTCTTGGTGCGGCATTCGCGGGCCCAGTGGCCTTCCTTGCCACAGTGGTGGCACTTGCCCTTGCGGCGCCTCGAGTTGCCGCCCTCGGAATGGCTTGTGGCGACAAGGGCCTCGTCTGGTTGGCCCTCCTTGATGCCGTTGGCCTTGCTCTGGCCTTGGGACTGGTCCTTCGGCGTGCGGCGGGTCCTCGTGCGGTCGGCCTCCTTGGAGATGACATGGATGATGTCTTTCATCTCCAGTGTGTTGCCGCTGAGGTGCGCGCTCGTCAGGGTCTGCGAGGCGTAGGCGGAGAGGGCGTCCGGTATGCCGTTGAGGACTGTGCGCTCGAAGTCCTCATTGTTGATGGTGACGCCAGCTGCTAGGAGCTTGTTGCGGCGTATCTTGAGGTTCGTCAGGAAGGCCCGGACATCGCCTCCCTTCGGGCACCGCATGTCGACGAACGAGCGATGGAGGGCGTTCCTCGCATACGCACTCTTCGCCGTGAATTCCTGGGTGACGACGTGCCACCGCTCCTTGGCAGTCTTGTACTGCCTCACCTCTAGCATTGTCGTATCCGGGAGCCGCTTGTTCAGCAAGTTTCGCGCGATCTGGTCTTCGCGGTCCCAGTTCTTTGCCTCCTGCTTCTCGGTGTCTGTCGGGTTGTTGATGTCTTTGGGGACAGGCCGTGGTTCGGAGCCGTCAAAGTGGCCCCACCGGCAGGCGGTCTCCATGGCGTCCTGGAAGCGGGCCTCGAAGATGGCCCAGTTCGCGCCTTCGGAATCAAGGTGCGGGACGTCGGCGGACAGCTGTTCAATGTGTGGGGTGGAGGATGTAGTGGGTGACATGGCAACTAAGCGTGATGACAAAGACGAGGAAGCTGAGGATGGGGTGGAAGATAATGTGGACGATGCTGACGAAGAAACTGCTTTGGTCTTGGAACAAGTATTCTCACTGGGGCCAGGGCCCATAACCTGTCGTAATCAACGAGGGTTGAAAGTGCAGCAAACGAGCAAGCGTGAGTGAGTGTGGGCCAGAAGCGGACTGTGCAAACGCAGAGCTCAGTTGGGCACGGAAATGCACACACTCAGTTAGATATATTTACCTGTGCAAACACGGAACTATGTACTATAAGCACAGGGAATAAACGCGAGGGGAATGTAAGTAATGCTCACCTCAGTTGGGCACGGAAATGCACACACTGAGGGAGCCATGACACAACTATGAAAGTATTAAAGAGATGGGGGACTGGTGAATTAGGGTACTCGACGGATGCAAATTCTGGGGTATGTACTATAATCAACCGTTCCAGCTGTCTACGAGTGACACTAGCACAATGCACGCTGTACTCAATCCAATGTCCATGTGGCCCGACTGCCACTTCCGTGACACCTGTATCCAACGCTGTTGAGCAAATAGCAACCCACCTACTTCCCTTTCTCATTGACCATGTCGACATCCAACTTTAGAGGAGCTGAGAATCTGATCCAGAAGGAACAGACTCTGCATCACTATGCAGCAATGGTCAAAAGAGATCTAGAATCATACTGCCTATATCCTGCTAGTATGAGCCCAGAGGATTGGAAGCACGCATTTAAGCATCATCTGGCATGCCTTATTCTTTGAGCTTACTTCTATAATCTATTCTTATATTCATCCAGAGAGTCTTGATGGACTTTTATGCCAATGCCATTAGAGAATGCCCAAAGATCCCCATCCATGTTCATCTGATATTGTTGAGCCTCAGCATGGCTGTGAATAAGTCCATGATGAATCCAGACATAAACACCATCTCAGAGAGTGATGAAATGGTACTAACAAGTGACATTTATACCTCGCCCAGCGCATTACCCCCACTAGAAATACATATCCTTGGGGAAAACAGTAAGTCTCTTCTCCATAATCAAAATGACTATGCTCTCACATTGGTAGCTGGCTGCGGAGAATGTTCCCCTCAAGGCAACTCAGTGGGGGAGGGTGCTTCCACTCAAGGCAAGTCAGAAGTGGCACCGCATGCCCCAGAAGACAATATTTCAGATTCAAGCGGCATATCTCCGAGCATGCACAGAAAAGTGAAGAAGTACCGATGTGCCTTGTCAGGGAGCATTCAAGCCCATTGCTCAAACAAAAGAAGCCCAGATATAGCTATGTTAATATGTAGAGCCAAAGGAAAATGGGCTCAGTGGATGGGTACATTGGGTGCTAATCATTCATCTTCTGAAGACATATCCAACCAACCTGGTAGAGACCAGGAGGTAGAGCCATATATGTTCACTGGCAGTTCTGTTCAACGCTTTCTAATTGCTTCTGCTGCCAGCCAAAGGTACAGATGACAATACAACCATAGTCGAAGGCCTCAGAAATGAGGTCCAGGCTCTGAAAGGGACTGTCAATGACCTGGAAAAGGCTGTCAAGGTCCTGCAATTCACAAGCCGTGTGCATCAGAGTCTTCTTGAGGCCCTTCGGAAGCATGCTACAAATTTTGAATGGCAAGAGGGAACATTGGATCTGGGCTATGAAGGGGAGATGTATGAACTCATGGAGGAGTAGAATTTAGCAATGACACAAAGTCGCCATAGATATGCTTGAGCAATATTGAAAACACTCTGATTCACCCCATGAACTGGGGTAATCTCCATAGGCCAACGCTCCTGCTTGTTCTGGGCCATGTATATTCTGTTAAAGACATCCAAGTTTTTTAACTTACCTGCTTTGGGGCATGACTCAGCCAAAAACACGTATGAAAGAGCCCCCCAAAGCAGAAAAATTGCACCACACACATCATGGCCAATCCCATCTCCTTGCATCATCCTTTGCCTGCAGGTCAGCAGCTAAATGTTGCTGCTATGGAGCTTCCGAGAGAGGATCCCAATTTGCACATGGGCTCTCAGCTTCCTTCCAATAGAAAACATGCCTTTGGCAAGATCTCCCCATCAACAGAGCCAAAGTCCAACTTTGGCATACTGAGCAGGTCACTCCCGCCATCCCCAGAGCCAAAGTCTGACTTTGGCATGCTCGAGTCACCCTCCCAATCCCCAGAGCAGTATGACTTTGGCTTGCTGAGCAGATCGCTCCCCCCCTCCCCAGAGCCAAAGTATGACTTTGGTGTGCTTGGGTCACCCTCCCGATCCCCGGAGCCAAAGTATGACTTTGGCTTGCTGAACAGATCACTCACCCCATCCACAGAACCTGGCATGCTTGGGTCACCCTCCCAATTCCCGGAGCCAAAGTACGACTTTGGCTTGCTGAGCAGATCGCTCACCCTATCCCCAGAACCAAAGCATGACTTTGGCATGCTTGAGACACCCTCCACATCCCCTGAGCCAAAGTCTGATGTTGGCACACCCAGGTCACCCTCCTGATCCCTGGAGCCAAAGTACAACTTTGGCTTGCTAAGCAGAGCACTCCCGCTGTCCCCAGAGCCAAAGTCTGGCTTTGGCACACTTGAGTCACCCTCCCAATCCCCGGAGCCAAAGTATGACTTTGGCTTGCTGAGCAGATCACT
>Ga0307510_10008228_pt1 | contig 12423 bp, 12 predicted proteins | sample 12_EM_MG_FD_207224 | JGI IMG/M metagenome (GOLD analysis project Ga0307510, IMG submission 207224) | Populus trichocarpa ectomycorrhiza microbial communities from riparian zone in the Pacific Northwest, United States - 12_EM | ecosystem: Host-associated > Plants > Roots > Unclassified | place...
GCGCCGTCGGTGAGCCAGGCTTCACGGCCCTGCACGTAGCGGAAGCTCCAGTACATCGCGTCCCAGGATTCGAGCGCCACCTGCGGCACCGGCGCGGCCTGCCCAAGCACTGCCTGCACCTGCTGTGCAGCAGCTGCCAGCGCCTGCGTCACCGCGGGCGCCAGCAGCGCCCACACGTCCTGCGGCCAGAGCAGCCGCACCGTGGCCGGCAGTGCGGCCGTGTCGGCTCCCAGCAGCACGTCGGCCACGCGCGCAAAGGTGCCGATGTCGCGCGCGAACCAGCCGCAACTGTCGAGGCTGGGTGCCAGGTCGAGCGCGCCTTCGAGGCTGATGCGGCCGTGGGTCGGGCGCAGGCCGTACAGGCCACAGTGGTTGGCAGGCGCACGCACCGAGCCGCCGGTGTCGGTGCCGATCGCGAAGTCGCACAGGCCCGAGGACACGGCCGACGCCGAGCCGGACGACGAGCCGCCGGTGATGCGGTCGTTCGCGGCACCGTTGATTGGCGCACCGAAGTGCGCGTTGTTGCCGTTCATCGAGAACGCGAGTTCGTCGGTCACGGTCTTGCCCACGAAGAGGGCGCCGGCATCGAGCAGTTTCTGCACGGTGGGCGCGGTGCGCGTCTTGATGCCTGACATCGCGAGCACCGTGGGGCTGCCGCCGCCGGTGGGATAGCCTGCCACGTCGAACAAGTCCTTCACGCCGAAGCTGAGCTCGGCGAGCGGGCCGGTTGCGGCACGCGGCACGGCGACGTCAGGGTAAGGAACGAAAGCGTGGGCAGCGTCGTGCAGGGGCATGGACAGGGTCGCCAAAGGTGATGAGTGACTCACGCCACCACGACAGGCGCGGTGGCCGCCGCAGCGTCGGTGCGGATGCAGCGTGCGCGATGGCCCGGCGCCAGTTCGATCGCCTGTGGCTGAGCTGCGCGGCACGCGTCAGTGGCGAGCGGGCAGCGTTCGGCAAAGGCGCAGCCCGGCGGCAGCGCCGACAGATCGGGGGGCGCGCCGCCTATCGTCTCGAGGCGGCTGCCGCGCGCCATCGCGCCATGCGCGCGGCTCTTCAGCAGCGCGATCGTGTACGGGTGGCGCGGCGAGCGGATCAACTCGCGTGCCGTGCCTTCCTCGACGATTCTTCCCGCGTACATCACGGCGATGCGGTCCGCCACCTCGACGGCCGCGCCGATGTCGTGCGTGACGAACAGCACCGACAGTCCCAGGTCGCGCTGCAGTTCGCGCAGCAGCAGCAGGATCTGGATCTGCACCGTGGCGTCGAGCGCGGTGGTGGGCTCGTCGGCCAGGAGCAGCTGCGGTCGGCAGGCCAGCGCCAGGGCGATCATTGCCCGCTGGCGCATGCCGCCCGACATCTCGTGCGGATAGGCCTGCAAGCGGCGCCCCGGGCTCGGGATGCGCACACGCTCGAACAAGGCCAGGGCGCGCTGGTGCGCCTCGGCGGCCGACACCGGCTCGTGTCGGCGGATCGATTCGACGATCTGTGCGCCGACCGGGTAGACGGGGTCCATCGCCAGCAGCGGCTCCTGGAAGATCATCGAGGCCACCTTGCCGCGGAAATCCGAGAGTTCGGCCTGCGACATCGCGAGCACGTCGCGCCCGGCGACGCGAACCTGGCCACCGATGCGCGTGCGGCGTTCGGGATGCAGGCGCAGCAGCGTGCGCATGGTCACGCTCTTGCCCGATCCCGATTCGCCGATCAGTGCGACGACCTCGCCGCGCTGAATCTCGAGGCTCACGCCGCTGACGGCCTGCACAGGCTTGCGACCACCGGAGAACGTGACGCTGAGATCGCGCAGGCTCACCATCGGCTCGGACGCAGCGGCAATCGGAGGGTTGGCTGACATGGTGATGCTTTTCGTTGTACGGAATGAACGTGAACGATCAGGCGACCCGGAGCAACGGCTTGGCCATCGGATGCCCGCTGCCAGGCTCGTGCATCAGGCAACTGACGGCGTGCAGCGCACGGGTGTGCGCCCGCGCGGGAACACGCTGACTGCAGATCGGCGCAGCCAGCTCGCAGCGCGGATGAAAGCGGCAGCCCGAAGGCGGGTTGATGGGGTTCGGCGGGTCACCCGCCAGCGCCGCCTGTTCGGTGCGGTGGTCGGGGTCCATCGACGGCATCGACGACAGCAGCGCGCGCGTGTAGGGGTGCGCCGGCGCTTCGTAGAGCCGGCCCGCGGGTCCGATCTCGGCGACCTGCCCCAGGTACATCACCATCACGCGGTCGCTCATGTACCGCACCACGTTGAGGTCGTGGCTGATGAAGATGTAGGTCAGCCCGAACTCGGCCTTCAGGTCGAGCAGCAGGTTGATGACCTGCGCCTCGACCGACTTGTCGAGCGCCGACACTGCCTCGTCGAGGATGACCACGCGCGGCCGCAAGGCGAGCGCACGCGCGATGTTGACGCGCTGGCGCTGTCCGCCTGACAACTCATGGGGATAGCGCTCGGCAAAGCGCCTCGGCTCGAGGCCCACGCGCGCAAGCAGATCGCGCGCACGGTGCACCGCCTCGCCGTGCGCGACGCCGTGCACCTGCGGACCGAAGGCGACCGAATCTTCGATCGTGAGGCGTGGGTTGAGCGACGCGTAGCTGTCCTGGAACACCATCTGCACCTGGCGGCGGAATTCCTTCAGAGGCAGGTCGCGGCTGCCGACTGCGCGGCCGTCGAACACGACCTCGCCGGCGGTCGGTGCCATCAATTGCATCAGCAGGCGCGCCGTGGTCGACTTGCCGCAGCCCGACTCGCCGACGACGCCGAGCGTCTCGCCCTTGAACACCTCGAAGTCGACACCGTCGACGGCACGCACCACGCCGCCACCGCGGCCCAAGGCATCCTTCTTCAGCGGGAAGTGCTTCTCCAGCCCGCTGATCGTGAGCAGGGGCTGTGCCGGGCCGCCGACGTCGTCGTTGATCGCTTGCATCGCATCAGCCCTTGTTGTCCATGGCCGAACGCAGCCCGTCCGAGAGCAGGTTGAACGAGATCGACGTGATGAAGATCATCGCGCCGGGCAGCGCAGCGACCCAGGGCTGCGCGTAGATCGCCGTGCGCAGGGTGTTGAGCATCAGTCCCCACTCGGGCTCGGGCGGCTTCACGCCCAGGCCGAGGAACGACAGCCCCGAGGCCAGGATCATCGACACCGCGATCAGGCTGGTGGCGTAGACAAAGACCGGCCCGAGCACGTTGCCCAGCACATGCACGCGCACGATGGTGAAGGCGCTGGCGCCGGAGGCGCGGGCCGCCTCCACGTAGTCGCGCCCGCGCACCTGCGTGGTCACGCTCTCGGCCACGCGCGCGATCTGCGGGATGAAGACGACGGTCAACGAGATCAGCGAGTTGACGACGCCCGCGCCCAGCACACCCGACAGCGCGATCGCGAGCAGCACCGAGGGGAAGGCGTAGAACACGTCGATCGTGCGCATGATCGAGGTGTTGACGAGGCCGCCCGCATAGCCGGCCAGGATGCCGATCGCGGCACCGATGCCGAAGGCGCAGATCACCGGCGTGATGCCGATGAACAGCGACAGCCGCGCGCCGACGATCAGGCGCGACAACATGTCGCGGCCGAGCTCGTCGCTCCCGAGCAGCAGGCCTGGCGTGCCGATCGGCTTGAGCCGTTTGAGCATCGATGACTGGTACGGATCGGCCGGTGCCAGCCACGGGCCAAAGACGGCCAGCGCGATCAGCAACAGAACCACCAGCGCGGCACCCACCGCGACCGGGTCGCGCGTGAAGCGCAGCGCTGCCGAGGCCCAGTAGCCGCGCGAACGCTGCATCGGCAGCGCCGCCTCATCGGCGGCAAGCGAAGAAGAGGCTGCCAGTGTCGACATAGTCATCCTTGTCAGGCGCGGGCGATGCGCGGGTCGAGCAGCGTCTGCAGCACGTCGACCAGCAGGTTCAGCACCACGAAGAACATCGCCAGTACCAGGATCGTGCCCTGCAGCAGCGGCAGATCGCGTTGAAAGATCGCCGAATTCAGCAGGAAGCCGGTGCCGGGCCAGGAGAACACGGTCTCGATCAGGATCGAGCCGCCGAGCAGGTAGCCCAGTTGCAGCCCCATCACGGCGAGTGCCGTGGGGGCCGCGTTCTTGACCATGTGGCGAAACACGCCGAAGTGCGTGAGGCCCTTGGCACGCAGGCCGACGATGAACTCTTGGTCGAGGATGTCGGCCACCAGCGCGCGCACCGTGCGCGCGATGATGCCCATCGGTATCACCGACATCGTGATCGCAGGCAGCACCAGGAACTGGAGATGCGCCCAGTCCCAGGACCAGTCGTCCGAGCCGACCGGCCCAGCCCCGGTGGCCGGCAACCACATCAGCTGCGACGAGAAGACGATCACCATCACCATGCCCAACCAGTAGTGCGGCACGCTCACGCCGAGAATCGACAGCATCGAAGCGACGCGATCGAGCCAGGAGTTTCGGAAGTAGCCCGCGACGAACCCGAAGAGACAGCCCAGCACGAAGCCGATCATGGTCGCCACCACCGCCAGGCGCAGCGTGTTGCCGACCGCCGTCAGCACCTCGCCGGCCACCGCGCGGTTGCTCGCGATGGACACGCCGAGATCGCCGTGCATCGCACGCCAGGTCCACATCGCGAACTGCTCGGGCAGCGAGCGGTTGAAGCCGTAGAGCTCGCGCAAGCGGGCCTGCAGTTCGGCCGACGCGTCGGGCGGGAGGATCGAGACCAGCGGATCGCCCGGCGCCAGGTGGACGAGCGCAAAGCACACGAGGGCCACGCCGATCATGATCGGGACGGCGTAGAAGATGCGGCGCAGCAGGTAGGCGAACATGGCGGTGCGGCGAAGCGGTGAGGCGGCGGCGGTGGCCGTCAGTCCATCGTCATCGTGGCGATGTCGATGAACCAGCTCTTGGGCTGCACGACATTCTTGACCTTGGGCGACATCGCGCGCGGGCCCACGTCGTGCGCGATCCAGACGAAGGCCGCGTCCTCCACGATGCGGGCGTGCAGCTTGGCCAGTGCCGCGTCGCGCGCCTTGTCGTCGAAGGCGGTGCGCGCCTCGGCCACCAGCTTGTCGACTTCGGCGTTGCCGTAGTAGCCCCAGTTGTTCGAGACCGGCGGGTAGGTCTTGGTGCTCGCAAAGCGCACCATCGCGAAGAACGGGTCCATCGCGGCGAAGCTGATGTTCACCGCGTTCGAGCCATTGGCCGACGCGTCCTTGGCGCCCTTGCGCCAGTTGGTGAACAGCGTGTTCCATTCGATCACGTCGAACTGAACATCGAAGAAGCATTGTTTCAGCGACTGCTGCACGAACTCGTTCATCGGCAGCGGCTGCATCTGTCCCGAACCCGAAGCCGAGATCTGCACCTTGACCTTGACGGGCTTGGCGGCCGAGAAGCCGGCCTGCGTCATCAGTGCCTGCGCGGCCTTGACGTCGTACTTGATGTCGAACTTGGGGTTGCCCCACCACGGGTGGCCCGGCGGCACCGTGCCCTTGGGCTCAGCCATCATGCCGCCCAGCAACTGCTTCAGGCCGTCGCGGTCGACGCACAGATTGGCCGCCTGGCGCACGCGCTTGTCGAGCCAGGGCGACCCGTCGACGAAGGACAGCTGCCAGGGCCACACGTGCGGCTGCGCGTTCGAATAGATCTTGAAGCCGCGCTGCGTGATCTGCGCCATCGCGTCGGGGGCCGGCGCTTCGATCCAGTCGACCTGGCCGCCGAGCAGCGCGGCCGTGCGCGCGTTGGCCTCGGGCATCGGGAGCAGAACGACCTTGTCGATCTTCGGCACGCGCTTGGCGTCCCAGTAGCTCTTGTTGGCGGCCAGCTCCAGGCGTTCGCGCGCGAGGAAGCGCGTGACCTTGAACGGCCCCGAACCTGCCGGGTCGGCCGCGAAGGCGCTCCAGGCGGCCTTCGCGCGCTCGGCCGGCGCCGTGACGGTGGCGGGTACCGCCTTGAGCTTGGCCTCCCACTGGGCCGGCGAGGCCATGAACAGGTTCGTCAGGTTGATCGGCAGGAAGGCGTCGGGCTCGGACGTCGTCAGTTCGACCGTCAGCTCGTCGACCTTGCGCGCCGACATCAGCGTGGGCATGCGCGAGGCGGTCACGCCCACCTGGCTGGGGTCGAAATGCGGCGCGTCCTTGTCGAGTACCTTGCGCACGTTCCAGACGACGGCGTCGGCGTTGAACGCCGAACCGTCATGGAACTTGACGCCGGGGCGCAGCTTGAAGACCCATTTGGTCTTGTCCTTCGCGTCGACGGCCCAGGAACTCGCAAGCCCGGGGATGACCGTGCTGGGTGCATCCGCCTTCGACAAGTCCCACTGCGTGAGCGAGTCGTAGATCGGGATGCCGGTGAAGCGGTTGCCTTCGAAGCCCTGGTCGGGCTGACCCAGGGTGCGCGGAATGTCGGCGGCCGTCATCGCGATGCGCAGCGTCTTGTCCTGCGCGAACGCGGCAGGCTGCATGAGCGCCAGCAGCAATAGCCCGGCGCACGTGGCCAGGGGTTTCAGACCAAAGATGGCAACAGCATGCTTCACGAAGAACTCCCGTTCAGAACAAAGGTGGATGGCATCAGGCTGGCGACCACAGGCGCTCGCAGCGCACTCGGCGCAGGTCCATTTCGACTTCCATGTCGACGATCGGCGGGCGCGTCAGGTGCCAGGTCAGGCCGGCCGACAGGTTGCCGCGCCGGATGATTTCGTCCTGGACCAGGGCGCCGATGTCGTGCACCGTGTAGGCCTGCACGACGGTCGCATCGGCCCAGCCGAAGCCGAGTCCGGCGGCGCGCCGCTCCATCTCGGTCATCACGTAGCGAAGTTTTTCGCGCAGGCCGGCGAGGCTGGTGTCGCCGAGCCGCACCATGCCGTCCCGGTAGCTGGCCTGGCCGTCGCGGGCTTCGCCCCCGCCCGAGACCACGAAGCTCGCCGGGCCCGGCGTCGCGTCGGCGTCGACGGTGTACGAGAAGGCATGGAAAGCCGGCGCGGAGGGGACGTTCACCAGCGGGCAGACGTTGGTACGCGCCACCGGGTTGCGATCTCCACGCAGGAGGCCCCACGATTCGAGCGTGTCGGCGTAGCGACGGTTGAACGCCTCGAAGCCTGCTTCGGAAAACGGGGCCGGCGAGCGCAGCTCGCACGCACAGAGGGCTGTGATGGGGCGCCCCAACGAGGCCAGGTGGGCCGCGATCGCCTCGAAGCCTTCGGTCAGCGGCATCGGCCGCGGAAACAGCACGCGATCGATGGCATGGCCAGGCTGCGCAGCCACGCCGCCCGAGTACTGGTAAACCCCCTTCAGGTAGCGGTAGCCCCCCTCCGGAAAGTTCACCAGCTCAGTCGCTTCTGCCATTCAGTTTCTCCCCAGGCCCGCGTCCAGTGTAGGAAGCGGCTGCGCTGGCGAGAAGCCCGATTCGGGCATGCGCCCGTTGCCGAAATCAGAACGCCCGGCAGACTGGGCGCCGTAGCGTCCCATGGCGGAGCCGAGCAGCTCCAGCAACGCGCGTGCGGCCGGCGACAGCCGCTGCGTCGGGAAGGTGACGAGGCTCGTCGCGGTCTGGGTGAAGTCGCGCTCCTTGAGCGGCACGGCGCAGAGGTCGCCGTTCGACACATCGTGCAGCGCCGCGTAGCGCGGCATCAGCGTGACCAGCTTGCCGTTGCGCACGACGCCGCGCGCCATCTCGAGCGTGTTGGTCTCGATCGCGAGTTCGAGGCTCACCCGCAGCTTGGCCGCGATGCGGTCGACCAGGTGCCGGATCTGGAACGAACGGTCGGGCAGCGCCAGGCGCTCGCCGGCCAGTTCGAGAAACGATATCGAACGCTTGCGCGCCAACGCGTGCGTGGGCGCGACCAGCGCGCACAGCGGCTGCTCCAGCCGCGCATGCTCGCGCAGCGCATGGCGTTCGCCGAGGTTGAAGGCCAGCGCCATGTCGATGCGGCCGGCCTGCAGCGCCTCCACCACGGCGCGCGAGCCGACCACGGACACCTGCACCCTCACCTGCGGATGGCGCTCCTGGTAGCGGGCGAGGTTGCTGGCCAGGAAGTGCCCCACCATGCCCTCGACGCTGCCGATGCGCACCACGCCCGAGGGCTTGTCGACCAGCTCTTGCAGCGTGGCGCGCAGCGTGTCGCTCTCCTGCAGTGCTGCATCCGCATGCGCGAGCACCAGCTCGCCGGCCGGCGTCAGGGTCGTGCGGTTGGCGCGACGGTCGAGCAGCAGGACCTTCAGCTCGGTCTCGAGGTTGGCGATCTGCCGGCTGAGGGCGCTGGGCGCCACGCCCAAGCCCTCGGCCGCACGTCGCAGAGACCCCGCGCGCGCCACTTCGCGGAAATAGAGCATCGCAGTCGAAAGCATCGTGGTCTCCCGGTCACTTGTCACGAGTTGGTCCGCCTCTGCCCACTGACGCAAATGGCGTGCCTTCGATCCGCATCACGCTGGTGCGAGTGCACCTCGTGCTCGTTCGATGAGCCGCTCAAGGCTTCAGGTCATGCGAGACGCGCGCCATTTTGCAGGTGTTCCGCACCTTCGACGAGCAAGTGCGACGCTGCCAGCTTGACGAACTGATCGAACTCTATCGTCGAGAAGTTCTGGCTTCCTCGGCGCGGCGATACCGCGCAGACTTGGCAGGATGAATGGCAAGAAGGCGCGGCATGAGTGCGATGACGACGATCAAGGTTCTCGGACTGGCCGGTAGCCTGCGGCGCATGTCATACAACCGCGGACTCCTCCGCGCCGCGCAGACGCTGGCGCCAGAAGGCATGGTGATCGACGTCTTCGAGGTCGGCGCGATTCCTCTGTACAACGAAGACGTGCACCAGGCGGGGCTGCCCGCCCCTGTCGACGAGCTTCGATCTCGTATCCGGCATGCGGATGCGCTCCTCGTCGCCACGCCCGAGTACAACTATTCCATTCCAGGCGTGCTCAAGAACGCCATCGATTGGGCCTCGCGCCCGCCGCAGCAGCCATTCGCGGACAAACCGGTCGCGATCGTCGGCGCCAGTGCCGGACTCTTCGGCACGACGCGAGCGCAGCATCATCTGCGCCAGTGTTTCGTGTTCCTTGATGCCCACGTCCTCGCGCGGCCGGAAGTGATGATTCCTTCCGCCAAGGAGAAGTTCGACCTCCAGGGCGATCTGGTGGATGAAGCAAGCCGGCGGTTTCTGGCAGAACAACTCGTCGCGCTCGCCGCGTGGACGCGACGCCTGGCCGCACCGACCGAGTCGGCTTGAGGAAATCCCCTGCCCTTGGCGAGCGCTGTGGAACGTCCATTTTTCAGGAACCTTGAATGCTGAATCTCTCTGGCAAATACGCCGACGTGTGCCGTCATTGCAATTTCATGCACGTCGCACCAGAAGGCGTGACCGACCTCTCCGAAGGCTTTCTCACGAGAGAGCTGGCGACGGGGGTCTACATGCTGACCAACGGCAACTACCAGTCGATGTTCATGACGACCGGAGCGGGGGTGGTGCTGATCGATGCCCCGCAGCCTCTCGTCCAATACATCGAGGCCGCCGTGGCGGACGTGACCGACGAGCCGATCACGACCCTGATCTACTCGCACGGTCACTCCGACCACATCGGGGGAGCTCATCTTCTCGCACGGGACGGACTCGAGATCATCGCCGAGGAGAGAGTCGCGAAGTTCATCGAACAAAAGCTCGATGGTCGTCGGTTGCCGCCCACGCGAACCTTCAATGACGAAATCGTGCTTCGACAGGGCGGCCGAACGATCTCGCTGAAGCGGGACGAATTCCATTCGCCGGAGGGCGACCTGATCATCTACCTGCCCAACGAGAAGGTGATGATGGCCGTCGACATCATCGCCCCAGGGTGGGTGCCCCTGCTGGACTTCGACATCACGGGCAACATGTTCGTGTATCTGGGGGCGTTCGACCGGCTGCTGGCGTATGACTTCGAGACGTTCGTCTCCGGCCACACGGCCGAGATCGCGCACCGCCAGGACGTGGAGATCACGAAGAAGTATGCGTTCGATGTCTACGAGACCGTGAAGCGCATCCACAGCCAGACCGATGTTGCCGAGCTGCTCGGCCGAGACCGCGACAACGAGCAGGCTGGCATCAAGCTGCTGATCGAGGAAATCACGCGCAAGGCTGCGGAGGAGGTCAAGACCCGTTGGCTGAGCGGGCCGCTGCTTGGCGTTGACCTGTGGACCGAGAGCCATTGCCGCGCGATGCTGTTGTACGTGCGCTGGAGCGATTGAATATGGCAGGCCCGCGAAATATGAATCAACCCGGACCACGGCGAGTCGCCAGTCCACGAGGAATCTGCAATGGTTGAAAAGGACTTTGACGGGCGTGTCGTTCTTGTTACCGGGGCCGGATCCGGCATCGGGCAAGAGGCCATGCGTACGTTCTCAGGGCGTGGCGCGACCGTGTACGGGGCAGATCTCAACGAACGCGGGTTGGCCGAGACTCGGGACATGGTGACGGATGCGGGCGGCATCGCCCATGTCGCACGCGCGGACGTTTCTGACGAACGCGCCGTGGCCGAGTTGATCGGGCGCATTCAAACGGAGGCTGGTCGCCTCGATGTCGCCTTCAACAATGCGGGCATCACCGGGGGCGCGCATCGCATCGAGGACTATCCCGTGGAGGACTTCGACAAGGTCTTGCGCGTCAACCTCCGAAGCATCTTCCTGGCACTGAAGTACGAGCTTCCGCTGATGCGCAAGACCGGCACGGGAGCCATTTGCAACACGGCTTCGGTGGCCGCGTTGACCGGCCCGGGCGGCATGTGCGCGTATGCGGCGTCCAAGCACGGCATACACGGCCTCACTCGAGTCGCCACGATGGAGAACGCCGCGCAAGGCATACGGATCAACACGCTCGCGCCGGGCTGGACGGAGACCCCCATGGTCGTCGCGAACAGCGCTCAGAACCCTTCCTTTGCCAGCAATGCCACGGCGGGAATCCCGGCACACCGCGGCGGCAAGCCCAGCGAACTCGCGGCCGCAGCAGTTTGGCTCTGCTCGGACGCAGCGAGCTATGTGTTCGGGCAGATGCTGGTCGTCGACGGCGGCATGACCGTAGGTGGATTCGAGTTCTAGGCTGGCTTCCCGCACCCGCTGGGCTCAACGGCCATCCCGCGTGCCGCCTGCGTGGCGCGTTGTCGTCTTGCTGCCGATCCATCTAGGCTTGTGCGGTATCACGCCCTGGGGAAACCAGAATTTCTCTGCGATTGATCTGGGGTCGAGTGTTCTAATTTTGGCAACGTGGGAGTGCCCGAAGCGATCTTCTCGCCGCCCCAACCGCTTCCTATACTGGACACGGGCCTGGAGTGACGCGATGGCAAGTGAGACTGATCTGGTGAACTTCCCCGATGGAGACTATCGGGCCGACGTGGCCTCTGAGTTCGGAAGCAAGGCCACTTTTGCGGCGGCAGCGGTGCGCGACGATCGCACGATGATCCTCGTTCCTTGATCCGCGTCCGTCGCGACGCCTTCCATGTCTTACCTGGGTACGCCAACGCTCGATCAGCTGAAGGTTTTCCTCGCAGTCGTCGACGAAGGCAGTTTTGCGGGGGCTGCGCGCCGCTTGTCGCGGGCCACGTCCGTGGTCAGTTACACGATTGCGAGCCTGGAAGGGCAACTCGGGATTTCGCTCTTCGATCGCGAGTCCACCCGGAAGCCGCGGTTGACCGACGCAGGCCGCGCCGTGCTGGCGGATGCGCGGACCATCTGGCAAAGCATCGACGCACTTCGCGCAAAGGTCAGAGGCCTTCAACAGGGTGTGGAAGCCGAGGTCCGCCTTGCCATCGACATGATGCTGCCGGCGGAACGCGTGGTCGATGCGCTCAACGCGTTCCGCATCGAGTTTCCATCGGTGTCGCTCCATCTTCGTGTCGAAGCACTGGGTGCGGTCACCCAATTGGTCCTCGACCGCGTGGTCACGATCGCGGTCACCGGGCCGCCCGACGCCGCCGTCGATGGAACCGAGCGCGTCGATCTGGGCAGCGTCACCATGATCCCGGTCGCCGCGCCCACCCATCCATTGGCCCTGGCGGGCAGCAATCCCTTGGGTGCTGGCCGAGCTCACGTGCAGCTTGTCATCACAGACCGCTCGCAACGTACCGAAGGGCAAGATATGGGGGTGCTCGGCACGCGCACTTGGCGCTTGGCCGATCTCGCGTCCAAGCACATGCTGCTGAAGGAGGGCATGGGCTGGGGAAACATGCCCGAGCCCATGGTGCGTGAAGACATCAGGGCCGGGCGACTGATGGCACTGGATCTGCCGGACTGCCGAGGCGGGCCGTACCGCTTCTTCGCCACCTACCGGACCGACACGCCGCCCGGGCCTGCTGCTTCCTACTTGATCGCCCGCTTCGCGAGTCAGGTCGAGAACTGAGCACGGGCAGCAGAAGCTTTTCAAGATCGTCGATCACTACCGTCGAGACGTTGTGGCTACCCGCGCCGGGCGATCAAGAACAGAATTTTCTCAGT
>Ga0307510_10008229_pt1 | contig 12422 bp, 8 predicted proteins | sample 12_EM_MG_FD_207224 | JGI IMG/M metagenome (GOLD analysis project Ga0307510, IMG submission 207224) | Populus trichocarpa ectomycorrhiza microbial communities from riparian zone in the Pacific Northwest, United States - 12_EM | ecosystem: Host-associated > Plants > Roots > Unclassified | place...
AAAATTGCCGAAATATAGATTCACATACCCTCCACAGTACTGCTTGAGGTGCAAGCGGTATACCCTCAGCATTTGATACCAAAAGTCCTGCGCAACGCGTCAGAGTTTTCCATGGAGGCCCGAACTTCAACTGGTTCCGCGCGTTGGGTCACCGTGATCTTTTGGACGTTGTTCCGCGGACAAGTAAAGTGATAGAATAACGGGGACGGTGGAAGAGGAGAGAGCGATGCACCTTCGCGCTTCTGCAAACGCCGGGATGCTTACCCCGGTACGACCCACTCAGCAGTTACCATATATAGATATGACCCACTCGCAAAATTCAAAGCCAGCCGCGGATATCATGATCCCGCATCTGGCAATCACCGAATGACGACCTCCCGTCGAGTTCAGGACAAGCCTATGGTGCCGATCACTTAGAGGCCGCTACTTTTTGACAGTGGCAAAATTTTGTCGGTGAACATTTCCGGGGCACCGGTTCCCTTGGGCGCCGCGTCAGCGGCGCCGCTCCTGAGACAAAAACACTCCCGAATACACAGAAATGTATATATTTTAGTATCTTCCAGTGGTTTATGAGCCCGGGCGAATAACCAGCAAGGGTCATCCAAGGTTGCCCACACAAGATTTGGGCGCCCTCGTGGGATTTACCTACCGGATATGGTAATTTTTCCGGTGCGGCAAAATCCACGAAGGTCAGAAAAAAACAACTCGACAACCAGAAGGTTCTATAAAATTCTGTCTGACAGGATGCTTCTACACATGAAAAGGAGCCTTTCTGTCAATTTAGAATGTTTCTAGGGTGATCGGAAGTACCCCTAATTTTTGGAGATTCCGCTTGTCACAAAGTAGTGGTCTCTAAGTGATCGGCACCATAGTGTGATTAGCTGATCGCCCAGGATTCTACTCACCCCGGATCCTCCAGACTGTAACCCGGCCTCAGGGTCGGGGGTGCGAACTTTGAGAGAATATTCTTCTTCACTGGCTGCCGGCGCAAATATATGCATCCACTCCCCGGGTCTTCCTGGTTACTTCTGAGGCACGTTCTCAAAACAACTGTACCCCCACTCGCCTCCTCTCTCCAGACCTCCGTCAATCCTCCCTAGGTTACCAGGGTCCAGCGACCCCATTCTCAGGCATTACCTTGAAGGGCGGATTGCTGGTGGTGCGTAGTCCAAGCGTTGAACTCCGTCGGCTATGGACAGAGCGAAGAAGTGTGGTTAAGCCCACGAGTCGCAATGCCATATCATCATCATTATCATCGTTCAATTCCTTTGTTTATCCAATCTGGCCCAGAACAAGTACTCCAGGTCGCAAGGGATGTAATTTGCGAATGCGTGGACACAGCTGACCAATTGTCAACCGACTCAGCGGAGCTCGGCCTTTCGGAGCTGCTACTGAATGACCCATGTGGCTTTGGGGTGTTGTCCACCATACTCTGGAAGAGTGAAGGCAGCATCGGCTGGTGTCATGCCCATTGCTTCGTTCGTGAGGTTCAATACGTTTGTGGCTAAGTTTGAGGGAAGGCGGCAGTATCCTGATGCTCCGGCCGATGATCAAGCTGCATCGACATCGGAATCTACAAGCATCAAATGGACAAACAGATGCCGGGCGGTGGGTTGCGATGTATAAATATTAAAGGCTGGAGCAACGGAAGGGACGCCAAACGATCGGTTCACCTTAACCCGTTGACCACGACCACTCTGCGCAAAGTTTATGTTCAGTCACTCCCCGAAACGCGGTCTTTCTTCCTTATCCACGCCTTCAAGACCAAGACCAATGCTCTTACAGACATTCGACCCGAAGTCGCGGAGGCCCTGCACGCACGACAGCCGGCCATTTCTCTGGAATTTACCGTCATAACCCATAACCCCATAGCATGCTTCACCCAATCAATATGGGGACGACCCAGCCTGTCGAGAGGGATTTCAGGTATCGAAAAGCGTACCCGCTACCACCGGTCTCATCGATGGACGTGTCAAAATTGGACTCGAGCCACACGGGCTCGAACGGCCGACGGAACGCAAGAATAAACCCCCAAAGAGATATACCGGCGTCCCCCTTGTGTTCAAGAGAGACGGTGGGACGACCCGCAGTGCTACCCTTGTCCTTGTGGTACTCGCTGGGATCAGGGTGCGACCCAATACCACATTCCCCCTAACGTATTTTAATCTGACATTCCTGCAGGTCTTCGCAACGGGAGGGTATTCTGTTCGTCTCAATCGGGGCGCGTGTATGGCACTTCCGGGTTATGTATTCTTAGCCTAGAAGCTGTTCATCGTGCCCGTCAAGGTAGTAAGCTCTCTGTCTATATTATCCTCAACATAGGAAGGTCGGTATTCTGGGTTCATTCCATTGTCTCTCGGTCTCACACGAAGCGATTGTAGGACATCGGAACATCTCGTCGGTCCCACGATTCACTAACATCGGGTACTGAAACAGTTGGTTAACGAAGGGAACGTTGGGCGTGTCGGTTGTGGCTTATGGTCAGACTGATAACTTCTCCGTGTTCCGGTCCACGAAGCGGCTCCAAGGTAGGTGTGTATTCCGTTAGGTATTGGTACTCAGTTAACCGATCCCCTTACGCATCAGAGTCCTTGGAGAATGGGTAATTCCACGGACGCCGCGCGGATCATGAGTAGGCGTTTGTGACGACGGCCATGGGCCACTTCGATTGATTTTGAGGGTTCTAGGCGTGTGGGAGCGGCTCTGGATGAGGGACGGCGTTCTCTTGCGCACCGGAAGCATCATTTTATTGGTGAAATCATCTAGGAAGCCGTCGATCCTCAAAGCGTTCTGTCACAGCAAGCACCACCATTTGAAATAAGCAAGGCCTCTCACGTTCCACCGCAACACACCGCTGACTTGTCTTGGCATTCTACCAGCCTGGATCCCCTTCTCCGTCACACCGTTTTTTTGGCTGCGATGGGTACCTGTACGGTACCACCTCCAGAACATGTCAACGGCCCGGCATGGAAGCAACTGATTCTTTGCACTTAGCAACTCCGGGTTCAGTGTCCCTCTCACCTTGTGGCAGGCATGAGAGCAGACGGGTTGGTCTCCATGCATGCGCTGCGTGTAATATGGCGCTCGATGCTGAAGGGGGGGTGCTCACTTGTGCGGCTGGCATAAATATCATCGAGTCGCTGGAAGGCGAGGCGGTAAGTCTTTCCCCCTTCACATTTAAACCGCGCTAACCACTCCATCCGCGCAGGTCATTCAGCAGCCGGATTCTTATAACTCGAATCTGGTAGCGTTAGATGGTAACGTGAAGGCTTCGACGATCACAGACATTGTTTTGTACTGCAATAAGCACGAGAAGCCTGGTATGATAGATTCTCCACGTCACTGTGGCGAAACCGACCGCGCCTTGGTCAGTTTTCTTCGGGCCCGCCTATGTCCTCAAGCCAACAAGGATCGTCCCTTCAACTACTGTCCCCCTCTCGTCTAAACGAAACTCCGCAACTACCCCAGTAGCTTTCGCCTTTCTCGGTATTCTCGAACTCGAGGAACTGTGGGGAAGAATCCAGTCCAACGATGTAGACCCCGCCAGCTCTCCGACGTGGTGGAAAACTCTCGACTCGTTCAGTCTCACATCTCAGTTCCGGATGGAGCTAGACCATTTGGCGAGGTTACCCCCCATTCGAAAACGACAGGGACTCCTTCCGTCCTTCCGACATTTGGTCATCAAATGTGGGGAACGAGGGGTCGTAGTCGTCGTGCGAGTTTCGCGTCAGACCAGATGGGCATCCAAAAGGAGCAACATTTACGGGTGGTATATTGTGTCCAGCGGAAGTGGAGACGATACATCGTCATGTTGGAGCATTTCCCCGCGAGTGATCCCCAGAATGGATCGTCAGCGTGGGGGGAGCTGGGGACAGGTTCGCCGCGTCCATACTCGCGTCGTTGTTCCACTCCGAGGGGATTTGAAGACCTAGAACCACTGAAGGGGACCGTGGAGGATGCTCAGGTGGCGGCCGCGCTGACGTTGAAAAGTGAGCATACCGCTTTTCCATCTCTTTCTTTGTAGTATTGGGATAGAATTCCTGGGTGTTCGGCGTGGCTCGATAGTAGGTATGCCGGACCTATTTAGAAGCAACAAAGGTTTTTTTTCGGACCTATCCACGGAGAACATGCACATCTCCACCCGACTGTCCATCCTTATAAGTAGGCAAGGTCAGGGGGGTGGAGTGGCCAGGCGGACCCGTAGAGTTCATGGCCAGACTGTACTAAGTGTCTATCCAGGAAATGACGTCGCGAACGACTGTGGAGGCCGATGGTTGGCAGTCACGCAAGCAGGGGAATGCGACAAGAATTGACTCACTGCGGTCCAAAACTCATCGAGTCGTTCGGGCTATCGCCTAGGAACACCTGGTCGAGAAGGGTGTGCACGTCTGATGGTCACAATCAAGACCCTCTCTCAACTGACGCGCGAGAGACGAATACCCAACGCTTAGTCTATTGGTCTCTTGCACATCCCAGAAATACGTATCATACTTCTCTCCGTGTCCACCGTGTCCTAGATCAAATCCATTCGTCAGTCCCGTCCGTTGATACCAACGACTCAGGGGCCGTTATAGGGCGAGCGATGTCTCGAGAAAACTCACGCGGCAGCCCTCGGATGTGAATATCGAATGGCATGCCCCGAACGAAAATTCGAGAGGTTAGAAAAACACTATGCCAGGCTAACCAAGCGAAGAACGAAACGAGAGATTGAAGAGAACAGTTGAGAGGCACGAGGAAAGCGAGTCGATTGGAGAAAAAGAGTATTGTCAAAGTGCGGAATCCCATCAGGGGAAAACCGGCGAGTGAAGCTATCGCTAACCGAGGCTATTTCATCCCCGTGCTTCCGACAGTGCCCAGTCTGTCGATTTTCCAGCGGCGAGGTTCGGGGCCATTACGAGCCGCTTTCAGCGGGGTGCTTCGCTGGTTGATGATATGGAGTTACGCGGGGGGGGGGGGAGGGGGGGTGACCAATTTCTTGGTCCAGCACTGTTCGACCGGGCCCCAGGGCCCATCTGATCAAGGCAATGATTCCATGGAAATCTTCAGAACAGACGATGGAAGTGTCCCAGAACGTATACATGTAAACCAACACAAGAAGGGAGACGGAGAGACGTGAGACAAGCGACGAAATGCTGCAGACGAACGGCGGGAGAACAAGTATGAGATGACGTGGCGAATAAGGAGGAGAGCATTCTTGGAGAGGAAAAAAGTAACGATTTCAAGTGAAAAGGCTCAAGGGAAGGGACAAGGCGCCGTTGACTTGTTGGAAGATATTTGAAGATCTCAGCGCAACCGCCAATACCATCGTTTGGTTCCCTAAGCTTAGGATGAAAAGTCAACGCGCAGTAATGATGGCATCGTTTACGGGAACTCACAATTGAAGGCGGATTGACCAGCGGCAATCAGTTTGTTCTCTATTTTCCGGAGGAGCTTCCTACAGTCCTCCACGTCCTTCGCAGCCCCGAGCTTTTCATAAACGTCGGCGGCGCCCAGAGCCTCGGTCCTGGCCTCTTCGAGTCTGCCCTGCTCATACCAAGCCTTAGCCTGCAACTCCATCGCACGGCCCAAATTGTATGCGTTATTGACCACGTGCAACTTTGCGCGTTCAAGGTGAGCTTGTGTGTCGTCGAACCTGCCTTGACCGCGAAGGATCCCCGCCAGTTTATAATGAATCGAAAACAGGTGACCGTGCCAGTTGAAGGACGTCGCGATTCCGAGAGCTATCTCGAAATGGTGAATCGCCTTCCCGATCTCGCCCCTCGATCGGTATATCTTGGCGAGAGTTTGATGAGAATCGCAGAGTCGATATTCTTCGCCATGATCTGGGAGGAGAGCGATTTCGCGGAACACGGCTTCTTCTGCAGCGTCGAGCTGATCGTCATCACGCAATGACAAAGCAAGGATGACCAAACACCGCGCCTGTCTCATTGTATCGCCGAGCCGTTCGTAAATCTCCAACGCTTCTCTTGCCCGTTGTATTCCTTCCTTGGGGAGGTCCATTAGCCGATTTATATTAGATAGGCGACTCAGTGTTTGAGCAACCGCATACTCATCCCCCCTCTCTCTCCAAAGCTTCAACGCATGAGTGAGGAGCCGTTTGCGTTCCACGAAATTCCCGGCTGAGGAAAATAACCATGAGAGCTGGGACAAGCACACCGGCTTGGAGTTGTGATCATCTGGGAGTCCTTCAATCTTCGGCTGCAGAGTGGTCAGTCGCCTTTTGTGCCAACGGAGGTGTTCCATAAAATTGGCGCAGGCAACCCAGACATCACCCGAGTCCGGATCAATTGTCGTAAAGATGTCAAGCAAATGCTCGATGTTGACATCCTCTGACGTGATCCACTGAGTTTCTCTGAAGCTAGGCTTGTCTCGATGAATTTTGACTGAAATCCGAGTGAAGTAGCATTCCTTGGCCGTGCAGAGGAGTGAGGATGACTTTGGGTCCTGGGGAGAAAGATGGTCTCGGAGCGGTGCGAGCATCGTGATGAATCCGTCGCTCCGGTGCGTCAGGGACAGAATGCAGAACTTGTCAATGACATCGGTTCTGTTCGGGATGGTGGGGAGCAACCAATCAAGGTTGCTCTCGTTGACACCTTGTGGGAAGAACGCGACAACGCCCAGAAGCTCCCGAGCGTCAGGGCCAAGCTCCTGGAACGTCGGGGAGGCGAGTGAAAGTTCGATTGCGGCCGCCAGACTCTTGTTATGCCCAGTCCGCAGCACACCCGTCTTCCGCTGCTCCCATTCCCTCGTCAACCGATTCATATCCCATTTGCTGTGATGTGCCACTGTCGCAAGGAGCGTGATGGACAGTGCGTGAAAGTCGAGCTGATCCAGTATGTTGTCGACCAGCTCAGACCGTTCGGGGCAATTCATGTAGATCCGATAGAAGGTATCACGTGCGGCCTCAATCGACAATGTCGGTATGTCGAGAGTCCTGCAGTCGGGAGGGATGGTGGAAATGCGCGAGGTGATGCAGAGGCAGACGTTCTCGAGCTGACTCAGCTCCTCCACCACAGCGTAGATCTCCCGGGAATCCATCCCTTGAGGATCGAGTATCGACTCCGCATTGTCGAGGACCAGGAAGACCTGCTTTGAGGACAGGAATGGACGCAGGCTGGCCAGATCTTCGGGGTTCTCGATGCCCGCACCGGTGACCTTGGAGATCCGGCTCAGGAGATGAGCGCACGATGTGGTGAATCGGTCGCACCGGATGAACCGACGGTTGTCACCGAACCGTTCTTTGATACGATCGTGGTGGAGGACGGTCAGCGCGATGGATGTTTTCCCGATTCCACCGACACCGATGAGAGCAATTGGTGTGAGGTCTTCGGCCAGATCGACGATCTTCTCGACCAACTCGCCACGTCCGAAACACGCCCTTGGGGCCGGGGGAGGCGATTCGCCACGTGGGTTAGAAGCAAATATAAGGTAATGGATCCGTTGGTAGTTCAGATTGCTAACCCGGTTTGAGTCTAAGCAACCGTAAGCAGACACTCGGCGGTAGATAGAGTACGGATCCCGCTCACCAACACATTCATCCCACCGCTGTCTTCCTGACCTTTCGCCATGGTACGATGCATAGCGGAGACCATGGCGTAGATGCCCGTGACATCACGCTGGACCTCGGGGATGGCGCCGACGTTCCGACGAATATCGGAAGTGGTATCGTGTGTGCTCCTCGGCAAGGGAGGAGGAGGAGAATCTCCAGGTGCACTTGATCCAAAGGTTAGATATTAGTTTCGTTTCTGACCGAGATCGTTGACCTGGCGTGAGGCTGGAAACGGATAAATGGTTGATCGACGATGGGTGGGGCGTAAACAGCACTCACCGGCCGATTCTGACTGCGCGTATCCTCGTGATTTTTCAACGCGTTGCGATGGCTGTTAGAATCAATGGCGGGGGTGTTCACGACATTATTCTGGACGCCGGAAGCAATGGTGTGGGGGCTCGTCACATCATCGCTGGCGGCGGAGGCGGCTGGATCTGTGTCTCTTGCAAGTGTCTTCTGGAAGCGGGAAGTTAGCAACGGTCATTGTCCAAGCGACGGAGCGCACGTCAAAGACTTGAAGAATCTTGTCCAGGTCCAACCTCCAGGCGGCAACCTTCTCCTTGTCGGCCTCTGCACGGAGGTGTCGAGAAATCACGTTTCGTTTCCCCTGTTTGATGATATTGCTTTCTATCTCCGCCACAGCTCTGAGGTCAGGTAGAAAGCATCGTTAATCGGTTGCTCAGGGTGTGCGTTTCCGGTGTAACTCACGTCGTCAGCTGGTTGGTCGCCGCGCGCACGGAAGTATCGAGATCGTTCAACCTCTTCCCGTTCAGTACCCGTTCGAGGGCGGTGCAGATGTCGGCGCAGGCCAGCCCAAGCTCGACGCAATCCGCCCGGTTGATCAACTTGTCCTGGGTGCATTTCAGTCTACAATCGGTCGACAAGACGCCAGAAGGAAACCTACTCTGATCGTTGAGAGGATAACGCTGACGGAGCCGAAAACAGTCTTGGCCGGGGCAATAGCTGAGGCATCCTTCGCGAGGTTCAAGGCTTGGATGGCCGTGTTCAACGCCGAGATGGGATCCTCCCGCTCCTTGGGTCGTTGGGACCCGACTTCTATGGTTGACAACATTGAGACTCGAGGTAGTCGCGAGAGAAGGATGAGCCGTGCACGTGGAGGCCGTGAGGAAGGTCTCGAACACTAATAGAGCCGGGCGGCAATTCTGTCATGTCCATTCGGTCGAGAGATTGTACTCGCGATTGTAGCGCTTCGGAAGGACGTGTGTGATTGGCTGATCGCCGAGGATCTTTGCTCACTCCCCAGACTGTAACCCGGCCTCAGGTTCAGGGATGCGAAATTTGAGAGAATGCTTTCCTCCACTAGCTGCCGGCGCAAAAATATGTATCCACTCATTGAGAGTCTCGGCGCAGAGAGGAACGATCGGAGCAAAGAGTGTAATATCTTTGCGTCGTGGATGTGATCCGGCACGCGTTCACCTTCCGCAAACACCACCACCTCCGCACACTCCGGAATCTTCACACTTCGCTGGTCAAACCAGCTCAGGTCGCAGGAGACGGTTTCTGAGCCAGCTTCGTGGATCCCACCCACCCACGCAGTTGACTCGAACCCGGTTTTATCTCGCAGCCTGAAAGCCCTTCGGGCTTTCGCCCGGTACTCTCATCTCCGACATACCTCACTCTCATTAGTTCACTGCACAAATACACATTTGTCTAATAAATGCAGAGAAACTCTAGCGAACGCAAAGATCGGGTCTTCCTGGTTGTTTTCTCCGGCGCTTGAACTGCACATTCTCGAAGCAACCGTATTCTCCACTCGCCTCCTCTCTCCAGACCTCCGTCGATCCTCCACTCGTCCGTTTGGATCCATGGTTTTACGCCTGACGACCATCTGGTCGAAATCCTTTGTCGTCCTTTCATTTTTGTGGGCTCCCAGGGCTCCAGCACCGACCCCATTCTCAGGCACTACCTCGAAGGGTGGATTGCTGGAGGTGCGTAGTCCAAGTGTTGAACGTTGAACCCTGTCAACTATGGACAGGGCAAAGAAGTGAGGTCAAGCCTACGGTCGCAAGGCCATATCATCTTCATCGTTCGATTCCTCTTCTGCTCAACCCGGCCCAGAACACTCCAGGTTGCAAGGGACCTGATTTACGAACGCGTGGAAACAGCTGACCAGTTGTCAACCGGCTCAGTGGGGTTCGCCCTTTCGGTGCCGCTGCTAGAATGACACCCATGTGGCTTTTGGGGTCCCGTCCGTACCGTGGCAGAGCGAAGGCAGCATCGGTTGGTGTCATGCCCATTGCTTCATTCGTGAGGTTCAATGCGTTGGTGGTCAAGTTTGAGGGAGGGCGGCAGCATCCCGACGCTTGACTGATAGATATTCGTACCCACAGCCGATGCGCTTCGGACCTCCCTTGTCGGACTCGAACATTGAAACATTGAATGGGGGAAGCTCAGGTGGCTGTCCTGTCGCTGCCATGGTATAATATTTCACGCGACTTTGTGATAATCCAAACCCACTAGCAGGAGCTATCACGACCGTATTTGCGGATCTCGCCCCGCATGGCTCGTGTGTGAGGTAAGCTAGGAGCCCAAACGAGCGCAACCATTTGGAACTTGAGGATAACTTCGTTATGAGAGAGATGGCGTGCAGCCAAAAACGCGTCGATTTGATGGACTAATGGGCTATCAACGGTCCCACGGTAACAACTTCCCTGGCCCGTCTCCTGAGCTCCCCCAACTGCAGTCGTTCCTCTCTTCTCATTGCCTTCACCTTGCGCTCGTATTGAGTCTACGAGAGGACTAGGTCAATACCATAACACATGATTCACCGAACATAATAGATACCATGACACCGTGTTTGCGGCTTCGCCCCCCGTCAGCCTCCGGATAGGATGGCTACGCGTGGCGTCGCGTGTCCCCGTGTCCCCCTAACAAGGCTCACTTAAAGTTTTCTGAGTTTCCGTCCCGGGCTACTGTCTGTGTTTCACTCTATTCAGAGCTCCTTTGAGGCTGGATTCCAGCCTATTTCGTTCTACGCAGGAGCCTACCAGAACCAATTTTCAGCTGTAGGGTTTAAAGGATCGGACAAAAGGCAAGGACAACGAACCCGTGGAACATGAGTCGGCCCTTTGATCACGTTTTTCTTTCCGTACAAGCTGGACCCTCTGATAAGTTGGTTTAATGTGAACGATCGATCGCCCCGGCTGCGGCGTCGGTTGTCCCACGTTGCCGGGATATAATGTGCTTCTTCCGGCTCTGGGTAAGGCGGGAAACCATCTTCAGGGTCTGTCAACGGCTCGACGCGGATAAACCCGGTGCCAACACATTCGAGGATATAGATCTCCCACAAATGCTGACCACGCCAGAGGAATCAGTTGGTGAATGGTTGATTTAGTCCCGCAATATTCCCAGTGAAGGTGAACGAATCGTCATAGCCCACGTAAGTCACAGACTCTGAGGACGGAACTTGCAGGGAAACACATTGTATGAGTATTGAGGGTTGGACGAGAGCAAACACTACGCACATTTCAGCGGGCCCAGAGGCGGCGTAACGCGCTCCTTGTTCGATTTCTACCGTCCAGTGGAAGGGGGGTTCCGCGCTTGATCTGCCGCCTGCCGAGCAAGTCCGACGCTGTTGACGATGACCAGGGAGGGAGTTGCTTGGGTGTTTCCGGCAAATGCCTGTAGCCATTCCAGGAGAGACACGAAAACTACAGTTTTGCCGACGCCGGTTGGGAGAGAGTCCTTGATCTTCGTGGAACCGCCTGAGCGCGTCATAGATGTAGGATCCAAGGCGTCTCGCTCGGTAAGGCCACAACTTCGGTGCGCGGGTGTGGAAACGACGGAGATGTAGGACTCCCGGGATGAGATGACGATTCTAAAGACCGCATGGTTGCCTGTTGATGCATGCACGGTGATGTGTGTGGGTTCCGTGGAACAGCGACCGACCCGATCGTACCCGGGGCATACCTCATCTGTGGGGAACGCCGAACGGCCAAGGTGAACAACTTTGTGGTAATCGTGTATGCTCAAAAAAAAGGGATAATGTACGAGATACCCATGCAAACGCAAACAATATAGCAAGAGAGACGGGAGACATGCAGTCAATGACAAGCGGTAGGACAACAAATATGAGACGTGGCAAATAAAAGGGAGGACGTTCTTAGAGAGGAAGAAAGTGACGAGTTTGAGTAAGAGACCCAGGGGGAAGAGACAAGGTGTCGCGGGGGTCGACACTCTCATTCGGTCCCTTGAGCTTGGAAGGAAAAATCAGTACGTGCGGGAGATAGCATCGTCGACAGGAGCTCACAATCCAAGGCAGATTGACCAGAGGCAGCCAGACTGTCCTCTATCTTCCGGAGGAGTTTCCTACAGTCCTCCAGCTTCTTCGCAACCCCGAGCTTTTCATAAACGTCGGCAGCGCCCAGAGCCTCGGTCCTTGCTTCTTCGAGCCTGCCCCTCTCGTACCAAGCCTCGGCCTGCAGCTCCATCACAAGGCCCAAATTGTGTGCGTTGTTGACCGCGTGCAACTTGGCGCGTTCAAGGTGGGTCTGCGCGTCCTCGAACCTGCACCCCTTGCGAAACAAGTCTGCGAGTTTGCAATGAGTCCCAAACAGGAGATTGTGCCAGTTGACGTTGAAATGAGAAGCGATTCCGAGAGCCACCTCGAAATGGCGAATCGCCTTCTCGATCTCGCCCTTGGATCGGTATACCCTGCCGAGGATAGTATGAGATTCGCAGGCCAGGTATTCTTGGCCTTTCTCCGGGAGGAGAGCAATCGCGCGGAACGCGGCTTCTTCCGCCGCGTCGAACTGCCCGTCGTCACGAAGCGACAAAGCAAGGCGGCCCAAACACTTTGCCTGTTTCAGCGTGTCGCCGAGCCGTTCGTAAATCTCCAGCGCTTCTTTCCCCT
>Ga0307510_10008230_pt1 | contig 12421 bp, 14 predicted proteins | sample 12_EM_MG_FD_207224 | JGI IMG/M metagenome (GOLD analysis project Ga0307510, IMG submission 207224) | Populus trichocarpa ectomycorrhiza microbial communities from riparian zone in the Pacific Northwest, United States - 12_EM | ecosystem: Host-associated > Plants > Roots > Unclassified | place...
TGTCAAAGCCTATATACAAGGATGTGCCACATGCCAAACTACAAAGATACGGCCACCAACCAAAGTACCAATCAAGCCCAACAAGATCCCTGAAGGGATATGGGAAACAATCACCATGGATTTCATCGTAGACCTCCCAGTATCACAAGGATATGACAGCATCCTCACAGTCATCGACCGTCATAGCAAAGCCATCATTCTATCCCCCTGTCATAAAACCATCACGGCTGAGCAAACGAGCCAACTACTAGTAGACAACGTCTGGAAAAGAACAGGCGTCCCCAAGGCGATCATCTCTGATCAAGGACCACAATTTGCTGCACAAGTAACACAAGAACTATGGAGAAAGCTTGGAATCAAGCAGAAATTGTCCACTGCATTTCACCCTCAAACTGATGGCGAGTCAGAACAAGTTAACCAAGTTATTGAGCAATACCTTTGTATCTGTGGAAATTTCCAACAAGACAATTGGACCACACTCCTCCCCATTATTGAATTCGCACACAACGCACAACCACACCATAGCACCCATAGATCGCCCTTTGAAGTCTGGTATGGCTTTCAGCCAACCTTTAAACCACCCTTGCAACTACAGACAAGACTACAAAGTGTGGATGACCGCATCCAATACCTAGAGCAAATACGCAAAGAAGTCACTGCAGCACTCATGATCGCGGCTAAAGAAATGCAAAGCGGAGGACCTGAAGAACTATCCTACACATTCCACAAAGACGACCTAGTACTCTTGGAAGCCACAAATTTACAAACGACACACCCTAAAGCGAAACTCGCTCCACAAAGATATGGACCTTTCAAGGTCATATGGGCTTCACCCACAAATTGCAAACTGCAATTACCCGAGACCATGAGGGTTCACCCTGTATTCCACAACTCATTGCTGAAACCCTACCACAAAACACAAGCACATGGACCCAATTTCGAGCGACCCCCTCCAGAAATCGTCGGAGGAGAAGAAGGACATTACGAAATCAACAAAGTCTTAGCAGCATGTCCCACAAGAAATCGCAAGAGCACACAGTACTTCGTCCACTGGAAAGGCTACACAGATGCAGACAACTCATGGATCCCAGCTGGAGAACTAACACACACCAAAGAATTAGTCGCTGAATTCCACGCCCGTAATCACCCTAAAGAGGGGATACGCATACGAGCCTTGCAGGCGCAAGGAGATCCTAAAGAGGGGATACTGTCGCAAGTGGTACTCGCGCCCCCCAGTCTCAGCTACAAACCCGTAACTCCAGCATCACATGACCGTGGAAACATATCACATGACCCTACACGTGACTCATCACGTGACCCCTTCGCCACTCGTACATCACATGACTTATCAGCATATGTCCCTGGGAACCTACGACCCCGTGACCCTGGGAAGATAACACATGACCTATCAAGGAATTGGTCATCAACAAAGTCACCTGACCAGACGCGCTTTGGACATGCATCTAACCCGTTGATCAACACATGGCAGATTGTGGGAACGATCAACAAGACGCGTCCACTAAACAATCAACGAATATGCAACGCAACTTGATCAACGAAGACGCGACTCATTAGGGCTAGACCCTAATCGAGATGTATAATGTAATCTGCAGTTACTGCGCATCAACTGCGCAGTCCCCTATTACCTGTAATTGTACCTACCCTAAACTGTGCACAGACCACCCTGTATTAGTATATAAGACCTACGAATTTAGGTGAACAGTCCTTAGACTGTTCTCTTGTCAATCCCCACACTGGAGCCTTTCAAAGCTCCCTCATCGTCAACAGCTCGCCCCTCGTCTTCCACAGTCTATTCCGTCCCACCTCTCCTTGCCTTCTGCCTCTTCCTCCTCAACGTCTCTTTGCTGCTCCTTTGGATCAGTCACCTTCAACTCCGCGCCGTCGTCGAGTCTCGCTACCTATAAAGTAGTGAGTTCCCAACACCGACCTGACAGTCAAGGAGTCCCTTGGACATCTCCTGGACCTTTGCCCCCAAGTTGAAGGGGATCTGTCCATACTGGAGAGCATCAAGCATGGGTACCAAAAAGACCCACTTTTCTCCAAGGTCCTTGACAACATTGGGCACCACAAAAACTTCAAGGTCTTCAGTGACCTCCTATACACCCACAATCACGCAGATGCCTCTGTGCTTTGCATACCATCTGTCGTCCATGACAAACGATGGATCACTGAAGTCGTGATATCCCAAGCACATGAAGTGCTGGGGCATTATGGGCTGCAGAAGACAGCAGACTATGTGCGGCGTCACTACTGGTGGCCACGCATCGGACAGGATGTCGAGCAATACTGCAAGACATGCCCCATTTGTCAAATGACAAAGTCCAGCACCCAGAGAGTGCCTGGACTTTTGCACAGCCTACCGATCCCCGTGCAACCTTGGGAATCGATAGCGATGGACTTCGTTGGCCCATTCCCAGAGTCTGGTGACTGCAACTACCTCTGGGTAGTCATCTGTCGCCTCACCTCAATGGTGCACTTAGAGCCCATCCGTACGACTACAACCACAAGTGAGCTTGCTTGGTTGTATGTTCGCAAGATAGTCCGTTTGCATGGACTTGCTGGAACTATTGTCTTGGACAGGGACTCCAAATTCACGTCCAAATTTTGGCATGAAACTCATAGGCTTCTTGGCACAAAGCTCTTGATGTCAACATCATTCCATCCTCAGACAGATGGTGCGTCGGAGCAAGCAATTCGCTCAGTTGCCCAGATTCTCTGGGCGATGGTACAACTGGACCAGCAGGACTGGCCTGACAAGATCCCCATGGTGGAATTCGCCCTGAATTGTGCTATTAGCAGCTCATCTGGGTTCGCCCCATTCGAGCTTAATTATGGGTATACACCTAGTGTAAACCCAGGGATCATGCCGGAACCACGTGCTGTACCCAGTGTCAGACATTTCGTCGAACACGCACTGCAGAACCTTGCAGATGTGCACAACGCAATCATTGAGAGCCAAGTGCACCAGACACACAACGCTAATCATCACTGATGCAAAGGTGACACCTTCGCGGCAGGTGATCTAGTATTTGTGTCCACTGTGGACCTATCGCTCCTGAAGGGACACATGCACAAACTGTTACCCAAGTTTGTCAGTCCATTCAATATACTTGATGCCCAACCGAGTACATCAACCTATAAGGTTGAGTTGCTGGCTCAGCTACAAGCCCAGAACTTGCATGACCGGTTTCACCAGAGCAAGATTTGCCCTTATCACGCAAATGATAACGCGCTGTTCCCACATCGGGAAGTGCACATGTTTTATGACTACAGCACCCCTGACGACCAGGAGTGGCTCGTAAATGAGATCATTGCTCACAAGTGGGACACAGGTCGCTTATCATTCCAAGTACACTGGAACATGGGTGACACCACTTGGGAGCCACATGAGGCCTGCAAAGATTTGCAGGCCCTGGATGATTATCTTGGACTCATAGGCATCCAAGATCCTCACGATTTGCCTCATAAAGGCAAGCCGCATGAATGAGTACCATTCGTGGCAACGAGCTGCCTTGCACAGCTGATTAAGGGGGATCTACCATACAGGAACGCCCTGAGATAAGCACGCACGATCCATCAATACTATGATCAATCGTGCCACGTCAAAATGTTTTTATGCCAACCTCTCGCCTGACTTATAATCAGGACTTACCAGTACAGTGTGAACCTTCAACATGCCACTCCAAACATTGACACCTCATCACATCACTGACCACATCCCTGACCAATGCCCTCCAACCAACCATCCCCAACCCCCACCTCTAACCAGGGTGGTGAACCCGGCCCATGGTGATACAAAGCCATGTTGCAACTTGTATCACATGATACCCACGCCTACACTATGTGCTCAGCATGGCAAACTCATTACACGAAGTCTGCTATGGACAACGAACCCACCCTCATTGAGGCTGAGAACCAGCGTCGCAACGTCATCCGCAGCGATCTCATTGCAGAGAATCTCAGCATGCACCAGCAGCTCCAGTCACTGCAACGGCAGCATGACGATCTCCGGCGAAAGAATGACTTGCAACAGGACACCACCATGTCCTTGCATCACAAGCTTGACACTGTCCATGTGGACCTTGAAGATACTTGTTGCCACCTCTGCTCGGCTGATGACAAGATCATCTGCACACACGATGTCGCTGACAACATTGAGTGTAAAGCGGACAAGGCCATCAGTGAGCTGAAGGACACAAACGAAACGCTCCGCCTCCAGCTCGAACGGGGGCACACCCCGCGCTGACGCAAGTTGCCTCGCTGCAATTCCCTCTCCATGTCCCCATCCCATTCTTGCCATGCCTCCAGCCATGCCTCACACTGCACATCCCCCATGGCTGAGGACCGCAGCCACGCCTCTCACTGCCCATCCCCTATGGCTGAGGACTGCAATGACGCGCCTTCACACGACATCGCAGACCCACCACACCTTCTCTCAAGGCTGACCATGCGTTCCATGGCCACCTCTTCTGCTACCTCACTCCCTCTTGGGGAGCTGCCACAGCCATCGCCCGTCATCCCTTCACCCTCTGAGGGCACAGACCTCGCTTCGCGGATGACAGACACTGTCAGCCTTGCACCCCTTGGCGATGATCGCGAACCTGCCACTCCCTTCATCAAGAGTGTCGGCTTCTACACATCGCTCCCCATGCTCCAGTTCTATGGGCACTGTTACAAGTGTGCCGTGATCGATCACGCTGGGACGATTGACTACTCCAGCCCATTCTTCATCTTTGCGGATGGACAGCTTACTGAGTGTGGCCCCTCCTTTATCACCATGCTACTCCGGAGGGAGTTCATCCAGACTCATGAGGCGAGCATCCAAGCTGGCATCCCCTTACCTGTTATGGACCTCATTTTGGGGGGGAGGAACGGGGTGCTGATATCGTCACGCAATCCTTCCAATGAAGCTGGCATCACAGCCCTTCTCACAACACTGTCAAGGCATGTGCATGCTGAAGGGTATATCGACTGCATCCGGAATACACCACCGGAATTGTGTGAAGAGTGCTATTAGAAGGCTCTTGAGCTCTGGGCAGGGCTCCAGGACGCGTGATGCAAGGAGCAACGTGAAGGGTGCATTGCAAGCGACAGAGTGCCTCCTCTGCCAAAGGAGCCCTTGCCCCATGTCAGCACTGCCATTTGGAAGAAATGGTTATGAAACATGTGTGAACACCCTTGCACAGAGGGCCGGTTCACACTTAAAGGAGTACCATTTGTCTGTAATGGATACTTGAATGTGCATGTCGATGCCGCAAGGGCCCTCCTTGCCTTGCTTCCACTATCGTCCAAGAAGTCATGCCCAGGAACCATCTGTGGTCCGCTTCGGGACACGTTCCTTCAGTCAGTGGCCATGCTGCTCAATGTGCATGGCATGTATGGAGAGACCATCACCTGCCTTCGCTTGACCATCGTGCCACAGTGCCGTGCCCACTTCTACAACCCATCTGAGTTTGCTGATGAGAGCCATCTCAACTGCGAACATGTGGCGCGCTTCCTGGCAAGCATTGGTGTGACTGTGGCCAAAGCAGAGACATGGTGACAGTGGGCTGCAGCCTATGTGGACATGTCACTCACAGAGCATCCAGAGGATGCGCTACTACAGGACGCAATGCGGGATGCATGTGCGCGTATCGATGCAGACCACAGCCTGGTCCTCAAAAAGGTCAACCCAGGCACCCCAGGATACTATTCCCCTGTTCTTGAGCAGTCCCGCACTCAACGTGCCGCACGGCACACAGCCTACCACTTGAGGGATAACTTGTCCACCAACACTGAAGTGGGCCCTTCTGCCCCCATGGGTGAAGAAGCCCCTGCATCTCCGGTTCACCCAGAGGATGCTAGAGAAGGTGATACTGCATATGCTAATAAGCAGGAGGACAAGGACACTCAGATGGGCCCAGCCTAGAGTAGCCATCTCATTGAGCACTATACAAGTATCTTATGTGTACTTGAACTCAGGGTACCTATGTATATGGTACCTATGACAATACTATCACTGCATGATTCCTTCCTCACTGCGTGATGTGTCTTTTGTGGGGGAGGGTGTAAGGCAGCGGTAGTTACATTGCCTTACACTGTCCAATCACAAGTCCTTTCGGAAATTCATAAGAGGCACACATTGGTGTGCATAACCACAGATTGCACATGGCAATAAGGACAGCATCACATGCCTATTTGATGATGCACAATCATGCAGATGATGTGCAATTGACCCCAGTTGATTGTGCATGAACTGCACAAATATGCACTAATGTAGATGATATGCGATCAACCTCAATCAGTCGCACATGAACTACATAAAAAATCTACATAGGATGGTGCATGATATGCACCACATATATGACGTGTGATCAACCTCATTAGGTGGTCGCGTGTAATTTAGATCGCCATGAGTGATGAATGAAGACATGTGCTAACTAGTAGCACATGTGAATAGGAGGGTCCCCGACGGGTCCCCGTGTAGATAGATACAGTAGATACATGATCATGTATACAAAGGGTTGCCCTCTTGTCTAGGAGGGGCAGACTTTCTTACCCTTATGTTTAGCTTTCACAATAACCATCGATTTGATCTGGTTCTGTTGCAGCAAGCTCTTAGGAAATAAGTCAAAGTCTTCATCCAACTTATCAATTATATCCAACATGCCTCAGCGTGTTACAAAGAAATATAACTTGAGAGTGCCGTCTGATTGAATAGGACCCATGGCGTGCAGAGGGAGTGAACAAAAGACAGATGTTGGGCACCACCAAATGCAAGACTGTTCTGGTATGTTAAGTTCCTGGAGCCTCTGAATCACCGGCCTGCCAACAAGGTCATAGAGGGTCTGGAGTATGGAAGTCAATGTGTCCTCATAGTCCATTGAATCAAGGCCTTCCTTTCGCACAGCTAATAACTGGTCCTTTAAACCCTTTGTGTGGTCAAAGAAATCGTTGGGCATGGTAATAAGGGAGGGAGGGGAATTGTAGAGAAGGATTATGATATCTGAACGCCACTTGCAATGGTTAATGATGATGACTGGTCCATGTACAGCAGCAGAGTGGAGCGCTTTGAAAGATGGTGCCATCAAGAAGTTCTCAAAGCCTGGCAAGGATCAGATCTGCGTGAGGAGACTTGTGTGCTTATTTAAAAGGATTTTTTGTTTCTTGTGGACATGATGACCACTGATCATGTCAAACCCATCGTTGTTATTGAGTTCCATAAGTTCACAATTGTTCATCCAAACATTCAGAGAGACAGACATTGTCAATGCCTCAAGGTCTTGACTGAGAGCTGTGAATTTCTCTGCTAGACATGAATCTGCTGTTCGAAGTTGATCGGTAGAAGTTTGAAGGCCCTGCATCTCTGACCACAGGAGGCCTCTTCCTTGTTCCAATGTCTCAACTGCCTGCGTGAGCTGACCTATGTGTACCTGGTATGATGCATAGTCCAAGGGTAGATTCTCAATGTCATCGCACATACAAATGAGTTGGAGATGTTGGATATCGAGTGTAGGATGGAATATCAGAGTTTCCTGCATCAATGAGATAGCTTTCTTGAACACAGTGAGTGTAGAGGAATGGCCAAGCAGACAAGCCCAACGTGCCCATTGGCATGCGATCTTGAATCGATTGGGTACTACTGGCTTTGAATTGACTATATCATTGACAGCAATGGGGAATAGTTCCATCATATGGTCATAGTCTTCCCTGTTCATGGACAGCGCTAACTGGGACATTAATGTTATGATCCACCCCAATTTTTCTCATCCTCATCGGACCCCCTCCTCGTCACCATATCCACGCCCAAGAGGCCACTACCATTGAACCCATCCTCCCTACCAGACCTGCCACCGCTACCGCCTAATGAACCATCCAAACCATCGTCACCTCTTGATCAGCCCCCAGTTGAGCCCCTTGTCCCTATTCCCTGGAATATCCATCGTTGGGAATACTCCTCAATGGAAGAGTACCAAGAGCCATCCCCAGTGTCGAACCCACTGGAAGACCCAGACAGTCCCATGAAGGACGCGCCACCCTTAGAGCCACAAGAAGTCATTCCATATGAACCTGACGTTCCTGGAGGACAGACACATACCTTGTCTCCAGAAGAGCCCCCTATCGAACCCTGGGAAGCATACCTCACTCAGCCCAGCAGCCCTGTGTCCCGCAAGCACTCCCTGTCACCTACAAGTCCCTCCTCAGCACCCATACGCCAACACACTAGTAGAGAAGGCAGTTACCATTCAATCACGCCTACTACCTCGTCACCCATAGCTGGCACCTCGCCCCAGAGTCAGGGCTACCAGTCGACCTCCCCCAGAGGATCCGCAGACAATCCCTCATCCACGCAGAGCTCCGCAGACGACGCGGATAGCGACATGGCCCTTAATTGGGTCACCATCAATACAGACTACCTTAAAGGGTAGCTGCTTATGCTAGACGCCCATTAGACCAGAATGGGCACGCGGAGATCAGATCTCCTCGGATCAACCTCAAACCTCGTGGTCGTCATCGCATCATGACGACGCTTCTCTTCTTGGAATGACCCGCCGCCATTGTTCAACCCTTAAGGATAGAATAGGCAACTCGTCACTTTATCATTCGCTCTCGCTCATTCTCTATTGTTCGACTCATACAGACCGCAGCACTTGTCTGCGGAGTACCATACGATACAGACAGCCCCCTCTTGACCAGAAGTACCTACCTTAGTGACCATGGCCCGTGCGCGGCCGTGCCTGTATATAAGCGCCCTGTATTTCGACAGTCAAGCCCTAAGCTTGACTTGATTCTCAATATCAACATTCTTGAAAGCTCCCCAAGTGCCTCCCCTTTCCCTCATCTCTTACATAAACCTCTCAGAGTCGTCCCTAGCAACACTAGAGACTTCTACCCCCTTCAAGTACTCGCCACCAGTTAAACTCTTAGTACAAGTCGTACTATCAAGGCCTGTTGAAGCCTTAACAATTAAGGACAAAAGAAGCCCTTCAATGGCCGAAAAGTGGAAGTGCTGAGCATGTGGTATTTTGAGTATGCCCCAGTACAGTTCAATTGATTTGTCAAGATATTCGGGATTTTTTGTAAGTCTGAATGCATGGCAGAGCAATTTTCCCGACATGACAATAGCAGAGTGAGCCATTATCCTTGCATCATCGGGACATTGTCAAAGCGATGTGAGTAATAGCTGACAATATTTGACAGCTTCATCAATGTCTGGTATATCGGCTATGTGAACCATGGAGTCAAGAACTTTAAGATGCCAAATGCTGGCTTCCACCATCATTGAAGGGGACTTGATAGCACTCAACTCAGAAAGGGATGCAATCAGGTGGTGGGATGAGGGACTCCAAAGGTCAACAACCTCTAGATTGCTAGATTGCTGGTGTTAAGGCCCAAGGACCTTTAAGGTGCGACTTGCACGAAGTGGTGGTGATGAGTAACGATGACTTTAGAGTGTCTTTGACAACGTCAAAGACCTGAGAGGGATTTATGAAAAGGGAAGGGAAGTCGAACAGTAGAGTGAAGACTTTCAAGACGTTTGGATTGGAAACCAAGTCAAGCTTAGAGCTTTGACTTGTAACTACTGGCTGGTTTATATACATGAGGAGTCTGAGGCTATGCTACACTTACTATAGCTAAGTATGAGTCGAAACTAATACAGGGATCACTTGGAATGAGTCAAGTAAGTACGAGTCAGAGAATGCGCAGTTGCGCAGTAGCTACGAGTCATATCGAGTCTGGAAATGAGTCAGGACAGAGGTACAGTAGATGCGCTGATGCGCTCTAATTCGGGGGCCGGGAGATGACGATATGAAGGGCGCGTAAGCGAACGAGTATCGCATCACATATGTATCTGCTTTTGGTAATCCGCTTTGATGAGAGTCTGCTTACTCTAGCAGCATAGGAGGTGACTCCATATTTGGATCTTGATCGGATCCCACAGACCAGGGACTTGGTAGGCTTTGGTAATCAGGAGTGGCTTGGGCGCTAGGACTGGTCGGGGATATCGGGGATGTGACTGATGACGTAATAGGGGTGTAAGTCCCATCATCGTGACGTTGGCGTTTAGGTGCTGAGGTCTCACTGCTCGGGGAGACGGGCCGGGTTATACTGGTAGGCGGGGATGGCTGACTAAGCCATGCTTTCCATGGCGGTGAAGGCTGCTCGTTGGCTTCTAACTCATAGACGTTAGAGCCAGATGGTCTGGGCTGGTATGGCGCATGTGTTGGGCTAGGACTGCGGTCCCTCATAGGACTGTCTCCATCGCTATCTGTAGCGGGATCTGTGGTCACTGGTGCGGGCTCTATGAAGTATTCCATGGAGGAGTGTTGGCGCGTGTGAGTAGGCCACGTGATCAGGATGGCTGATATCGCTTGGTTAAAGGAAGTGGGTAGCGTGGGTGTGCGTGCTCTGGGAAGTACCGATGGTGGTGCTATTGGTTGGGATATATTCTGAGGGGTCTGTGTGGTTGGTGCGGGAGGTATGATGGGTCCTGAGGGCGCTTGGGGTAGGTGTAAAAACGAAAAACTGGGTGGATTGTAACAGCTGGTGTGCGCTTCTGGGGAGCCATTTGTATCACCAAATTCCTTCATATGTGTTGTCTCAAGTTCAATGAGGGACTGAATGATGCAACCACACTTGGGGTCTTCAAATGACACTGTGTTAAGACAAGCACAAGTGCAGAAAATTGCCTCCTCTAAGTGCTCTGGTTTCACATATAGAAAGTATCAGAATTTTGAAATCGTCACAGATAGGCTCAAAGAATCTCTGACATATTTGTTGGGGACATCCGCAGGAGAATGGGAGGCAATAATTTTGTCAAAGAGAGCCATTGCACCTTCATAATCATCATTGGACAAGGTTACATGGAAGCAGGAGGATAGTGATATTGAAAGCATGAAGGAAATGTCCTGTGTATCTGGTAGGTGTGTATTTGCTTCGTGCAGGCATTCAATGACTTGTTGTGGAATGTGATTTGCTGAGCGTAGGAATTCAAGGACTGCTTGTGGGGATCGGCTCGATGAATATGCATTGTATAAGAGGATGGCACTGGAAAAATGAGCAAAGGCAGTCTTTAAGTCCTCCTCCGAAAGGTCTGAAGAGAGGAGCTCAAGGCCGAGTATTGACATGTCCTCGACATCTTGGATCACATTTTCAGGTTCCAACCTCACCAGAAAAGCCAGTGAATGCACAAGCCATAATGTAATGTCCCTGTGTGCAACACCAAAGGCCTCAATTGGCAGGCCTCAAAGGTAACGAAGGTACTTGATGCAGTACCCTATCTTGCTGGGCTGCCTGGACCTGAATGCGCAAAGAAACAGGGCCCTCGTAAGGAGGAAGAAAAGCGAAATGGTGTTTGTGCCATGGTCAGTTGAGTGGCAAGAAGATAACAATATGGCATGGGTAGATTTGAGGTTCGAGATTTGCAGATCTCAGTTATCATTTGACAGCATGTAGTGCTGATATCGGAGTCTGCCCAGGCCTGAGAGAATGCGAGGTTGCAGAGGACAAGAAAGATGGAGGGGTGATGATGAAACAATATGTTTGATATTGGAGATTTTTTTGTCAATTTCATCTAAGGTTGCTATAGTTCAACAACAGGACAATGAGATACAGTTTCAGACAACTGATGGGTTACGAATGGTGGCATTAGGGACATCAATTGGATTCAGGACTCACACTCAGGGACCACCATCCTCAAGCTGATGATTGAAACCTTCAACAAGGAGACGAGGTAACATGATCAGGTCGTCAGATGAGGACTTAGGCCATTAGGAACAGAGGGGCTGGGGGAAATAGATGCCGCTCCCAAGACTTGTCTGGCTGTAACTTGAAGCCTTTGTGCTGCAACACACGTGTATCATGTCACGCAAGGCATCATCTGAGTCTGAAATTCTGACAAAGTACAAGTCGCCTTCCTTTTTGGAAACGTGGGAAGCGTTACAGGTCACGTGACTCACCGCGGAAATTGCTCAACACTGGGTTGGGACACCTAAAACAAGATAAGGGCCAAACATGAACAAAGCGCCACAAAACATCGAATTCGACCCTCGACTCTGGAGCACAAATATCACACGCCGATACCCTGCGATAACCGCAAAGTCATGCTTTGCCTTTGGCATCAAACCAACAACGAATCGCTTGCGTGGGTCGCTACGCCCGGTCGTGGTGTGCCTGATAATCTTCAACGTCGATCACGCATTGGCCCACCAACCTCTTTCGATGAGCGAGATGCGTCCCGAGCTGGGATCCGTGGGTCTCCCAAGGGCATTTTCCCCCGCCCGTGGGCACGGAAGACGTATCCTTCCCTGATCCAGAGCTAGGGCCCATTGGTTCGTGATCCCAGAAGGGCCGCAAGGCTAGATGCCTTGGTTACCCGTCGAGATTCTGATACGCAGAGAGGACATCCGAATACCAAATA
>Ga0307510_10008232_pt1 | contig 12421 bp, 7 predicted proteins | sample 12_EM_MG_FD_207224 | JGI IMG/M metagenome (GOLD analysis project Ga0307510, IMG submission 207224) | Populus trichocarpa ectomycorrhiza microbial communities from riparian zone in the Pacific Northwest, United States - 12_EM | ecosystem: Host-associated > Plants > Roots > Unclassified | place...
AATATGGGGAAAGTACTTCAAGGGCAGGAAAATGCGTGGGATTGCCGAACCTGATTTTCTTGGTCGCATCAATGGCACCATGGTATGTTTAACCTGTGCCATACTGTGCCATACTCTGCGAGCATGGCAAACCGGAATGTATCTTGAAACATGCGTCTTCAAACCGGACGCAGTAGCAGGTAAGCCTGACCCTGAACCTGGTGTTCTCTAGTTCCGGCCAGGATGCTAACCTCATGATGAGCTCGGAAGACCTCTTTGCCCGCCAGCGCCAGACGTGGGCCACGTGCCCAGACTGGGTACAGAGAATGATCCTCAAGAACATTCGCGAGACCATCAAAGCGAAAATGGAGAAGGAGCATGGGATACAGGAAGATCGCCGTGAAGGGTTTACTGACGATTGGGAAGCAGTGGCGGCAGAGGTGCAGAGTCAGATGTCTAGACGGCCCCCCCATGGGCAACTCCTCGGATTCCGACACGCCCAACTCCACGCATTCAGACCCGTCCAACTTCACAGATTGAGAGTCAAAGTCCCAGGAACCTGCGTATTGGAGCCCTGGCTGGAGCCCCGGATAACCGAAACGATTCACAGGCAACTGTCACATCTTTCGATTTCACCCAGGTGTCGGCAACCCGGCTACTCAACTTCCTCGATTCGGACCTACAGACTCCGAACGGCTCACAGGAGGTGGCTGGGGGGCTAACTTTGAACAATACTGTGACGCCGACTACATTGCGACAGCTCGCGCTCAGCCTTGATGATCTAGAGCCGGCGGAGGAGACTATTGATCTGTGGGATATGGAGCAGGGGGAAAGTGCGAGCATAGATGCGGGTAGTTAGAATGCTGAGCATGTGTAGTGTAGTGGTTTTGGGATGCGTTCTCACATATAGGAAAGTGTGCGAGGAGCATAGTTGTATTAAGATGAGGGGGTCTAGCCAACTCAAGGAATTCTGAATAGAATTAATAGAAGCAACGCTTAACAGGTGCATCTTGGCGATCAGGATAGTAAAACACATCGTGACAGCGTTTGAAAGAAGAGAAGTGCCTAGGCGTAGGATCAGGATGGCATTAGACTATGTACACGATGCGTCCGGATGAAAACGCGGCGTCAGATAGAGTCACGATCGGATCAGGACGCGGCATATATAGGGCGTAAGATCAGGAAGAAGTCAGCAGGCGTCAGGAAGGGAGAGATGCGGATCGTGGGATCCGGACGAGGTCGGCAGGGTGTGAAAACATTAGGATGCGAGATATGAAGATGAGTGAAGCCCTGACGTTCGCTGAGAAGGAACCGGCATCAGGGCAGGAGAGTCATAGATCCGACGCAGTCCGAACCCAATAGCGGGGGACCCAACGCAGTAGGAAGTGAAGAGTCGTAGATCAGGGGGAGTCAGGAGGTAATAGAGGAGCACCAGACGCAGTCAGGACGCACAGGACGTAGGGGTCCGTGTCCGGATGGCGTCAGGACGGATGGTGCTAGGTGACGCAAAGTCAAGACGCGACGTCGATCCGACGTTACGTCCTGATTCGCGATTAGCATTCCGACCTCCCGGGCGTCAGACGCACGGGGCGCACAGGACGCAAGGTATTATTTTTGCTGATGGTGCCACATTCTTGGTATCGCTCTTGTCCAGTGCTTTCTCAATTGCAGTATGTAATCCCTTTTCTGTCAGGATGCGCATGGTTCCGAACTTCCACGCTTGGTAGTTACTCTTACCAGCAGCCATGGAACCATCCAGCTTTTCTATGGATTTGGTGAGGGAGGTCGTGGCCGCTGGTGAAGGAGCGGTTGGCTGACTAGTGGAAGCTGCTGCGGACATTGTGCTGGATGTATTTGGAATAGCGAGACGATAGTTGGCACGAATGGGTGGAATGAAGTTATTTAAAGTACGCTAACCGGGCTCATAACCTTTTGTTATGAGATGGAGATAGAGAAAAGTAGAGCGTGGTAGATCAAAAAGGACGAAGAATCTGTTGAGGAAACAAGTATATTCTTTTATCAGATGCTTTCTTTCTTACTTTCTATCGACACCGGAACTGAGGGTATCTATAGACAATACATCAGGGCTTCCAATCTTCTCGACTCCCAGAGAACCTTCCAGACTTTAGCCGACACCTCGGAGTTTCAGTCGCCCTTCCCCTAAGTACTCCGATTCATCATTCGGATTAACCTCTGATGGCCTCCGGCCTTATATGCGAATCCATACATATTCGTTCCTCCTCTTGATTGAAAACAACTTACAAATGAGACTAATAATAACAGACACACAAGATAGGGAAGGAACGTAGGAAACCTCTCTGTATGCGCAGAAATTGCCGGTGATTCTTTCAACACCTGGCACATCGGGAGCATTTTCATCTTTAGAATTGACATTATTACCGTTGCCTAGCTTCTGCTTTGGTGTAGGGCTAATCTTGGTAGTTCACAATATCGATGAATCTGATATAGGTTGGGCTGTTTTTCTCTTTTGCTCCCAGAAATCACCCGAGTGAGCTTATGTGATTTAATCGATATATCGATACTCCATCCCCGCATAGGATATTCTCTCCATTATCGCCATTTATATTACGAATATCCTGGACCCCGCTGTTGCCACTAATAGCACTACTAGAGTAGGGGCTTTCATTAATCTCGGCTCCATAGTCAGGGTTCCGAATAGTCCCACCGGTCAAGTCTTGGAGGCAGGACCAGACTGACCCGTCCTGGTTGATGTCTATGACTGGACCCGATTAACTTGGGTGCTCCGGTCCGGTTTGGACTGGTCCCAGACGAGTCTTTATAAAAGATCGCATGAGAGTCAGAATGGCACCCATGCCAACACTTGCCAAGAATAGATGTGTTAGCTATAGTAGGATTTTAAAGCCGCTTGCCATGGTAAAAATCAACCTGCCCTCAATACAGGTTGATAGAACATCCTGGAGAGGATAACATGTGGTGGAAATGCAATTACCCGATGGATAAGGCACATCCAATCCCGGTATCGTGGCAGGTGGTCATGTGTTATCACTCACTTAATTCACCAAAAATATTTCGATACTTGAGAACTTGTTTTCGCCACCCCTAATCAAAGCGAGGCACTATCTCTACCGTATAATCTATGGAAACAATAGGTTTTATTAAGAAAAGCTTTATTTGAACGTAACATATTGTGATAAAAATAGCATATCTTATTGCTTGGCGGGCCTGGTGGGACTAGTCCTGGTCGAGTCGGTTTCGATAATCCTGACTGTCCAGGCGGTCTAATTTCCCCCATTAGACTAGACTTGACTTTCGACCGGACTAGCTAGTCCAGTCCAGTCTTCCGCCGACCATTCAGAACCCTGTCCATAGTCTTGAGTTTCATCGGACCCCCAAGAAAACAAGCCCCGGTTACAAGCAGCGGTCTCTTGCTTGCCGTTATGCTTTTCAAAGTGGGAAATGAGAGTTCCACGGGAGTAGACGATAGACTAACATAAAATTCACGCGGAACTTACACATTTTTGAGGAAATATATGGAATGTAAGTTTCGCCACTGCTTGGTTCATTCGCTCCCTCTCAACATCATTCTTCAACTGGGATTAAACTAACGGTAGAGGCAGGTGTATGAGTAGATCAAAAATATCACATCCTAATCCGTTCATAGAGCACCGCATCTATCTCTATATTCCTCGCGTGCCCTTGTTCCTCCTTGCACTCCCGTGATAGCAAAGGAAAGACATAACGTGTAAAATCTATTGTTGAACGTTCCCCCTGTTGAATACCACCGGCGATCACTCCGTAAGGCAGAATTCTTTCTTCATACTACATCTTCTATTGTGCCTCTTGTTAGTTTCTCGGTTTCCTTTGTCAGTCGTTACCAATCTAAGGGGAGGAACGGGGATACCCGGTTGGTATACTCAATATTAGGATTCGCAGACATGGCCGGAAGTATCCGGAAAGCTAAGCTGAGGAATGATCAGAATACTTAGCGCAAATAGGACCTGAACTCCTTTGTTTATGCTCATTCCCGAAACAGTTCCGGCAGGATGGAAGGTGCGGGACAAGCTCTTTGTATTGTCTCTATAAACTGCCCGTTCCACCGTGGCTAGACGGGAAAAAAAACAAGCTGGATACGAATCCGAAGAATATACAGCCGTTTTCTCCTTGACTTTATTTTTCTCACATTTCCCACTTTTGTTTCCTTGTCCGCTCGCTAGTCCCTCCTCAACCGGCAACTCATAACAACACTTCCGTATCCGTACCATTTGCATGTCTCCTGAATGATCTTTCACATTCCCACAACAAAGCCAAGCACATCCATCCAGTGTTCCCAACCGGCCAGTCCGTCCGACTTTGGGTACGGCCGGACTGACCCAGGCTTTTTCAGAGACGGCCGGGCCGGGCTGTGGGAAACCGGCTTTCCAAAAAAAAGCCGGGCCCGGCCAGGGTGACCTACATGTCTCAGGTTTTTAACCCTAACCTTAATCCGCAGAAATCCATTTCTACAGATTAAAGTTAGGGTTGATACACGTGACTTCCAGTGTTTCAACATTTGAAATATGTGATCACTCGGCTAGAAACTCTACTTCCAGAGGTAAACCCTTTCGGAGGGCTATTGTGGGGTGTCCGAATAAATGCGCAACGGTCAAATACGCGAACACAAGAACTAGATATTGGATATATGGATAAGCTGGCGACATTGATTGACTTTAAGATGATCTAAAAGCATACACACCGTGTAGCATTTATTGTTCTAATCAAGGTGGGAACAGCCAGCAGCCTGACGGCTTTCGCAAATATCTATGAATGGCCGGGTATCTGTCGGTTAATTTATGTAGTTCAATTTAAAATGTCATAAGCGAACAGCTCAGCCAATCAGTGTTGAGTTTTACGCGAGCAGCACTTGTCGTCAAGATATCTGGCGGCTTTACCCGGGATCTGCTGGCTTTGCCTGGGCATCTGGCGGCTTTACCTGGGCATCTGGCGACTTTACCTGGGCACCTGCAGGCTTTGGCTAGGAATCTGGCGGCTTTGCCTGGGTCCCCTATCCTCTCGACCCGGCGGTTGCCTGGGAGCCTGCAGGCTTTGGCTGCCGTTGATAATTTAAGCCGGACTGACCCAGGCTTCTCAAAACCATGGCCGACTGTCCGGACTGGCCGCTTGGGAACACTGCATCCATCTAGCAATACTGAATAAACACTCTCGTATAGGATGGCGTAGTTGTTGTTTTTTCAGCCAACCCTCTCTCATCTTTGAAAATGACTGAAGGGTGCAGTGGGTCTTGAAGATCACATCGTAGGAAGCACTCTATCTGGTCGAAAGTAATTGACTAAGATATCGATTGAGATGCTATCTAAAGACAGACCGGAGATATATAAGGGCTGGCTCTTGGATTAGTAGGTCTAGTTTTCTGGTCACATATTAAACAAAAATCCGCTCACAAATACTCGAAAACTTACTTTATATGATAAATGGAAGTTATCATAAATTTATCCCAATAGATTTGGCTCGCCGTCGTTTCAAAATTACAGTTTTAGGGCTAGTTGACCGATAGACGGGCATTTAGCACGAGACGGTAGCGCGCGTTAAGTGGGGTTAGGCAGTTGGAGGGGTATGCGCAAGTGGATTGTGTTTTCCTAGGTACTGTTGCGTACCGTCAACCCATAGCCTCCGGTGGGATTTCCAAACGCACCTCCGAGACAGGTCACGTCTCGACCTTCTGATGGCAAGAATTTAGGATGGCAGAAAATTAGGAAAACACTTTTGCATCTTCTATCAGAAAATGAAGCCCGTTAACATGCGACCGTCTAGTTTTATCACCCAAATTTTAGAACCACATGTTAAACTAGCCCTTCATGTGTTAGTGCGATCTGGGCAGTCCTTGTAAGCGGTCAGTTTCGGAAACGGCTGGTGGTCCAGGGGGGCTATTTTCAGAAAACTGAAGATTTATTTTCTTCGCTGATAGCCGTAGTACTGTAACTGTTACCCGGTAGGAATGGCGATATTTGACTCCTAGGACATAATAGGGTCATTAACACAGTTCCCCCATTTTATCTATGTGCACGTTTTTGCGTTGGCAAGCGAATGGGTGGGCATTAGCATAGCGAAACTACCAGGATTGCTCAGAGTTTTGTTTTTTGTTTGGTGGCAACGGACCAAGGAAAAAGCAACATCATTTTAGAGGCTGAAGCGGGGTACAATATTGGGACTGGCGGAGTGCTTTGATTTTCTGGCTTCCCTCACGTTCCCCACTGCCTACCTGGGAAAAACTCCCGCTCCTTAAATCTACGAAAGGCACCACCACTGCCATCACCACGAGCAACACCGGGGGGACCGATATGTAGGGCAAGATGGGTTCTGCAGCATACAAAACGCCGGCTATTACTACAAACCAAAACGTTGGCAATGTGACGGATAGCTATAAGAATGTATGGAATAATTGCGAGATATTTGTGTCGGACGAGAAGCGCCAGATTCTGGAGTGGCTCTCGCCTATGGCACCTCGGGGGAGGCACCAGGCGGTGCGTGAGGGTAGGGTGGAAGGCGTGGGAAACTGGTTTATCCGCACGAACGTTGAGAAATGGCATACAAACGAGGATCTGACTGCCAATCCTGTGTTTTTCTGCTATGGGGATCCGGGAGTGGGGAAGACACATTTGAGGTGTGTGAAAGTAGGCCTGTTAAAATACCGGCAGAGCGAAATGCTGACGTAGGGACGGGAAGAAAAACTCTCTTGTAATAGATACACTCTGCGATACCCTTGATGGGGACAATGTGGCCGTGGCTTGCGTCTACTGCGACTTCAATGCTCATAATGAGCAATCCGTGACAGGTGTGTTGGCGGTTCTGTTGAAGCAACTTGTCGCGGGGGTGGAGCCAATCCCGGAAGAGTTAAAGTTAGCCTTTGACCGGGCGAAGACAAAGGTTGACGGTCGGACACTCCGGCTCCTCGAAATCCGAGCAGCGCTTGTCAAGTCTATCTCATCATTGAGGAGGGGATTTATCTGCATTGATGCTTTAGATGAGTTTCCTGCGAGACATCGATCGGATCTTTGGGACTCTTTACAGCACATTGTCCGGGAGTGTCCAAACATTCGGCTCTTTGTTACCAGAAGGCCACACATTAGAGAAGAAGCGAGGCAGTACTTCCCCGGGTATCCCAACCCAACCTCTATAAAGCCCACCGAGGAGGATATTCTGGTATATCTTACCATGAGGTTGAAAAAGGACTTAGAGCCGGGAGCAATGGATAAGGAATTAGCGGCTGATATTCTTAGGCTTATTCCGGAAAGGATCAGTGGGGCGTATGTAAAACCCGCAGGTGGTGAATTCAGGGTTAACTTATCAGCTGACTCGCTTCTCTAGATTTCTTCTCGTTTCCCTGATTATGGACGCAATTCTGGCAGATCCGACAATCCATCAGAGAAGAAAAACGCTTCTTAGGATGACCAACGGCGTTGGTTTAGGTGATGCATATGGCACGACACTGAATCGCATAAGAAAACAGATAGGGAACCGAATGAAGCTAGGGGTGGAAGCCCTGATGTGGATTTTGTGTTCTGAACGACTGTTGAAAGTGGAAGAGCTCTGCAATGCATTAGGGGTAGAAGCAGGAACAACAGACTTCAACCCTGACAATGTCCCGTCAATACAAACTTTGGTGAGCTGCACATTAGGGCTTATTACGATTGATGAGCAGTCATCCACAGTCCGCCTCGTGCATTTTACACTTCAAGAGTATCTTTCCGCACACCCCAACTTGTTCATCACGCCTCACTCGAAGATGGCAGAAATCTGTCTCACCTATTTGAACTTTCAGTCCGTCTGCCAGTTTCCAACTACTGCCTCTGCCACCCTGCCAACAGCGCCGTTTCTCCACTATGCTTCATGCTACTGGGGCTCCCATGCTAGGAAGGAGATGGCAGAAAATGTGAAGAGGCTTGCCTTACAACTTCTTCGACGAGATGCGAACCACATATCCGCGGGCGTTCTCCTCTGTGAAGAGAGTGTTGACTTCTGGTCTTGGTTGGATCGTCACCGTGGTATACCTCCTGACCTTCGGGGATTTTCTGGGCTACACTGCATAGCATACATGGGGATTGCAGAAATCGCGATTGACATGGTGAATATGAAAAGATGGGACTTAAATGGACGTGATTCTAAAGGCGCAACCCCCTTAATATGGGCTGTTAAATACGCGAATTCCAGGATCGTAAAGCTGCTGTTGGAGCAGCGAGATGTAGATCCCACTTTATCGGACCAACAGGGCCTAACACCACTCGTTCATGCTGCAATAGCTGGACGCCGGGATCTGGTGAGGATGCTCCTGGAGCGAGGAGATGTCAATCCCAATTCGCCAGACCAGTGTGGCCAGACACCACTATCAAATGCCGCTCAATATGGATATGAGGGTGTAGTGGAACTACTCCTAGGGCGACAGGATGTCGATCCCAATCCGTCAGATAAGTGCGGCCAGACACCGTTATCAAATGCTGCCCGATCTGGACATGAGGGCGTGGTGAAGCTGCTCCTGGAGCGACGCGATCTCAACCCCAATTCGTCTGATAAGTATGGTCAGACACCACTATCAAATGCTGCCCGATCCGGACATGAGAGCGTGGTGAAACTTCTCTTGGGGAGACAGGATGTCAATCCCAACACATCGGATAAGTGGGGCCAGACGCCACTATTAAATGCCACCCGATCTGGATATAGGCATGTGGTGGAGCTACTCTTGGAGCGAGGGGATGTCAACCCCAATCCATCGGATATGCATGGCCTGACACCACTACTAACTGCTGCCGGATCTGGAAGTGAGGGAATTGTCAAGCTACTCTTGGAGAGAGGGCATGTCAATCCCGATTCGTCAGATGAGTACGGCGGGACACCTCTAGCGTATGCTGCGGGATCTGGACGTGAGGGCGTGGTAAAGCTGCCATTTGGAGATAGAATAGCAGGATATAATTGTATTTAACGGTGAAGGCAGAGTGGCTAAATGAGGAAAGAGCGGCGGCTCTGAAACGAAACGCCAAGATTAGATCAACACAAAAGACAGATCGCCAACGCTCAACTTAGGGGGGACTTCTTTCCCGTTCAACTACTTTCTCACGACTACCACGCTCAACTAACTAACGGTAAACGCAGGGGTATATATAAATACAACAAAGCCTCCCTCCCACCCTTCTCTCGATCGCGATACAGGTCCATTCTCTTCCCCACATCTCCCACATTCTCTTGCGCAAACTTTCCTACTAACAAATGAAAGACAAACATCACAGGGACCTCCCGCTTTCCATAGCCTCCGCGCATCCGACTCGGTCCCGTATCCGACTCCCTCAGACCCGCATCCCCCCCAGCGCTTCACCGATCCCAAGCGTATATCTGAAGGCTTTGTCTGAACGATGGGGGGGGAGCTGTGTCTAGGCTGAGCATGCCGAGCAGCATCAAAGACTTCCGATAATTACATTAAATGTCCGTTTACCTAACCGTGTAGTTCTAAAATTCGGGCGATGAAACCAAACGGTGGCGTCTCAACCGGCATCCGAATGATAGACGGCGCAAAAGTGTTTACCCAATTTCCCACCGTCCTAAATTCTCGTTTCTCGTTGCCTTGGGGATGTGTTTGTAAATTCTGCCGGACAATAGACTACAGGCGACACGCCATCATAGATAAACACCATCCAGTTGCCCGCACATCTCCACACACCTCCAACTGTCAAGCCCCCCTTAACAGTCCCTACCCTTTCGAGCTGATGGACGACCGTATGGGTAGACAAGCCTAAGGCATGAAAGGTTAAGGTCTTACAGGGACCTCCGAGTCTAGGATAACTTAGACACGGTATCAGGCTGATTGTGCATGTGCTACTATAGTTCAATATCACCCATGATTATCATGCATCAAAACTGTCCTGTCATCAATGACACCCCCTCTAATCCCCGATCTTGAAAATAGTAAATCACTTTATATCTAACTTGTAATTTGAACCCCTAATACATAGAAGAGAGAAGTCAACATTGGACAAACAGCAGTGAATAATCTCTTTCATTCCATCATGGAACTATCTGAATGCATTCGCAATGCATTCAATAGTTATCACTTATTCGTTGTTTCCATTTTGTTAAGTGCTACACACTTAGTGTTCGTTATGGGGCCTCCGGGTCCGAAAAACACGGCCCGCACACCGGCCAGGGGCTGGGCGTTTTTTCGGGCTTTCCCCGCCCCGTCACCCGCCCAGGGCCCCGCCCTGCCCATCCCCCGGACAGGGGCGGGACCGGGAGGACCCGCAAAATATCCTCCCCGGTATCCTCCCCGGGCCCGTGTAATGGCGGGGCCCCCAGGTTCGAAACCCGCCCCGCCCCGCTCCGTAACGAACACTATGCAGCACAATGTAATTTTCTCTTCATGGAATACTGGAACTTTGCATCGATAGCAAATTTACAGCTCAGAGTCTAAGAATTACCGCTACCAATTCATGGAGAATACTCAACTTTAAAAGTCATGACGTAACAAATTTTCTAAATATCGATTAATACATGGAGGTAATTTACGGTTCAATTAAAACACCCTGGATCTTAATTTAATCCATAATAGCACTTAAAGCTAACAAAAAAAAAAGGGGGGGGTATTACAGATACCCCCACGGATTTAATAACACGGGATTTTCCTAACACTTTTTTGATCTTATACTATTTGAGCACCTATAAACCCCTACTCTAGAGTAAAATTAACTTAGGAGGGGCTGGGGGCAAAAGGAAAACATGATCCTACTGTACATAGAAACCGGGGATAACTTAATCTGGCAGGTAAAAGGCGCAGCTAGCCGAGACAGATAGAACGGAATAAAAAGAAGGGATAGGAAGTAACAAATGGAAAATATCCCCCGACATGTACTGTATTTCCGTTACTCCTAGAGCGACTGGGAGCCTACACCCGCCAAATACCAGATGAGAAGAAAAGAAATCGGTACTCTAGAGGCCCGGAGCAGATTTTCATATAGTGCGTGTGAATACCATTTTCGAGGAGATTGCACAAGTGTAAAGGAGCGGTCTGGGAAGGTAGGTTGTGCGTTGATGTATGTGATGATTGTGGCAAAGCCGACGATAGTCGTCAGTGGGGACGATAGATGTTACCGGGGATGTTATTATAGGGAGAAAGGCTCACGCTGAGTAGGACTCAAAAGGTCACAGACCGCTGTGATACCGCGTTTGAATAGCCATGAAGGCGCACTGTCGGATCCCGGGAGCTTAGGACAGCAGTTGCCTCGCGCCATGGAAGGCTCTCCGCGATAGCAACCTTTCCACACCAATGTGATGAGCCTCGGTAGCGTGTAAGAGCGGTTTTTTTCCATGTTTATCTAATAAGTCGGGGTTGACATTCCCTCGCTCCAAGAGTAGCCTTGAAACGCGCTTGCGTCCAGATCCGGCAGCATACGATAGTGGTGTCCGGCCGTCCCGATCAGACGCATCGGGATTGACATCCCTTCGCTTTAAGAGTAGCTCAACAATGCCGTCACTTCCGAATCCGGCAGCATACGAGAGCGGTGTCCGGCCATACTTATCCGACACATTAGGATTGACGTCTATTCGCTCCAATAGTAGCTTCACCACCCCTCCATGTCCAGATCGGGCAGCATTTGATAGTGGTGTCTGTCCATGCTTATCAGACGAATTGGGCTTAAGATCCTGTCGCTCCAAAAGCAGTTTCACCATGCCCTCACGTCCAGATCGGGCAGCATTTGATAGCGCTGTCTGGCCGTACTTATCCGATGAATTAGGATTGAGATCCTGTCGCTCCAAGAGTAGCTTCACCACTCCCTCGTGCCCAGACCGGGCAGCATTTGATAGCGCTGTCTGGCCATACTTATCTGACGAATTAGGATTAACATCTGGTCGTTCCAAGAGTAGCTTCACTACGCCCTCATGTCCGGATCGAGCAGCATTTGATAGTGGCGATTGGCCATGCTTATCTGACGAACTGGGTCCGACATCACGTCGTTCCAAGAGCCGAAATCCAAAGATTCTATCCATGGCAGCTAGCAATTCAGGGTGCCAGAATGGGTTTTTGCATTCAGAAGTTGGGAGCGCTGGAGTTCGTGTCAAGCACTAGGGTATCCGTAGAATCGAGATTACGTACTGTCAGGGCTCTTGATGGACAGTAGTTTCGCGCCGTACTGAGAGCGAAGAGCTCGCTTACACCGACTGCGGCCCACTATCCCATACGGTAGTCTGTCGGTTGGTGTGCCCAAGAGATCTCCTTAAGCCAGTGACGGGATCTGGAAATTATCTTTCTTTAATCCCAACTGGATTGGCGCCATTTGGAGAGTAGCTTTCCTTAACCGGAAATGATTACTTGGCATTTCAAATGACATTCACCGATTTCTTGGGCGCGCTTACGGACTAAGGAACAGGGTTCCGAATGGTCGGCGGAAGACTGGACTGGACTAGCTAGTCAGGTCGAAAGTCA
>Ga0307510_10008233_pt1 | contig 12420 bp, 11 predicted proteins | sample 12_EM_MG_FD_207224 | JGI IMG/M metagenome (GOLD analysis project Ga0307510, IMG submission 207224) | Populus trichocarpa ectomycorrhiza microbial communities from riparian zone in the Pacific Northwest, United States - 12_EM | ecosystem: Host-associated > Plants > Roots > Unclassified | place...
GAGCGAGGTGACAATTAGTCAGAGAAGAGAGAAACTTAAAGAGATGGCTCGAGGCAACGGACTGAGCGATGCCTATACGGCAACCCTAACCCGGCTGAAGGCGCAGAAGGGAAATAGGGCGGCACTCGGGCTGAACGCACTTATGTGGGTGGTGCATTCGGAAGGGCCAATACGGGCCGAGGAGCTATGTCATGCCCTGGGGGTGAAGATTGGATCTACAGATTTGGATCAAGAAAACGTTCCTCCAGTACGGACACTCCTAGCATCCTGTCTAGGCCTTCTCACGGTTGAGGAGTCTTCGTCCATAGTCCGACTAGTGCACTTCACTCTGAAGGAATATCTCTCAAGTGATCCTACCCTATTCCATAGTCCCCACTCTACAATTGCCGAAGTTTGCTTGACATATCTCAATTTCGGATCTGTCTGGGATCTTTCGCCAGCTCTGAGCTCCGCACCCTCAATAATGCCCTTTTTAAAATATGCTTCTCTTTACTGGGGGGAGCACACGGGAAGGGGCATGAGGGAGAATGTCAAACGATTGGCACTAAGGCTTCTCGAAAGATTCGATGAGCATATATCTTCTCAACTATTCTTATGTTCCCCGGATGAGAATTGGCCCTGGGCAGAATATTACTATAGGAACAAAAATACGGGATTTACAGGACTCCATGCAGTAGCATATTTCGGGCTCGTAGAAATAGTTGCTGCTGTATTGGAAATGAAAGAATGGGACTTCAATGCAGTCGACAGAAGATGGAGAACGGCTCTCATGTGGGCCGTTGTAAGAGGGAAATGCGAGGTAGTAAATGTGCTTTTGAAGCTGGAGGATGTCGATCCCAACCATGCGGGCACAGGGCGTTTTGATACGCCACTCTTGGTGGCGGCTAAGGGTGGGCACAAGGGGATAGTGAAGATGCTTTTGGAACGAAAGGAGGTTGATCCCGGCCGAGCAGGCAACTTTTATGGCCAGATGCCGCTCTCGCAAGCGGCTAAGGGCGGGCATGAGGGGGTAGTAAAGATGCTTTTAGAAGAGGGCGTTGATCCGAACCAAGGTGACCGCCTTGGTGGCCGGACGCCACTCTCGTGGGCGGCTGAGGGGGGGCATGAGGGGGTAGTAAAAATCCTTCTGGAACGAGAGGAGATCGATCCCAACCAGGCAGACACAATTTATGGCCGGACACCCCTCTTGTGGGCAGCTGAGGGGGGGCATGAGGGGGTCGTAAGGATACTTTTAGAACGAGAGGACGTGAATCCTGACCAGGCAGACAAATCTGGCAAGACACCACTGGGTTTGGGGGCTGGGAAAGGGCTCGACGAGATAGTAAAAATGCTTTTAAAGCGAAAGGAGATCAATCCCGATCGTGCAGACGCCGAAGGTGGCCGGACGCCTCTCTCACGGGCGGCTGGGAACGGGCATGAGGGGGTCGTAAGGATTCTTTTGGAACGAAAGGACATTAATCCCGACCGTGCAGACACCGAAGATGGCCGGACGCCTCTCTCACGGGCAGCTGGGAACGGGCATGAGGGGGTCGTAAGGATACTTTTGGAACGAGAAGATCGATCCCAACCATGCAGACACCAAATATGGCCTAACGCCTTTCTCATGGGCGGCTTTGGGGGGGCGAGAGGGGGTAGTAAAAATCCTTTTAGAACTAGGGGAGATCGACCCCAACCAGGCAGACTAGTGATGGACACGATCATGCTCGAGCAGAAAATCTGGCCCATGCTCGAGCATTGATCGAGCTCGATCACACCAAAAATTTATGATCGAGCATGATCGTGTCCATCACTAAGGCAGACACCAAACGTGGCCGGACGCCTCTCTTGTGGGCGGCTGAGCGGGGGCGAGAGGGGGTAGTAAAAATCCTTTCGGAACGAGAGGAGATCGATCCCAATCAGCCAGACACCGTTTATGGCCGGACGCCTCTCTCGTGGGCGGCCGAGGGGGGGCATGAGGGGGTAGTAAAAATCCTTCTGGAACGAGAGGAGGTCGATCCCAACCAGGTAGACACCGTTTATGGCTGGGCGCCTCTCTCGTGGGCGGCTAGGGAGAGGCGTAGGGGGGTAGTAAAGCTACTTTTGGAATGCGAGGACGTGGATCCCGAACCGGTGGATGGGGTTTGCGGGACACCACCAGTGTCCCCAATGTCCTGGCCCTTTTAGAGACGGTTGGGCCGGACTGTGGGAAAGCGGCTTTCCGAAACCAAAGCCGGGCCCGGCCTGGGTCACCCGCAGGCTTCGGATCCCGAGCCATAGCGCGCTCCAACCCTGACCCTGATATGCAGAAATGTCTTTCCGCATATTAAGGTCAGGGTTGAATCACGCTATCACTCATGACCCTCTGCCGGCTTTACGTGCACTGGGTGGATATCTGGATCTTAATTCTACTTTCGCATTTATGGGGAAACGGGCATTCTTATATTGTAATATTAGGCACTGGTCGGGGGAGATAGAAATTTGGCGAGGTGGGCTGGAGCAAGTGTACGGTAATATCTCGATTAATATTAATCTAATAGAAGAGATGGAAGGGTCATCAAAAGAGTTGTGCAAATAAACTAGAAGTAATAATATTGTGGTCGTTCAGTGTGGATATCAAGATCATCGTTGATGATCGGTTGACGACATTCATGTGTTTAAGAGAAATCTGTAGCATCGTAAACTGCTTTTATTATTATCCTCGTATTCTGAGTGATTAGCCGTGCAGGCCGTGCACATGTATCTGCGGGCGACCTGGACATCTGCAGGTTTTAGTCTAGGTTAAATCAGGGTTGGTCCTGGCAGTTGTCCGAGCGCCGCCGGGCTTTGGTGGCCGCCGGAGGTTTCGACCAGACTGAATCAGGCTTTTTAAAACCACTGCCGACCCATATTCCGGACCATCGTCCGGACTGGAAGCTCGGGATCGTTCGACAGATCAACAGAAATTTTGGTTCCCTAACACAACTTCATTTCCATACCCCCTGAAGTATATATAGATAAAAATTTTAATTCCGTCCTATCAGATAACCCCAGACCAGCCACGTCCCATCACTCGTAGATCAACCCTGTTCGGAACTTTGGAAATTCTCAAATTCTTTGACCGCAGTATGAGCTGCCCACACGCCAGCCTTGATATTTTTCCTCTTACGAATTTCCCTCCTCCCTATCCTTTCCTTAGCATTGCATACCGTAAAAACTTGAATAATTGGACGGTGTGCTATGGAGTCCAGAATGCCCTTCTCTGGAATGGGGGCAAAAACACAGCAAAAACACGACCCCTTTCCCCCCTCCGAGACAGAAAAAAAACAAACATTTCTTGACCTTACTAGGAGAGGAAAGTCCAACGACATAGCACACCGTCCAATTATTCAAGTTTTTACGGTATGTTTTCCCACCCGAGGCAGTCTTGGACACCGTGGCCACCGGATGCAAAATTCCTTGTGTTCACTTGAGCCACTCCGCTTCACTCTGCACAACCTTCTCTCCAACTATTACCCCCCATGCCACATTTTTCAACGAAAAAAGGCTAGCTTACATAGCATGCAATGTTGCATGATAGGATAACTTAAGATACGCTTACCGATCAGCGTTAGCCTAGCCAGCCATGGGCACCAAAAATCTAAGATTTGTCAGAAGGAAAAAATAATAATTAGGAGGAATTAGGGGGATATGGGGCTCAGGGAAGGTAAGATTAGAAGTGTATGGTCGAAGGGTATGGTTGATTCTGGAAATCACGGGAGTGTTGAAGATCCCTCGCGATAATAATATACTTTTCGAGCGCCTTAGCCATTTTCCGAGATTATGCCGACATGTCTATCCTTCGTTCCAGGAGGATGCGAGAAGGAATGTGGGCACGCAGGAGAATGCCGACATGTGGAGAGATATAGAAATAGGTGCGGTAAAATGATCGCGATGTGTTACTTGCGTTTCATTTATATACCTGTCTTTATGGTTAGTTTTAGATGAGGACTAACGAAGTTGTGGATGCTATATATCCTACCCTTCCTTCACAGTGCCCAGGTTTCAAGCGAAATACTCTCGTTCTACTGTCCGCCGCTGTGCTATCTATTTCCTCACTTTGGTCCTATAGGGACAAGCAGCTGTCTACAAACGGATAGGCTGGAGAACTTGAGATTTTTTTCCTGAGGTTCCTAAAATAAAATAAATGATCACCCGACATCAAAGATTTTGGTGTGAAATGAAGTCTGCGAGCACTGTAAGTTGCAGATGTAATTTACCGTATATACCGTATGAGTTTATAACATCGTAGGGCGCCATATTGTTTGAACAGTTTGGCTGTAAGCTCTAAATACAGATCACAATAGTATAATCGATAGCATCATAACAAAATATTTGGTCTCAGCTGTCAGTTTTAGGACCTCCTAAAGTTCCTATTTACTATACACTATTCCTACTGTAGGACTTGCATATATAATACTAATCTAGCTTTTAGAGAGAGTTTCTAACCGATTTTCCCACGCTTAAGTTGTTCCCCAAGTTGAGCTTCTTATACATAGCGAAAAGCCCCTACGACACTTTTCTGGCGGTGGGGGCCACAACTGGCAAAGGATGGTGATATTAACTAAGGAGTGATGGGATGATGCACAGTAGATTATGATGTTCAAAAGAGATACCGGAAGGAAGGAAATTGGTGGGTCCAGTGCCAGTAAGCAGAAAGGTTTATCTGGCAATCCGGTAGACCGGCGGAGGGTGGATGGGGGAAGGAAAAATAAAAGAGCAAGGCAGAAGAGGAGAAATAGAGCTACCCGGAAAACGTCAACCATAAACTCTTCTCCATTGATTCCAGTAGGGTGCCCTTCTCATGTTTATAGGATGCAGATATATGTATCTTATTTTATATCTGTAAGCCTTCCATCTACCCCGCTATAGCGCAGTACTGTTGCTGTCTGGGTGGCGCAAGAGCAGAAGGATATGCAAGATCAATCAAGGACGGGTGCGGAATAACAGGATTTAATGGGTATGAGAAATGAAAGATAAATTAAAAGGGTATATATCTAGAGAAGGGAGGTGAGAAGAGCGCTAATGGACTGCTGATATGTATAAAATGGGTTATATGAAATCCGAGCGATAAAACAAGCAATGCAGGGGAGATGGGGTGGATGCGGAGGAGGGGGGAGGGGGCAATGAGATAACGGGAAACTCCAGCTGGGTGATCCAAGCCCGTTGATTGGCATCTGCGGTCGCCTTTTAGCTCGCCTGTAGAAAATGGTGAGTAGCAATCTTAGCATTACGTTTCGTTAAAGTTCTTCTATTGCTGGGAGGAGTATGTCTAGTAGACGGAGGAGGAAGAGTCGGGGTTTGTCCTTCGATGCCAAAACCTGCGGATAGTTTGAAAGAGGGTTTAGATAGCGCTGGCGGCTCGGGTAAGAGCTCTGTTGGTTATTGGGCTAGCTGTGTATTAGAGGGAAAAATCAGGTCGGTCTCACGGCGGCGCTACGGTTCTCTCATGCCCATTGCAGCTGCGAGAGGGGTCTTCTCCCATACTTGTAAGGTATATCGGGATTGGCGCTGTTTCTTACTGGCAGTACACTTGGGTCCCCTCATGCCCATTCTCGGCAGAAAATCAGAGTGGTGTTCAGCCATCTTCGTTAGCCATGTTGAGATTGATGCCGGTTCGTTAGAGTAGTATGCTTACGGCCTCCTCATGCCTATCCCTAGCAACAAATGTTAGCGGCAATTGGCAATAAATGGTGTCAGCTGTGCTAGGATTGACATCGTTGCGTCCAAGGAGTATCCTCATGACCCCCGTATGCCGGTGTTCTCGTGAGCCCTTCACGACCATTCTTGGAATCGGGGCCAACCGGTGTTCGGTGATATGCTGTGTCGGCTATGTTGGGATCAGCCCCGTTCTCTCCAAGTATCCTCATGACCACCTCATTCCGTTCTTAGTAGCAAACGAGAGTGGTGTCCATAGTGGTGACTTGTGTTGGGTTTGGCATCACTCTGTCTCAGCAGCATCCTCACGACCCCCTCATTCCCATTCCACGCGGTCCAGGCGAGTGCTGTTACCATTCAGATCCGCCGTCCGCACGTCCCATTTATTAACCTCCAATGAAGCGACTGTTATCTCAACACATCCGGAGTATGCCGCACCGCAAGTCCCGTAAACCCAGTAGGGCGGTTTGCACAATCAAAAGGCCAATGTTGGAAATTTTTTCATACTGCACGGCACGCTCGGCCCCTTGCGCTTACAGCTTATCTCTTCAATGTTCAGACAAAGAAGTTCGGACATGCGCTCTCGATCAACACCTCCGCCGGGAGGAAAGCGGAAGTCTTCCATGCTGTTTCAGCATGCTCAGAATACGTGTAGCCGACTATATCCCATAATCGTTCAGACAACCGCCTCGGATATGCGCTTGGGATCGGTGCAGCGCCGGAAGAAATGCGATTCTAAAAGAGTCAGATACGGCCGCGAGTCGGAAGGATATGGGGAAGCATCGGATGCGCAGAGGCTGTGGAGCATGAAGTAGTTTTCTTCGTGACGTTTGTCTTTATTTGGTTAGCATAATAGTTTTGCGGAAAGGAAAAGGGGACATGAGTGGAAAAGAATGGATCTGGGTCGCGATCGATAGAAGAATAGAAGGATAGGAGGACTTCGTTGCTTTGTTATTTATACCTACTCCTGTCCTGTCTTCACCGTTAGTTAGTTACAGTAGTTGAGCGTCGCCGTGAGTTGCGAGCGCGAGCGAGCAGTTCAATGGGAAAAGTTCCCCTCTCTATGTTGTGCATTGGCGATCTGTTTTTTTGTGTGACCTGAATCTTTGCGTTTCGCACAATAGCCGCCGCTTCGCTGTTCCACCATTTCGTCGCTTATCCTGGAGGACAAAAGTGCATGAGTTTTTCCGCATGGCAACCAGCGAAAAAAAAGCTCTTCATATCTGGAATAAAGTACACAGGGCACCGATCACCACCACCATGCCACCATGAGCCCTTTACATAGTGTCCCTGCATGCTTAAGTCAAGTCTCTCCTAGAACTAGAAATTTTTTCAGGCAAAAATGGGGGCCGGGCTAGGATTGTGGAGCCCAAGGTCTAGCACTTCCATATGTTGATGGTATTTGCCGGGTAACTTAACTTGCTCTTAGAAGAAGACCCACTCCGAGGTGCTTGACTCGCACCTATTTCCACCATTCTTTGGCCTAGAAGACTAAGTTTTACAAGGCAATGCAAGGCCTCTGCAGCCTTATCAGTATTCTTTCTTTAGCGTGTGTCGGTAGGTTGTGTTGCTGGCATTATGTTGGGTTTTGACCTCACGGGTGTTGGGGAGATTTTCTTTATAGCGATGGTTGCGTTGCACGAAAACTCATGCACTTTTGTCCGGTGTATCCGCCGCTCAGCTGTCACCGTTCAAAATGGTGCCAAATACAGTAAGAGCCCCACGCAATAACCGGACCTTCGAGGATATGTGTTTATCGTATCCATCAAGTTGTTCCAATGCAACCGCTTTCACGTGCCCAGTCGCCGCCCAGTGCGCGTACCCCAGTAGGAGGAAGAATAATCCGTAAAAGGGATGGTTGGTGGGACCGAACAGCCAGTGGGCGAAATGCCGCTAACCTGGCCAACGTCGCGGTAGACCAAACAGGCTGGGCCAATCATTGAATAGGGCTCAATGAACAAGTTGGAATTATGGGTGATATAAACATGAAGAGTATAGTGAGCAAGCTGGAGGGTAGATGAGGACTTCTTGATCATGACAAGCCGCCTCGCGGGTATCCACTAACCTCAACGCCCTTGAACCAAATTCACCAAACTTTAGCAACCCCAAAATACGTTGCCTGAATTAAAAGCTGGTTAAAAATCCGAATTTCATGCTAAGTAACAGCAGTCCTGGATACCCTTCTTTTCCACAATTGAGGAACACTATAGCCAATGACCAAATAGGTTGTGGGCGACTTTTGTGAGCTTTGGGGATGGCCTTTCTTGTAAGCACTTGTCGAATAACTTATATTGTTCATAGACAAAATTAACCGCGGATCAACCATGGATCGCAACGCACCCCTACTCATCAGGCTACACTTTCAACACCACTTAAAGAGCTTTCTCTAGCTCAAATATGAATTTCTACTATGTATTCTACCCTACACTTACATCAATGATTTTTTCTCTTTGCTTTTAGTGATGGTGGGGTTGGTAGGGGAGTTTGTTGTCATGCCTTAAGTTTTTCCCTCTTGGCTGATCCGCGGTTAATTTTGTCCACGGACAATATTAGCATTTTCTACCTAGTATGGTCTGGGTTTAGAAGGAAAAATACATGACTGCTGAGTGTCACTGGCGGCTCATCCCCAACTCTGCAGTCATGGGGATAACATCCTGTACTGCACCCAGTACCAAAAATTCTGGTGTCTTGATTTAAGTATTGTTCCACTATGTTGCCGTTCCATTGATCCTTGGTTTTGTGTTGGCGTCGTTCGTCGATTTCCCTCCGAGCCTGACTACAAAAGAAATGGACCCCCACCTGGTTTTCCATACAAAATGCACAACTTCAGCCACCTACAACCAAGGTAGACAACAAATTTTATTCTTTAAAAAATATTCAAATGAAAGGTGATCATGGATAATTTAATATATAAAATTGACAATCCTTTTCACACCGCAGAAGTAAGCGAATCAAACCAGTTTGGCCTCCATGTAGAAATCCCACACAAATCGACCGTCCCGGCAGTCTTTTTAGGCTCTCATCCTAGAACCCCAGCTCTCAGAATTCCCAGCATTTTTCCGCAACCTGATTTTCAAGTTTGTGAATCTCCATGTTAGACTAGCATGTAAAAAAATCCCTGGATCTTTCCAATGTTGAGGGATAATAGTGGTAAGGTAGAAAGTAGTTAATTTTTGTCTCGCTGGGCTGGGGTTTTCATTCTGCGGAGGGGTTCCAGTTTGGAATCTTAGGTTGTGGTTGTTGTGAACGGTGATAAAAAAAAAGAATGGATTGAATTCAATCTACCAATCCCTAGTGCCTAACCTAGGGGCTGTTTGGAATTTTTGTGAAGCTTGTATGGCTACAAAACCATGGTTGCACAACAGTGATTGGAAGAACCTCATACCCAATACCGTAAATGGTGAAAAAATTCGTGCTAGTTGCTGCAAACCATTGTTTGTAATTCACATTAACCAAACGGTGCCGTATTTACAAACCATGGTTTGGATCGAAGCCATGGTTTGCCATCCCAAAATTGTCACGCCAAACAGCCCTTAATTGAACCAATATTTAGTGAGATTTTCTACACATTACCTCCCAAAACAAGGAGCCATGGCTACCAAATATGCAAACGAGTAGCTGATTTGCAGTTACTTAGAGTTCACGGGCGTGAGCATTGGGTAGAATCTCTTCTCTAATATATCTCGCCTCCCTATAATAGTTTTACAGATTGGGGTGCGAAGTTTGCTGCTGCGTGTTTTATTCTGATTTACAGTTGCGGACTACCGTAAAAACTTGAATAATTGAACCGTGTGCTATGAAGTCCAGAATTTCCTCCTCTGGGACGGGGGCAAAAAACACAGCAAAAACACAGCCCCTCTTTCCCCCTTCCGAAACAGAAAGAGAAAAAAAATTCTTGACCTTACTGAGAGAGGAAAGTCCAACGACATAGCACGCGGTGCAATTATTCAAGTTTCTACGGTAGTCCAACTTATGAGATATGGGGCGGCAGCTTTCAGATCATAGAGACTTCAGTCGCGTTGTTGTCTCATGGAGTGCTGTGCCCTATGCCTGCATACCAGTTGCATAGCAGAGCACCTACTCGAGTACTCGCGATGTCGAAGCGTCTTTAAAAAAGACTGCTATTGCATACCACCAAAATTCGGCCTTTTTGCTTGGACTTGGGCGGTATGCAATAGCAGTCTTTTTAAAAAAACGCTTCGACATTGCGAGTACTCGAGTGTATTATAGTCATAGCAATCTCCGGGGCGAAGTTAGGCTGCAGCAATCCATTAAAACCTCCATTGAATTCATTTTTCCTTGGCGTGAAAACGATTGGGCGGTGGTTGCCACAAAAGAACCAGATAATCCCGCTCTTCAGCTTCGCCCACAGGAAAGTTTGTAAACCCCCCCATCAACCCTTCATATTTCTACCGTTTCTAGACACAGCCGAAATTTTAGACCAAGCATCATGTTCCGGAATACGAGTGTCACATTCGGCCACGGCAATACCAGCTACGGCAACGTAAACAATAGTTTCAACAACTACAACAACACCACCATCTATAACTCCGATGAAGATGCAAAGATTATGCATTGGCTCTCTCCACTGAAGCCAGAAAACAGACATCATACCGTGCGCGCCGACCGGTTTGAAGGTGTCGGGAATTGGCTCTTGGAGACAAGCGAGTTTCGGGAGTTGAGAGGGGGTGGAGGTGGATCCGATAAGGCGGTCTTGTTTTGCTTCGGGGATCCAGGAGTGGGCAAAACACATCTGAGGTAACGGGCGGGATTCTTTTAAAGAGGCGACAACTAATGGCCAGAAATACTAGTTCCCTGATAATCGACAGCCTGTGTGATCAGGCAAGGGAAGAAGATATAGCCGTTGCATGGTTGTACTGCGACTACAATGTTCAACAGGAGCAAACGGTCATCGACATAATGGGAGCGATTTTGAAGCGGCTGGTAGGCAAGGAGATCCCGGAAGATGTACGGAAGGCGTTTGAGGAAGGAAGGAGGCCGCTACTTGCGGATCTGATGCGGATGTTGAAGATCACGATTGCCTCGAAACCACAAGTCTTCATTTGTATCGATGCGTTGGACGAATGCCTACCCAAGCATCTTCCCGAGCTGCTCAAGTCACTCAGAGATATCGTTCAGGAGTCCCCTAGGACTAGAATATTCCTGACTGGAAGGCCCCATGTCAACGGAGCCATTCAGAGATATTTCCCCAATGCGGTTGGGATACCCATCAGCCCTAGCCCGGATGATATTACATCTTATCTGAAGATGAGGTTAGATATGGATGACGAGCCAGAGGTGATGAACGATAATTTACGGGCTGAGATTGTGACAACTATTTTGGAGAAGATGTCTAATATGTAAGTTGGTCTTTCCCCTCTATCAACTGTGTATACTTACCAACTACTCGGTCTAGATTCCTCCTCGTCTCGCTTAACATTGAGGCTATTCTGGGCGAGGTGACAATTAGTCAGAGAAGGGAGAAACTTGAGGAGATGGCGCGAGGCAACGGACTGAGCGATGCCTATACCACAACTCTAACCCGGCTGAAGGCGCAGAAGGGGAATAGGGCGGCACTCGGGCTGAACTCACTGATGTGGGTAGTGCATTCGGAAAGGCCAATACGAGCCGAGGAGCTATGTCATGCCCTTGGGGTGAAGATTGGATCTACAGATTTGGATCAAGAAAACGTTCCTCCAGTGCGGACACTCCTGGCATCCTGTCTGGGCCTTCTCACGGTTGAGGAGTCTTCGTCCATAGTCCGACTAGTGCACTTCACTCTGAAGGAACATCTCTCGAGTGATCCTGCCCTATTCCATAATCCCCACTCTACAATTGCCGAAGTTTGCTTGACATATCTCAATTTCAGATCTATCTGGGATCTTTCGCCAGCTCTGAGCTCGGCCCCTTCAACAATGCCCCTTTTAAAATATGCTTCTCTTTACTGGGGGGAGCACATGGGAAGGCGCATTAGGGAGAATGTCAAACGATTGGCACTAAGGCTTCTCGAGAGATTCGATGAGCATATATCTGCTCGACTACTCTTATGTTCCCCGGAGAAGAATTCGTCCTGGAGAGACTATGGCTATGGGAGCGAAAATACGGGATTTACAGGACTTCATGCAGTAGCATATTTCGGGCTCGTAGAAATAGTTGCTGCTGTATTGGAAATGAAAGAATGGGACTTCAATGCAGTCGACAGAAGAGGGAGAACGGCTCTCATGTGGGCCGTTGTAAGAGGGAAAGGCGAGGTGGTAAAGGTGCTTTTGGAGCTGGAGGATGTTGACCCCAACCATGCGGGTTCTAGATGTTTCACTAAGCCACTCTTGGTGGCGGCTGAGGATGGGAACGAGGGGATAGTGAAGATGCTTTTGGAGCGAAAGGAGGTCGATCCCGGCCGAGCAGGCAACTTTTATAGCCAGTTGGCACTCTCGTCGGCGGCTAAGGGCGGGCATGAGGGGGTAGTAAAGATGCTTTTGGCAGAAGAGGGTATTGATCCCAACCAAGGGGGCGCCTTTGATGGCCGGCCGCCACTCTCGTGGGCGGCTTTGAGTGGGCATGAGGGGATAGTAAAGATGCTTTTAGAACGAGAGGACGTCAATCCCAACCAGGCAGCAGGATATGGCCAAACCCCACTCTCGTGGGCGGCTGAGAGGGGGCATGAGGGGGTAGTAAAGATGCTTTTGGAACGAGAGGACATCAATCCCGACTGGGCGGACGAATATAGCAGGACACCACTTAGTGAAGCCGCTTCGGAAGGGCATGAAG